>Ga0265798_10003430_pt1 | contig 22534 bp, 24 predicted proteins | sample P3T30metagenome_FD_192430 | JGI IMG/M metagenome (GOLD analysis project Ga0265798, IMG submission 192430) | Plant litter microbial communities from East Loma Ridge, Irvine, California - P3 T30 | ecosystem: Environmental > Terrestrial > Plant litter > Unclassified | place: USA: California... | reverse complement strand
AGACAATCGCCAATGCCATGGTCTGATGTTCTGGTAATTTTAGTATGATGTAGAAGTGAGGTTAGAATCCACGCACGTAATCCCTGCTCCAGGATGTGGCAGATGATATCCCAAGAGGGCTTTTCAAGAGTGTCTGGATCAACGTCTGCTAGTGAGCGATTAATCAACGCTTGGTTGTTGGATGTGGTCGCAGAGGTGATTTGACCTTGACGCGTCACCAAATCATTGAGAGCGTGCAGGGCAGACCTCACTTCGACATTCTGTTCGATCGACGGGGTACTGTCGACAGCCCGTGCCAGGAGCTCTCGCGCATAATCGGATTGGGTGTTGATCGTGGTTTCGCCTTCAAAAGGAGCTGGTGTCGCAGCCTCGTCTGCTGTACCTGGAGATCTACCAGTACCTTTGCGGCTCGAGCGAGTGCTATTCTCAGTGGATTCGCGACGCAGATCAAGATTACCAAGCTTCGCGGCAAGGCTTTCGAGAACGGTTTCGATGCCGGACAACCGATCCTCAATGCGGTCAATCTTCTTCTCGCTAGACTCAATGTTAGTTACTGAAGCTAGCATATCAAAAGAACGAGTGAATGTAGAAGATGAGACACCGCCCTCTTGTGACCCTCGCACAGAAGTGCGCGAAAGGAATCTACGTACTATTCTTCACTTATATGAACTCTAGAGTTGTATTTAGGAAGTCAGTGCGTGTCTCTTATGCAGTTCGATATAGCTCTTACCTTTGCTTTTGAGCTTTTTGCGCGGGCGCAGTGGTTGTGCACGCTGTCCAATCAGCGCTTGTCGTGTATTACAGTAACACAGCTTACTCAATTTGCTCGCCTTGCAATGAGAGCACGTCGGCAGAACTCTATCACATCGGATCCTGGCGTCGCCCAGGCGTGTCAGTCACAGTTTTCCGCATGCAACGTCCTATGGAGTGCACAAACTTTCTCGTTCTGCAGGAGTCACACTACAACACAGAATTAGTCTTCACCGGTGGTATTTCAAGCATCGTGCATACCGCCCGCTTGCTGATTGCTGAACCGTCGACCGAAATATCCATGTCGTCTCCATCCTCCATAGTGGGTATGTTTGTCCGTGGCGGGTGATGGCGTTCGTGAAGAGAGTCTCTCGCGGGGATGGAAATCAAGAGCGCCGAGCGCCGAACGAGTCTCTATGTCATTAGTCGCCACTTTGAGCCTTGAGCTGCCAAAATGTCAAACAGCACGGCGAGGTATATTACTTGTAGCTATTGCACGATGAAGACAGATGTCTTTATCGTAGGTAGCAGCGGAAGCGCAATTTTAGATCTTATGGTAACACTGTGGTTTATCATTTGTGACGCGGTCGCGCGCACTCCTGTGACAACGCGCCAAAGGTTCTGATTCGCTCGCTTTGTTCGATCGCAGCCGGGACGCCATCCCGTTTGCATCGACGCCATCGAAAACAAGCACGTGCGAAAAGATTGACCACGGCTTTTCGGGATTCTTACGGTGCGGCGCCGGAGTTTGCTTGGTATACATACTCCTTACTTCACATAAAAATGAGTTTTCGTGTAGTTCCATGTTCCGTAGCCCGCTACCCAGAATCTTCACTCCTTCTTAGTAGCAATGTCGCTTGCACAAGAGAAAGAGCAGTCGCCCACGCCGTTTCGGCGCAGAAGCGACTATGAGAAGAGAAGCACAACGGACGAAGTCCAAACAGCCACAGAATCTAAAGGACGAAACCCATACCTACGAGTGTTTAGATACGCCGACAGCAAGACATGGACCCTCAACATTGTCGCCATCATTGCAGCCATAGCTGCTGGGACACTTTTACCTCTAATGGACTTGATCTTTGGCAAATTCATCACCACTTTCACGGGCTTCGCATCCAGCACAGTCTCCCCCGTCCAATTCCGTTCGGAGATCAACAAGTACACTCTGTACTTCCTGTATCTCTTCGTCGCCAAATTCGCGACCGTGTACATCCACTCGGTCTGCATCTCCATCGCCGCCATACGGACGACCAAGGCATTGCGCCTCGACTTTCTATCGAATGTTCTACGCCAGAATATTGCGTACTTCGATGCCGCGAGTGTTTCCGTTACAACTCAAGCCTCTACAAGTAGCGACGATGTGAACACTGGTATCTCCGAGAAGCTGACTTTGACGATACAAGGCGTTTCAACTTTTGTTTCTGCCTTCATCATCGCATTCGCAGTGCAATGGAAGCTCACATTGATCACGATTAGTATCGTTCCCACCATCATCGTAACTGTTGGCTTGTGCATCGGTATCGACGCGAAGAATGAGGCTCAACTCACACCAGTCTTCTCCGCTGCCAGCTTGCTTGCCGAGGAGGCTTTCTCAACCATGCGCACCGTTCACTCTTTCTGGCTGCACCCTTTCCTGTCGCGCAAGTACGATGAGTCGCTCGAGAAGGCTGAGGTTTTAGGCCTCAAGAAATCACCCATATATGCGGTCCTCTTTTCTACGGAGTTCTTTTGTATATACTCGGGGTATGGACTAGCGTTTTGGCAAGGCATCCGGATGTATTTCAGGGGAGAGATCCGTGAGACTGGCGACGTGTTCACTGTAAGCAAAACTCCATGTTCCAACTCCATGTTCCAACTCCATGTTGGACAAACACTGACTTCGTACACCTACCCGTAGGTCATTCTCGCAGTCATTGTGGCAGCCACTGCCATGTCCACGATCGCGCCTCAAATTGTGTCCTTCACTAAAGCCTCCTCGGCAGCGGCTGATCTATTCGAGACAATCGATCGAGAGTCGGAGATTGATTCACTCAGCGACTCAGGCCACGTGCCAGCCACTTGTGACGGCGTCATTGAGATCGAAGGCATCAAGTTTGTCTACCCCGCCAGGCCCGACGTTACGATCCTGCATAACTTCACTCTGTCCGTTCCTGCGCACAAGACTACAGCGCTCGTTGGAGCGTCAGGATCCGGAAAGTCAACCATCATCGGTCTGCTAGGTCAGTTGCGATGTCCGCTTCAATGTCGTTTTTCTGACACATCACAGAACGCTGGTATGACCAGCCACATGGAACGATCTACCTTGACGGCATCGACATTCGGGAACTAAACATAACATGGTTGAGGACGAATGTGCGCCTAGTGCAGCAAGAGCCCGTGCTTTTCTCTGGCACCGTATATGAGAACGTGGTATCAGGACTTTTTGGGACTGAGAAGGCAAATTTGACCGAGCTGGAACAGCGAGCCCTCGTGGAGAAGGCTTGCAAGGACGCATTTGCGGACGAGTTTATTGAACGGTTACCAAAGGTATGTGCATCGTACGGGTGAACGCAGCCATCTGACAAATCCAGGGCTATGATACTCTCTTAGGCGAACGTGCATCAAATTTGTCGGGTGGTCAGAAGCAGCGAATTGCGATTGCTCGCAGCATTGTATCTGAGCCATCCGTACTGCTTCTGGATGAGGCTACCTCTGCGCTTGACCCACACGCAGAACGTGTTGTGCAGCAGGCTCTCGATCGCGTGTCCAAGGGCCGCACGACAATCGTCATAGCCCACAAACTCTCGACGATACGGAACGCAGACAATATCGCTGTAATGGCGAATGGTGCGATAGTCGAGCAGGGTACACACGAACAGTTACTGAAGCTCGATGGCGCGTACGGTGAGTGATGAGGCCTGCCGGTAGACTCATAGGTGCTAACCAACGCAGCTCGATTAGTCAAGGCACAAGACTTGGGTGGAGCACCAGTTGAGGAGTCGGTCGAGAATGAGCCTGCAACTGAGCGTGTTGCCCTTGTTCGAACACAAACGCAAGCCTCCGGCATCACTGTGGGCGTCGAGCGATCCTCGAAGGATGGCATCAATTACAATCTCGTCAAGTGCGCTTACATACTGCTTAAAGAGCAAGGCCCCGTCTTATGGAAGTGTTTCGCTCTTCTGGGCCTTGCGACGATCGTTGGAGGTAGAGAGCACTTAGAAGATGTCCTATCCTTCGCTAATTCTACGACAGGTGCAACATACCCTGCGCAAGCCATCCTATTCTCCCGAGTGGTTGGGGCTTTTTCGCTCTCGCCTCAGCGTGGTGTTGCAGAAGGAGACTTTTACAGCTTGTGAGTTTGGACAGGGCAACGCTCATGTACTGTACGCTGACTTTGTGTGTCCTTTAGGATGTTCTTCATTGTAGCGCTCGGCAACCTACTTGTCTTCGCCATCGTAGGGTGGGTCAGTAACATTGTAGCCCAGCACGTCGCCCGAGTATATCGACGCGAGATGTTCGACTTGATCCTGAAGCAGGACATGGCGTTCTTCGACGACGAGGCACATGCAAGCGGCGCACTAGCTTCGAAGCTGTCCAGCTACCCCAACAACATGCGCGAGGTAAGAAGTTTCCTGAATAGTATGTGAGATAAACACTGACTCCGTATCTGTTCCTGTCCAGCTTCTGGGATTCAACATTATGCTTATAGGCATCAATGTCGTGAACATTCTGTCCAGCTCTATCCTAGCACTCGTTGTTGGATGGAAGCTCGGTCTGGCAGTTGTGTTCGGTGCTCTGGTGCCCATTGTATTCTGCGGTTACCTTCGCATCAGACTTGAGTTCAAACTCGAAGAGGACACCGGCAAACGATTCGCAAGTAGTGCCGCTCTTGCCTCCGAAGCGGTATCCTCCATCCGCACAGTATCCAGCCTCGCCCTAGAGCGGCATTTTCTTGATAGATACCGCGTGAAGCTACAAGGGGTTGCAATTCGTTCGATGAAGGCCCTCATCTGGACGATGTTCTGGTACTCTTTGACGCAGTCCATCTCATTCCTTGCCATGGCTTTAGGCTTCTGGTAAGTGATTCTCTCGGTGCCGCGATACCAAGCTAAAATGTCACAGGTACGGCGGCCGACTTATAAGGTAATATCTACTTGCACCTACTGCGTGTGAGGCAGAGGCTAACTTCATACCTAGCTACGGCGAATACACCACGACACAGTTCTTCATTGTATTTATTGGTGTCATCTTTTCTGGCGAGGGTGCTGCTCAATTGTAAGCCTCCTTGCGTCCATTGAACAAGCAGCATGTGCTAACATCTACAGCTTCTCATACACATCAAGTTTGACCAAATCAGCAACAGCGGCGAACTATGTCTTTTGGCTGCGGAGGCTAAAGCCTGCTGTCCAGGAAGACGGGTCCAAACCACCACACAGTGATGACAAAGATAAAGGGCCAACGCACATCAAGGTGCAGGATGTTGCATTCGCATACGAGACTCGACCGCATGCGAAAGTTTTGGACGGCATAGACATCGATGTAAGTCCCACTTGTTGCTGGCGTGAAAGCAGCAACTAAATTTTCACAGGTTCAGCCAGGTCGTTTCGTTGCGTTCGTCGGCGCATCTGGCTGCGGCAAATCGACTATGATCTCCCTCTTCGAGCGCTTCTACGATCCTGTATCTGGACGTATCTCGTGCGATGATATTGATCTCCTGGAACAATGCCCTAGGAAATATCGTCGCGACGTTGCACTCGTCCAGCAAGAACCAGTGCTCTATCAAGGCTCTGTGCGTGACAATATTGCTATGGGTGTTGAGGCCGAAGTCACAGACGCTCAGGTGGAGGCTGCGGCGAAGCAGGCGAATATCACCAATTTTGTCAGCTCATTGCCTGAGGGTTTTGGGACACTTTGCGGTAATAGAGGTTAGTGATGGATGTATGAACTACATGTGAAACAAACACTGACTTCGTACATACACTTCTTTAGGAACCCAGCTTTCAGGCGGCCAACGTCAACGTATTGCAATCGCACGAGCACTCCTCCGCGCGCCGAGACTGTTGCTACTAGATGAAGCTACAAGCGCTCTAGACACTGAGTCAGAACGTATCGTGCAGGCTGCATTGGAGCGGGCGAAGAGCGGACGGTATGTACACATACACTCACTGACACAGACATCATACTGACGCTTCGAAGAACCACTATCGCAGTGGCCCATCGTCTAAGTACGATCAAGGATGCGGATCTCATTATCGTCTTCGCTCGTGGAAAGATTACTGAGAGTGGTACTCATCAGGAGTTACTCAAATCCCGTGGCATGTACTACGAGATGTGCCTTGGTCAGAGTATGGATCGCCCGATCCCAACATAATAGCGAAGCCTCCACGGCTTGTACGATATAGATAGAAACTAAAAGAATACGTTACACAATGAACATAAGCTTCTCCACATGCATCACTTACCATCGATATTGACGGGTTGTGTTAAATCTGTTTGGACAGCAAGGCGTCTCAGGTGCCGCAGGAATTCGCCGTCGTAGGCACAGTCGCCTGTCATTTTCAGAGTATCACAGGCAAGAGCAGGTCGCCCTGCCGGATGCGCCGCAAAAGGGGTGAACAGAGATGAGCGAGATGTAAGCTCTTTTGTGCTGAAATTTCGCGCTGTTGATAGATGTGCGACTTCGCTGAGATGTGGCACTGAATGAGAGGAGACATGCGGGCGTATTATAATCGTAGGTTGGCTTGAGCGCGAACGTCGCAATGGTGAGTATTTGCTAGGCTTGTTTTCTCTGGGTGTTTGCTACGTATAAGAACGGTGAACGGAACCAGGACACCAAGGCAGAGTTGATGGCGGTGGATACATACATGTTGAAAGGAATTGAAAGGAGAGATGTAGCGATCCACGCGTGCGGGCTCTACCGGCGCTACCACCTAGCGCGATTGTGTTGCCACGCGTCCACGAAAGCCTCAGCCTTCAACACCACACCATCCACGACTGTGAGGGAGAGATACCAACGACAAGGACATTCGCGAATATCTCCTGGCTACAATTGGTACTCCATTGTTCAGGGATGCCGACTGCAGTAATACCACCGACGATGAACACAGAAGTTGGACTTTCTTGATGATGCTCGCATAACCCATACCTACGACGCGATCGTCACGTCTCACAGGTCGCGACTACGGACTGTGTGCCATACCCGATATCTGTGCAATATGGAATCATTGCATTGGTCGCTTGGTGGTTCTTATCAATCCCTGGCCGTGGTGCATCAACCTGAGGCACGTTTCCATTGCATCCCAAACCGCCAAGCGTCTCAGATTCTCCATGACAGCCAACCACCATCGTCAACAAGAACGCAAGCCCCTTGTGATAGCAAGCTTAGCATGTTGACATACATATCACAGTGTCTTATGCTTCTGTTGATCTTGGTCGCAAAGTCAAATAACGTTTCGAAGAAGGCCATTCGAGAGCCTCAAATCCAGGATGGACTTGTGGCGGCCCACAAAATCGTCATATTAGAGACAATGCATGACTGAGTCAAAAGAAGCCGAGCGTCAGGCGCCCAAGATGTCAAACCCTATTCAAAATATTGGCATGACCATCCTTTCGTTGATTTTTCTTCTTTTCACTTTCTTGGTATTCGATACCGCGAAAGCCAAGGCACGCTCTTTCACTTACTTCCGTTGACCGGATCCACTCATCCCATTCGTAGTCCTGGAGACATCTTTTTGTTATACAGGAGACGACGGTTGAAAGATTTTCCTGATTACATTTTCTGTACACATCTAATACACAAGCGCAAGCAATGGCACGTTATCAGCTTCGACGACCTTCGCCAGTCGTGATCCTTCCCCGGCGGGTTCGACGCCAAGCACCAGCAGCTACGCCACAACCTGAGGTAGATGGAGAAGAACCAGAAGATGAGGAAGGGGAGGAAGAGTACGAAGGTCCAGAGAGTCCTGATTCACCCATGAGCAGCCCATCAACAGTGGGAGAGATATCCGAGAGCGAAGACTCTGATTCAGATGAAGACGAAGATGAACCGCCGTCACCAGCCGAAAACGCGTCAGAGCAGGCGACTAACGGCACAGACTCTGCATTGCCGTCCTTGACCATCTTTTCGTCATCGGCCGGGAACCTCGCAGCTCTTCCACAGATCACCGGCACTGCTTCCCTCGACTTCACTTCTCGACCTCGCAGCACACCTACCGCGGCGCCAACTCTGCCTGCTATACCGGCGCAGTCAGAGACCGCAGGACAGAGTGACAATCCATCGCAATCCAGGTCACAAGAGAAGACCTTGCTCACGAAAGGAGCGGCAGCAGCGGCAATCACTTTAAGCGTATTGGGTATTTGTTATCTGTCATGACTAAACTCCGCCAAGCTAATCTGTGATCAGGTGCCCTTGCAATCGTCGTAGCAGTAGTGCTACTCATGAAGCGCCGAAGACGTCGTCAGAGGCACCATCAGCCCATCGTCGACGACGCTTTCAATCCAAGCATTACCGGCTCTCTCCATGCCCCAGAAACAGCACATGTAGTTACTACCTCCATCTTCGGTGGAGCCGGTAGTGGCTCGCATCTGACCCGTTCCACCGAGCGCAGTAACACACTGTTCGGACCAGGGCCTTATGAACGGCCAGAGACCGTAACGACCGAAGGAAACAAGTCACGCTTCCCAATCAAAATCGCTCCGGCTCTACCAACACCAAACCCCTTTGCCGATCCACCACTTAATAAGGCATACGATGTACTGGCGGGTCGACCGCGCTCAACAACGCTTACCGATCGCGGGAGCTGGGTTGGGAACCCATTCAAGAACCCAGAGAGCGAGCGGTTCGATCCATTCGGCGAGCTGCAGCAGAAGGCTCGTGACGAGCGGAAACGTTACTTGGAAACCTCGTGCAAGGAAGCCGAAGCAACGCGGGAGGCCGAAATGAGGAGGCAGTTTGCCGAGAAGGAGAAGATGGGGCTGAGTGTGCCAGAGAACGTGCAGAGAAAAGGAAGCGATGTCACGATTGAGGGCTTGGGAATTCTGGATCGAAGTGGAGAGAACGCCGGCTACCGATGATTCAATATCACGCTCGGTATGAGATCTTGTACTGTAAGACCACGGACGCAATAAGCTCAATCGGACACCTGGGGACATATAGAGAAAACCAATTATTAGAGACGTTTGATCAAAGGCAATTTGGGTGAACAAGGAATAACTCTGACATCCATCAAGCAACCCGCCGAGACACTCGTGCACTAGTGTACGGGCCTCTCGACTGATAAAGCTCTAAGCTTTTCCGTCGAAACGTGGGTCTCTGGCGTCCAAACCATCTCCATCATACTCGATCTTCCGCTCCGTCTCCACGCCATTTTCATCCACCAACAGCGCGCAATTCTTGTTAATCAAGTTCCACTCCCCCTCATCGTACGTCGTTGGCTCACTCGCCACAATTGTGTGCTTACCAATGCGCTCGTTGTCACCCAATACTGCTTGCTCGTTCGCGATGTCCTTGCCGTCAGGATTGCCGGGGTACTTCGTATTCAGCGTGCGACCCGCAAATTCGGACCAGTACAGACTGGGTGGCTGCTGAGACGCATGGTTGCGGAAACGAATGGCGAGCAACTTGCTACCGTCTGTGGTGCAGAAGTTGAGCGAGTTGGGTGTATTTGCGTCTTTGACAATCTTCTTTTGCAGTTCCAAAATCTGTACCACGGTCTTTTGTATCGCGTTGAACATATCTTCGAGTGCGTACTCCTTCTGCCAGCTTGACTTGTCGCCGCCGTTGGTCAGATTGGTCATGTACAGCGCTGCAGCGTGCTCGGAGTCTGTGGAACCGAGGACGTTGCAATAGGCATCAAAGGACAGAAGGTCTGCCATGTTGCGACGGATGGAGGAGAAGTTGGAGATGACGCCATTGTGCACTAGAAGAGTCAATGTGTGTCGCACATGTAATTGGTACATGGATGTCTCTTACTGAAGACGTGGCGGCCGAAGACGAAGGGGTGAGAGTTGACTTGCGTGACAACGCTGCCTGACGTCGCCCGGATGTGGGCGAAGACGCACTGTGTCTCGGTGTTCTCACAAAGAGACTTGAAGTTGAAGTCGTCTACACAGGTAAGTATCTCGTGAGTGAAGTGGTGGCGTGGCAGCACATACTGAAAGGAGGGCTTTGGGACTTGTAAAGCGCAGGACGTGGGCCATTCACGCTGTTAACGTAGGACGAGCTGGCATTCGTGTACCCTAGTGATCGATATGAGCATGACGTCCAACCATTACCGGGAAACTGTCGCAAAGCCATGTATGGCAGAATGCATCGTGCTCGCCAGTCTTCAATCCGAGAGGTTGCGCTCTCCAAGAATAGTATGAGACCTACAAGCAATGCCGAGACCATCCATGTTGAGTAGAGAGTTTCGCATCCGGAGAAGCTCATCGGAGCTGTCATCGAGATCCTTTTCTTGCGCATGAGGAAGCAAGCCAGGTAAATAGTGCTCAGAGCATCTTCTCCAACATCAGTGTATGTCTCACACGCGAAAGGTATGATGCATTCCGCTCACTGCTTTGATATGCTGTTGGCTGGAGTGATGAGGACGTCTGTCAAGAGACAAGGCTCCTTGGGTGAGATGTAAGCAAACCAACGACACATGCTGATGTTGGAATATGGATCTTGCAATTAATAGCAGAATTACTGGAATCTTTGGTTTTATCTGAAAATCGCAGAATCTACCAAGTCTTATATCCCCGTTTATGGGCTATCTTGGTGGCCTCTGGTACCACAGCTCTGGACGCGGGATGACTTGGTGGTGTGAAGTATGCGCCTTCTTTACGTGCAAACAGCCGGTAGGATGAAAGTTGTTGAGGAGGCGCGGAAAAGGTAGTACAATGACCAAGATCCAAGATCGAGAAGGAATGCAATGTACTAAGAGACGAATCAGAAGAACGTAGTAAAAGGTGAGGAAGAAGAGTAGGGAACGTGGAGGTGTGATCGTATGCGGAATTGCTCGGCTTGCTGATGAGCCAGAACGCTGATGGTCAGTTCTGATACTCTGAGGCTTGCATTGCGCGTTGCTGCGGGCCAAAGCTGATTCTGACTGGAGTTGTGCGCTGGAAGGCGTCCTTGAACACGAAGAAGGTGCGTCGCGATCGATACCTAGCGGGGTAGCTGCAGGAGTCAAGAGCGGGGCAGCTGTGTAAACAAATGTCGCATCACAAAATCAAAAGCTTCAAGCATGATCGAAAGCAGCAAAACGTGTTCTCAAGGCTCGAGCAGGAACGAAGTGTGGAACCGCGAGAGAAAATGGGAAGAAGTGAGGTGCAATATCTTGGGGGTACCGGCCCACTTGAACTCGATTGCCTCACAGCCCGTACCAATTGCCATAATCGCTTCTCTTGGCGCATGTATGAGTGCGCGAAAGAGAGATACTCATCAGCAGGGAACCTCCACAAGTTAAAAGGCACACTGCAATCGATGTGTGGACGTACATTATCTTTCCTTTGCGAACGATCCATGGTCAGGAGTGGAAACTATAGAGCCCTGTCCATTTCGCATTTATCTGGGAGATCTTCTCTATTTCTACTTACACTGCAGTAGCGGTGGAGATGGACTCACTCACCATCGTTTGTCCTTCCTATCATTGTTCAGTATGGAAGCAGATCGTTCTTTTCGCTGGCTGAGCACCCACTTTGCGCGCGATGACGATAGATGGTAAGATCTTATCAACATCGAGCAAGCAGAGAAGCCACTGCAGGCCTTGGTGTTAGCGTAATCTCGAGGCGTCGCTGGGTGTGGCGGCGATGGCGACCTAGAAGCACTAGGTAATTGTAGGTGTAAGTCCGAGGAATTTTGTACACGCTTACCAGGCACGCCTGGACTCGGTACAATCTTCCGTAGTTCTCGGGCGATCCGCACAGCGCGAAGAAAAACAAAAGTGCAAGTGACCTGGAGGTAGGCGTCGGTCTGTGCAATTGCGGCTGGTCGCTCGTGCTGCGCAACGACACTGCTGTGACGTGCTGGCGAATTCCTCGACGTACGCTAGTGCTCAGTCTTAGTTTGGAGTGTACGCTCAATGCATGCGAGGTCGACTCTGTTTAGAGCACGTGACATGTTAACCAAGAGAGCGCATGCCCAGGATGGTGTACGGCAGGGCTCCCGAGCAGGAGAAAGTCACGACGGAGCTGCTGCCGGTCGAAAGTAGGCATTACAAATCATGTAAAAGCCCACTTTACGCTTCGTTCACCGACCTCTTCCTTCACTTCACCTCAATCATCTTATTTCAAATATCGGTTTCGCTGCTAAGAGTATCAAGGTCGCCCGATCTCGTCACTTAGCATCAGCCTTATCGTCAGCCTGCCCTATCATAGCTTTCAAAAGCAAATCATCGAGCGACAACGAATGCGGTGACGCGGAGGGCTGAGTAAGGTGCGCTCTTCTAGAAGAAATGGCGCGTTCTATACAGCGAATCCCGAAAACATAGTTGCGCAGTCCACCACTGGCAGCGATGACAGACTTAATGAACCAGGCACGCCTTAGGATACGAGCGGAATGCGATGCCTGTGTTGTCTCTCATGCAGTGGGTACGGGCAAGGCAGACTTGCAATACTACACCAACGCCACGCATCACAACGACACAGAGAACGTCCTTTGAAAATGAGGTAGCAGCTACGCTCCTCCGGCTGCTCCTTGAGCCTATCATATCGTCTCAAAATATTTGCAGGGCTTCCAGAGCCCACATCGTCTGGCCCGGCTTTTCCTACGAGAAATGGTCAAATTCGCACGAGATCCCGTCATAGCAACGATTTCACGAGGAAAAATAAAGGCAATTTGCCGTACTCGCGCAATACTGGCCATAGATGGACGTGATTTTCCCTTATCAAACCTTCTTGGGATCCCACACTGCTGGAGGCGTGCGATTTCTTCCCGGGACGGCATCACACGACCTCTTTCTAACAAAACTCGCGAGAGGCTCTGTTCTAGCGTTGCGCCGCAGACAAAAGCAATGCCAACCTCGAACCCCAGACTTTTGGAGGCGCTTTGACTCCTCTACGCTTGGTCGCCTCGTCGCTTGAGCTGGCACTGACTTTTAGACACGTGATATTCGCGGACTACTGCGCGCTTCCCATTATTTGCTGGAGCGAACGGTAGCCATTCCCATGCAGCGGAGATCTACACTCGACCACCACGCGACTGGGTTTCCCAAGACGTCCGCAAACTAAAGGATCTAGATCCATGTCGCATGCCCATCGCGCTTGACCCAGGCGCACGTCTATGGCACGGTACGGGCGGCGCTGGCTGGCTAGGTGCTGGTTCGATCGAGGCAAATTTGAGAGACGTCGCCCGAGCAGCGAGGAAAAGTGGCTAGGTGCCACCGCCCACGCTGCTAAGTTGCCGCCTCGAGTTTGATTCGCAGCAACAGTCAACGAAGCGGGGTCGCGGGCTCGCGGCGTTAGAAAAATCTTCGGGTGGAAATGCCCAGAGCCATGGGTAAATCTACTACACCGTAAGTCGTTAGCTCAGGCCGATTGCCCAGCGTCGTACCATACCGCTTTGGCCATCCGGTCGCATTGCACGCTCACACGGTCGGGGTCCACCAGATAGGCCCTGCACAGCTGTCCCGCACATGTTGCTTGTATAAAGCCTGAGCCATTCACCCCAGCACTTCGCGTTGACAAGGGCGCTCCTCAACATTCCACAGCTCTCGAGCCCGCAGTCACGACCACTGATTCCAGTGCGCCTTGTTTACTTAGCTTCGGCTTATCCTCCCTCGCGTAGGTAATCGTCGAAGATTAATACGCCATCCGCCTGTCCATCGCGACTCACCTTCTCTGTTTTGAGACTCATCCACACGCAACATCGTTGACCCATTGCGACAACCCGACTGCCTGAGCGACAACACCCTTGCGACCATGTTCAATAAAGAAAAGAAGGTCTCGGGCGAGTTTGTCCGAGAAGCTTACCCAAGCGACCATGAGCAGGATATCCAGGCTGGCAGCTTCACGGACAATTCCGACGACCTTCAGCGTCATCTTGGCAATCGCCAAATCCAGCTCATTGCGATCGGTGGTTCCATTGGAACAGCGCTGTTCGTAAGTATCGGCGGCGCTCTCCACAGCGCTGGTCCACTCGGCATGCTCATAGCATATACTGGATACTGTTGTATCATAGGTCTGGTCAATAACGCAATGGCTGAAATGGCGACCTTCATGCCAGTCTCCGGAGGCTTTGTCAGAATGGCAGGCCACTGGGTTGACGAGGCCTTTGGCTTCGCGGCCGGATGGAACTTCTTCTTATACGAAGCATTGCTCATTCCGTTTGAGATCACGGCGCTCAACCTTGTGCTCAAATTCTGGCGCGACGATATTCCTGTAGCTGCCGTGTGTGCTGCGGTGATTGTTCTCTATGGGTAAGGCTGACTCTCACTCCAACCACGTCTGTGGGACCGAATCGAGTACTAAACATCATAGTGCTTGCAACATCCTCGCTGTCCAAGCCTACGGCGAAGCCGAATTCTGGCTCTCGGGCGGAAAAGTCATCTTGATTCTGATCCTCTACGCGTTCACCTTCATCACCATGGTGGGCGGTAACCCCAAGAAAGATGCCTATGGATTCCGCGCTTGGCGCGACCCAGGCCCACTGGCCGGCGGACCTACCTCCCTGGGTAAATTCGAAGGCTTTCTCTCTGCCCTCTGGGCCGCCTCATTCTGTATCGTCGGCCCCGAGTACATCTCCATGGTCTCTGGTGAAGCCAAGCGCCCCCGTGTCTACATCAAGGGCGCTTTCAAGACGGTATACTTCCGATTTGGTGCCTTCTTCATCCTGGGAGCCCTCTGCGTTGGTATTGTATTACCGTACAACAACGCCGAGCTGACTCAGGTTGTCACGGCTGGAGAGAAATCTGCCGCAGCTTCGCCCTACGTCATTGCTATGAAGAACCTCGAGATTGGCGGACTCCCCCACCTTGTCAACGCCTTGTTGATCACGAGTATCTTCTCTGCCGGCAACACATACACATACTGTGCAACCCGCACGTTATACTCGCTTGCTATCGAGGGTCGTGCGCCCAAGATCCTCCGCAAATGCACAAAGAACGGTGTCCCGATCTACTGCTTCCTGGTAGTCATGATCTTCCCCTTCCTGTCATTCCTACAGCTGTCAGATAGCGCCGCCAAGGTTCTGACATGGCTCACCAATATCATCACCGCTGGAGGTCTCATCAACTTCATCACCATGTGTATCACCTACCTATTCTTCTTCAAGGCTTGCAAGGCTCAAGGTCTTGATCGCAAGTCGCTCCCGTACACTGGTTACTTCCAGCCATACGGCACCTGGATTGCGTTGGCCTTCGAAATCACCGTGGTCTTTGTGTACGGCTACTCGAGCTTTACCCCCAAGTGGAGCGTTGAGAACTTCTTCACTTACTACACCCTACTCCTCCTGTTTCCTATCACGTTCACGTTCTGGAAGCTTCTCAAGAAGACCAAGTTCAAGCGTGCTCATGAAATTGACCTTGTTTGGGACGCTCCCCTTATCGACGCCTACGAGGCATCGTTCATTACCCCACCTGTAAGCAAACACTTCACCTGGGAAGGCAGTGTGACCAATCACTGACATATTATAGATCGGCTTCTGGACAGAGATGCTTCAGCTCATTGGACTGAAACGCAACGTTCCCGTCGACAAGCGTGCCGTCTAAGTCTATCGCAAAAATCACAATATTGTACATCGAGCGCAGCGTGCAGAGCGATCCCGATCATGCCCATTGTCACGGCAGGTTCGATAGGGCCGCTTTCACATGAATACAATATCATGTTGTCCCAGCGATCTTCCTACACTTTGCTCGAATTGTTTTGACGGATGCGACGAACAGCTGCAGTTCATTCCCAAGCGACAATGCGAAGACCTATGCGACCTATTCCCTCAGCGACAAAATGACACCATGTCAGTTGACGCAAGCGAAGCAATGCATTGCTGTTTGCTTGATGATTTCATTGAACGAGGATGTTCAGCTACGGTCTGGCAGGTGTGTGGCATCGTTGCCATTGAGCGACAATCCAGCGATGACACTTCGCCGAGTCACACGGCAGAGCTGGGTAAATTCATCAGAACACAAAATGTCTGTGATGAGCTACTAACGAACCGTGTCAGGTCTGTACTGACAGTATTCGAGGGATCAACGGAAAGACAAAGATTTTGCGTCAAGGGCAATTTCATCTACACCTATATCCATCTTCTCAACCCTAATCTTCACGCGAAGCAGTCGGCATGTCGTCCATTTCAATTCCTGAACACCCTGGCTCGCAACGATGTTTGCCAGCGAAACTCGAGCATAATTTGGCTGTAACATACTGTCTCCGTTGCGCGCCTCTCAATATTCGACGACTAATCCCATTACATCATTGGCTTCGATTATCAGGTCGCTGCTGATGCATGACAGCGCTAGCGTTGCCTTAAACGTGGACTAAGCAGGGAGTCCGCCTTTGAACTTCAACACATTCTTGATCGCGAGTTGCTACGGAAAGGCCCAGGATTGTGCACTTCTTGCGCCTTCGGTGCCACAACCAGTCACGTCATGGTACAATCGATTCGAACGACTTGTGAACTTTGGTAGACAAGGTCCGGAGCAAGTGTGCTCTAACTTACACAGGACAGTCATTCCAGTAGCGGAGAAGGAAATATCGCTCTCCACGTCCCAAAACGTTGATGCCGTCCGATCAGAGTCCACCATCGCCCCTGTCACTTGGCCACTCGACAACATCCACTTCACGCACGAATACTCTCCACATGTGCCTCCGTACGCCGCGTCGAAGCTATCGCAACACTGCACGCACGCCCATGGCCAGTAACTTAGTAACGGCATCAAGCGCTTTGGTGCCTTGCATCTGCCACTCTGCATCATGCGATTCAACGTTGCCCCGCATTATGGAGCGTATGAGGGGCTGGTGCGGGTTTCATTCAAGAATCGGTCCGTTATGTGGCGGCTCCGCAAAACAAACTTGGCTCGCTCTATGGTGATGCCTGGGTGAAGGTGTATCACGGGATTGCATGTCGCTTTGGGGATAAGAGAACCACCAGCTTTCAGCCACGCCAGCCACAGGAAAAGGCGGCATATTGTCCGTCGGAAAAGTATGTTGAAGCGCTGAGATAGCATTCCCGAGATAATCAACACGTTCATGAGGTTGTCCTGTCTGGTACGCCTTGTTCGAAATGACGAACGATAGCGACAAAAGCAAGGACGCGAACTATGAGATATTGCGCCTTTGGTTCAAGCCTATGGGATCAACCAGATCTCTGACATCGGGAACTTTGCTGAATATCCCAATGTGGACGCTTTTTTTTCACGGGGCTGCTCCACCCAATTAATTTGAGGTTGAATCATCGCACATCTCTTGACTTCATGTCGTGTTCTTCAACAATAACACACCGTCCAAAACGCACATTGAATTCGATCAGTCAATCGGAGCACAATCATGTATTGCCCCTCACGTTGTGTGTCAGTATCAACACACCCATACCCATCTCCCCAGACCCGAGTCAACGGATTACCAAATGCCAACTGTCTAAGCGACCGCAAGCACGTCAAGCACCCACTTCGCACACCCTTATTTCGGTTTTTCTCCGGGCACGGCGAGCCCGAGCCACCCATGAGCGCGCTAGCATCAGCCGCGCCGGTGGAACCAATCACTCGGTGTCGCGTGAGGCTGGGCTGACGTCTTCATCTATTGGGCGGCCACACGTGCGCCCGAGATGTGGGTCTTCGTGTGCCGCCGGCATATTTTAGCTCATTTAGGCGCTTGGTGCGTTGGTGGCTGCAGTATGTGGGTGTGTATTTGGTGTGCGCCTTAGAAAAGGATGTCACTCTAAAGGCTGATATGTGGGGGAGAAATGGTCTCTCTGATAAGGAGAATTGCATTGGAATGGATGAGTCTCTCAACAGTACGGGAGAGCGATGGTATTACTTCTTTGCGCGCTTCGCGAGGGCCCAAGGATCATCGAATGCGGAAAATGAACTTCTTCTTCACTTTCTCCCTTCTATCTCCCGCTCAATCTCATTCCCATCGTTGATGTTCGGTATGACAAAGGGCATTGGATGTGTGAAGCTGTCAAACAGTCCGTACAAGAAGTGCACCCCGAATGATAGCAACAGCAGCGGTACAACGATGCGTCCGAGTATGCGGCCCCAAGACGAGCGTCGTTGGTTCGAGACATCGCTCTCATCCTTCAGAATTGCCTTGTAACTCAAGCGACCGAGCCAGACATGCCATGCGGTCAATAGGACTATTGCAACCATGACGCTCATCCACGGACTCGACGAAGCATATGGTGATCGAGCTCTTCGGCCCATCAGCTCGTACACCGCGTCGATACTTTGTACGATTCGATGAACGGCGGCGGCGACGATGAAGATGGCGCCTGCCAATGCAATGATCTCGAAAACGCGCATACCGAGTTGTTGTGGTACCGCGGCATGCTGTTTGCGGCGCTGCCAGGAGGAGGAGAGATTCTCCAGGGTCTTGAGAAGGTCGGAGCTAGGTTGGTGGTGAGATGAGGTGGAGGACGTGCTGGCCATCATAGCGAGGCTGATGTTCGATGTCCAATAACGATGTCTTTTAGCGATGATGATGGTTGAGTCAAGGTGTTGACCTTCACGGCTTCCGTTAGCTCCGGATGAACGTGGCTTCTCCAATTCAATGCAGGGGCCCTCGATGGCCTCCTCCGTGCCTCTTACCAACGAAGAAAGACCACTTCGTCTCTCGTAGTCCTCAGATTGCGGACACGCTCTGGTCCAGGAAATTGGCGATGCGCGACGCGTTCTTCACGCGACAAACTTCAGTAGACTCTTCTACCCAAGCCACACATCAAGTAAATTCCGGTATCGAATGCCGAATATACAGCTCTTCCAACCCTCTTTCTGTCTTTCGGTTCCGCTTGCGCCGCCTAAATCGTTCTTTTGCCTCTGCACCCAATTCCGGCTTTTCTCGCGTGTCTCAACGCCTTTCTTCTCTTACGCCTCGTTACTTTGCAGATACACCAACAAGGCAGACTCTCCAAAAAATGCTGGTTGCTGCAAGGCCCGCCGTCGCTGTTCTGTCGTGTGTGGGCGCGTGTCGTGTCGTGCGGCATGCGCCTTCCTTCGGGCGGTCTGTGAGGTTGGTGGCTGCCCCGCATGGCTTTGTGCGCTGCCACGCTGCTCAGCCTTATATTCCACCATCGTCCGCCACAGTACTTGAAGCTGGCAGTCAACAACAAACTCACCGGCCGTCTCGGGAGGGTGATGTCACGAGCTTATTGATTCATCTGTAAACACCAGAATACAGTAGTGGCAGAATCGTCGCCTGTGTGAGATGATGAGAAGCGCTATGCTTCATCACTGGATTAAGTGGTTCATAGCATCACGCAGATACGCTCAATGAAGATCGATCGCCTCTATAGCCTACGAAGGTGCTCGTATTTATCGAGTCAACGACTTTGGCGTTTAGTGTGTCCTGAAGGTTGACACAACAAACACGAGCACCTCCGTACGTCTAGTATATTACAACGTGCAAACAATTCACCAACCAGTACCTACGACGGCAATAAGCGCCTGCAGTCCAACGCCACCGACTCTGACAGATGGCTCGAACTCGCCCGCGAACACTTGCCACCAGACGCCGACTTTAACGACCTCCGAGCCCTACTACGCGAGCGTGACACAGTATACGAGAAGATTACTATCAAGCCAGCAACAAACATCGCAAAGCGGATCGAGAAGCAGCTTAAGAACAACAAGGGCGTCAACCGCCACAGCAAGCTCCAAAGCGAGCTCGAGGACGGAGAGATCCTCTCGTCCCCTCAACGCCACCCTCACAGACCGACACTCATCCCACTCCAGCATCATCACGCCCTCGGGCCCAGTCGACGAACGCGTCGCCCACCGAGGGCGGTGTCACACAAGAAGAAGAACACGCACATCACGGCTGACTCCTTCGACGTGGTCAGTCCAGACCCTCTCTTGTCAGCAACATCGCACTCATTGGACGATGACTCCGAAGAAGTGCTTGAGGAACTTGAGGACGAGCCCAGATCCGCGGTCGAGTACGACATCTTCGATGATCTTGGGGACATGGAAGACATGAAGGACACAAAGGACGCGAAGGACACGACTGATGTGAACGTCCGGCGTCTTACATGTTTACCCGTGAATGGCCGTCCGTCTTGCCAGTTTCACGTCGAATGCACGCTCCATCCCAAACCCGAGTCATCTTACTGCTTTTACCACCATCGAGTAGTCGCCCACCGTTCCCTGTCTGATGTCCTTCTTGTCCATCGTCGGGCACGCCTATTCCAATCTGAAAAAATGTATCAACCCAACGCAACCTTCGTCAAGCCAGGACCCAAGATACTCAATACCCTGCGGCGATTACACCACGTGCATAACAGTCGCGTCATGTGGGCAGTCGATTGCGAGTTTGGTACCATCAAGTCAGCGAATGCTATTCCGTACTCGATCTGCATCCGCGACATGAAGAGTGGCGAGATCATCCTCTACGCCAAAGTTGATTGGGGCAAGTCCCTCGACAGGCTATACGAAGTCATCCTCCAGCACTGCAACATGTATTTGGATGCCGACCAACTTCCGCCTTTCCTCACACGCAACCACTTCGCCAAATTCTACAAGTCAGACTACACCAACGGACTCAGCCCGCGGACATTCGGCCAGGCCATGAGAGAGAAGGGCTGGAATATCAAGACCTATTGCCTGCTCTCTGGGTATTGTAGCCTCGACGGCGCAATAGTCGGCAAGGCCCTCCGAGGCGACAATTGAATCCTCAGCCGCATTTTAACACATGTGCTCACAGACTTGGGCCCTGGTTGCTACCAACAGTTCAACATCGCCAGACTGATTAAAGCAAGTTCCAACCTGGAATCTGTTGGGCGTTATTTTGCATACAGATCACTGTTCAAAGACTTTAGTCTACAACTGCATTTTGCAGATGTGGAAACGCTTGCGATGTGTGGCATGTACACTGTCATATGAAGAAGACTGCAGAATGGCTTGGGTTGGTGCAGACGTAGACGGAGATGTGGCGATAGCAGGCATAGTTCACTTCACATCAGAGCCGTCGCAGCATGAATGTCTTAGAGATGGTTGTCGATGTGCTTGTTTAGCTGTTATGATACGTTCCCAAAAAATCATCACGTTGCCCAGATACCACCACGCTGCCCAGAGACCGCCCGCGTCTGCTCAACACGGCCCGAGACTATATGGTTTTCGCGCACGAGGCGCGGTCGATGCGCCGTAGAATGGTGGTGTCCAATAAAGTCTTCCTTACTGCCAGTCGGTGTGGACATGGCGAACAATGAAAAGAGCGAAGGAGGGTAGCATGAAGCCACGGACAAACAAGAATGCAAGAACAGCAAGATCATTTGATCGCCAGGACAGCGTGATTTGATGACGAGGAGTAAAGAAAGTAATGTGTTATTTGCGCCGGGAAGGCAAGGTTAGTGGAGCCATGTGTTGTCGCGGCTCCATTCGTTGCCAGTTCCCAGGCCAGACGAAATCGATAGGCGCGCTTTTTCCTGACACGCCAGTTACAAGGGATGAGACGGCACGAGTGCGGCGCGGTCGTTCCTACCACTAATCTCACTCCACTTCAGTTGCCAGTGAGAGGCTGGCCACGCATTCAGCAGTATCACCTTCAGCACGCACTAGCCCGCCTTGTGTATCTCACCGCTTCAGTTTTGAACAGCCTCCGCTGCAATCATTTAGATCGGTTGTTATTGAGAGGCGCACAGTCGACAGCATCACCATCAACGCACACGAGCCCACCCTCACCACTTCCCTTCTGCACAGCCTCCACTTCTACCACTCTCTACTTTGGTTGTTACTTCCAATAACCCCGAGGTCACCACGCTCTCGCACGACTTCTGTCTCCACTTCGTTTGGCCAGCAGTTGACACTCTCGATCCGAGGGAATATGGAGAACACGGCAGGTGAGTGCATTCTGCTGCGACCATGATTGTCATGAGCTGACCTGTTCAGCAGAGAACAATCGTGCATGGCACGGAGACATGCTGAAGGTATTCAAACCAAAGTCGGCGTACCGCAACCGCACTGCCATTCGGACTGAGATCTGTATAGTACTGAAAGAATCTCAGTATACGTGGCCTGAGATACTCGACTGGTCGGTCGATCGCGTATAATATGAGCTGTCCTGGAGTTTGGCGGTCGGCGTCGCCGACGACCATGAACTGCAGCGGCGGATCGTTGAATGTGAAGATAGCATCATCGCCACCTACCGATCAAACTCCGCCCACACAACACATGCGAAGTCCGAGACAATATCATCCGTGCCGCAAGAGGAACCTCTTTCAAGTGGCCAAATCTTAGCGATTAGCATCCGGACACTGTCAAGCATACTCTAGCATCAAGAGTAGCCGACCGTCTGCTTGCGGTCCACTGGTCGACCACAACTTCGCATATTGGCGGACCTATGCCTTTGGGTAGTGGGTTTGGTACACCATTGCTCGGTGTAGCCATTGATCAGCATCCAGACACAGATGAACCTAGTCTGGCACCAAGCGTAGACGATCGCTTGCCTGTGGTCCATAGGTCGATGACGACCTCGCACGGTGGAGGACCTGTACCTTTGGGTAGTGGGGCTGACACACCATCGCTTGGTGGAGCGGCTACATTCTCCGAGGGTGAACTCGATAGGCCTTTGCTCAAAGGAGCGGGTACATTATCAGGCACTGGACCCAACACACCTTCGCCTCTGTCTGACAATACTCCCTTGCGCGGTGTCACTCTCATGCGTTCGCCCTCGCCGTCTATCT
>Ga0265798_10003429_pt1 | contig 22541 bp, 17 predicted proteins | sample P3T30metagenome_FD_192430 | JGI IMG/M metagenome (GOLD analysis project Ga0265798, IMG submission 192430) | Plant litter microbial communities from East Loma Ridge, Irvine, California - P3 T30 | ecosystem: Environmental > Terrestrial > Plant litter > Unclassified | place: USA: California... | reverse complement strand
ATGTCAGCGAAGTATACTTCTTGAATGCAAGTACGGCAGCAGTAACCAACAAAGTATCAAATGTAAAAATCGTATTTAAAACGACCTAGGGTATCATAACACACACAACTCCATCCAGCCCCCCATCTACTAACATCTACCTAAATCTCAAAAAGTATCATCATCGCCCCCCACCTCCCTCTCCCCCTCCCTCTTTCCCCCCCGTATGTCCCCCAACCCACCCCCCAACCCACTCCCCAATCCCCTCCGCCTTATGCGTCAACCACTCCCACCACTTCTCGCCCCCCTTCTCACCCCCCTTCCTGCCTTCCTCCCCCACTACCCCCGTCCCCTCCGCACCAACACTACTCCCCACTTTCGTACTCAACGGCGTCGGCCTAAGCGGTCCATCATCGTCCATGAACGAAGGGCTCATGTCATCTGTACCTGTACTACTAAACGAGTACATTGTGTTTTCGAGGGACGCGGGCATTGTGGCTAGGATGGGGGTTGCGAAGGGAATAGGACTGGAGGCGAGGGAAGGTGTATGGGTGGGTGGATCGGCGGGCGTGTCGTTTGGCGCGGGGGGAGTGTCGTTGTGGTGTCCTGTTGGTGTGAGTGGGAGGCGCAAGGTTCCGTTGTTGGGTGCGGGGGTGAGGTTGAGTGTGTCGCAGATGATGTTGTAGAGTTCGATATTTTCTGTTGTCACGAATCTGTCAGATATTCTATTCACACAAATGACGGTAATTGTACTTGGACGTGGGACTTACGGAATGGATCCATTCTACTCCCCGGCACGTGTGGGAACGCAGGACCTCTAGCCACGAAAATAGCGCGCATGAGCGGATGTTCATGGTCATATCCATGTAGACCCCTTGGATGATAAACCTCCCCTTTCGCCCTGCCCTCCTCGACGTTGAATTCATTCTTATCGACAATAGCCCAGCCCGCCTTCGGAATAATCCACAACGGAGCAATACGCTCGTTTTTCGCAAAGTGGTAGCGCTCTGGCATATTCTCGTCACGCAAGTAGACTTCAACGTTTGGATTATCTTTCGTGCGGTCTTTGATTTGGTCGTACAGGCGGTGTAGGTCGAGGGGGTTCTTGGGGCGCAGGCCGTATAAAGGCCAGCCGTCGATGTGGGAGAGGTCCGACGGGTCGATGAGGTCTTCGAGTTGGATTAGGCGCGAGACGTCGGTGGTGGCCATGCCGTGGTCGGATACGACGACGACGTTGACGATGTGCGTGAGGTTGCGCTCGTGCAGACCGCGTAGGATTTCGCCGAGCATGGCGTCTGCGTTGGCGATGGTTTGCTTGATTTCCGTGCTGTTGGGCCCGTATCTGTGGCCGTCACCGTCGACGTTTGGTACGTAGGCGGCGATGAGCTGGGGTCGTGGTGTTGCTGCTTTGGCGCCGAAGTCTTTTGGGCCAGGGACGTCTAGTAATTCTAGGATGCGGGTTGTTTTCAGGGGCAGGATTTCTGAGCCGTTGTACTTGTCCACGTATGCGATTTCTTGCCCTTCGACGTGCGCTTCTGAGCCGGGCCACATGTGTACGGCTGTCCTGACATTTTGCTTCTCGGCCGTGACCCAGAGGGGCTCGCCGCCCCACCAGAACGGCTGGAGGCTGCGCTCGGGATCCGTGTAGTAGAACTCTTTCGCGAGCTTCGGGTCCCAGAATGTGTTCCCCACGACTCCGTGTGCCTCGGGATATAAGCCCGTGGCCATAGTATAGTGGTTCGGAAACGTAACGCTCGGAAAGCTAGGGAGCATATATTTGGGCGAGATGCCCTCTTGTATGAACTGGTTCAACGTAGGGGTAAGATCGCGATATAAGAAGTCTGCACGGAAACCGTCGAGCGAGATCAGGATGGTTGTGGGAGCAAAGAGCGAGGTGCCGTTGGACACCATGGTGGCTGCGTCTTTGATCTCTTGGGGCGTGGAGAGTTTGTATGTGGCCGCGAGGAGGACGACGAAGAGGACGACAATGGCGATGTATATTCCGAGTCGACGCCATAGACGTGTATTACGTGCCTGTATGTATGTTAGATCGAGTACTGGACGTGTCTGTGTCTGACATGCCTTTCTCTGCGCGCTCAATGCAAGTAGCCGCTGTTCGTCACTTTCCGAGCTCCTCCGCGACCGCAGGCTGGAACTCGAATGCCCAATGCCTTCTTCCATCTCGTACATGAGCGCGCTGCTCTCCTCGTTCTGCCCCCGTTTGTGCTCCTTCATCTCCGCCTTTCGCGACGACCGTCCGATCCTGACACCCTTGTTCCCAAACATGCCAGTGATGCCATCTTTCGGGTTCAACAGCCTGTCCCGCTCGTCTTCCGAGTCCAGTATGTCGCGGTCGCCGTCCAGCAGCTCTCCGGAGGGTCTGCCGTCGTAGCCGTCATCTTCGGACTCGGCGTCGTAGAGGGTGCGCTCGTCGGCGCTCACGTCGTCGCTCGCGGGTCTGGGGGCGTCGTCGTGCGATCGAGAGGACATTGTGGATTTTGGGGGACCTGGCCTCACATTGCTAGTTTATGGAAGCATCGCAGAGTGCTTGGGTGGTATGTAGAAAGTCAGCATTCATCGAACGGCGCGCCTTGGCGCGCCGCGTTTCACCACACGTAGCACTGCGCATCGCTGCATTCCTGGCGTACGCGAAACAGTCGCGCATTTCAACAAAACCTTGAACATGTCTATGGCAAATTGTCATGAAAAGGCAAATCAAGAGACGACTTTTGTATAGGATTCAGAGCCCAGAAGGTAGATATTCATGCAATGTAAAGCTCGACTACCAGAACGCTCAAGATGCGAAGGATCACGCCACTTCAAAGACCACACGCCCGTCAGCATCAATCCATCTAGTCTGCGATCCAACCACTTGTCCGTTGCTACAAAGCCAAAGTATCAACCACATGTGTTCTGCAACCTCCGCCCAACAATACAACCTCACTTGGCCAAGTGCTTTCGCGGACAGAGTATCTCGATGCAAGCTTACCGCCCATCCAAGTCTCCCACTCTGAATGTGTCCGCACACGGAGTTCCAGAAGTCGTGCTGAAGCTTGCGAGACCAAGTGGAGCAGTTGATCAACCAGTACCCTCGTTCGTCAGCCTTTGGCGTACTATGTTTAGTGGTCGTCCTGAAGCGCTTCGGGCTCTGATCCTTGATGGCGGCGAGGTGTTTTGTGATTTGTGAGGGCAGCCTGCTGGGGCGCTCGACGCTGACTTTGGGTGGAGGAGGGTACGCATCGAAAGCCAGCTTGCTGAAGTCTGATTCTTCATCGCGATCGTTGTCAATGGCCTTTTGCCTGTTGCACGAAGACCGTGGGATGGAATTTGGTTGTTTATGGACGTTTGAAGATCGCAAAACCCCTGCTTGGTGTACTTTTGCTGCGACGTGCCCTGAAGCCAGCTTTGTCTGGACTGGCACACCCGCCTTCACAGCATCGCCAACAATCTTGGTTTGGCTGACGTGGATGGCTGGCGCTTTGCGTGGTGGCTCGTCTGATTTCGTCTTTGGTATACTCGACGAGGTCAGAAATCTGCTTGGCGCGGTCCTTTGACTGGCTTGAACGGTGGGCCTATTCTGTGAAGGAAGTACAGCAAGTTCCGTCTCGGGCTCTCCATCAGACGTGTCTTCATCTGTGGTAGAGTAGCTATCCCGTAGCTGACTTTGCAAGGCTTGAGCTCCGAGCTGAGTGTCCTCAATGAAAGCCGTATCAGCTTCTGTAGAGATTCGCGAAGAAGGCCTTGAACGTCGCTGATCCTTGCTGAAGCTCGTCCTGGGCGCGGTCCGCTCTTTCCAGCGCATGTGGATACGGTCCAGGCGAGCAACGCGGCTGCTTGTGGGAATTGACTCATTCTCCAGTTCTTCTGCGCCGCCGTCGTCTTGATCAAAAGATGATATACGTGACGGGAAACTTCCGTAAAACTCCCCATTAGCTGATACTAGCGAGGCCTCTGCTGCGTCCTGTCCATGTCCACCGGCCGGTGCTCCATCGGTCTCTTGCTGAGCAGCTGATGTATGAATCAAGTCGTTGGCCTCCTGTAGTACTCCGTCATGATCTACGACCTGAGGTTCGAAGTCGCGGTATGCATCGGCCAAAGCACGGTACAGGTCGTCGTTCTGTCTTGTCTGGGGAGCAGAGATGTGGACCAGGACCTCATCGACCATGGCGGATACTGAACGGGCGAAGTTGAGAATGTTGCACGGCCATCATGCAGAAGTGAGATAGATGTCCAAAAAGCAGTGGGTAAGAGAAGTAAATTCAAAATTGTTAACTAAAAGAATCAATGAGAGATGGTCTTGGGTTCGCGGAGGTGTATTCGGCTCGTTAGCGCGTCGAAGTCTTGGCTTGCCCACATGTGCGGCTCCCGCGATGATTTTCTTTGGGATGCGGGACAGACCAGAGACCATCCCTCGACAACAACCCGCAATCATGGCGCCCGCATCTCTGCTCGACCTCGTGTCCGCGCTCCCCACGACCGATGGCTGGGGCCCCGCCGTCTCCAGCGAGACGATGCTCAACGGCGTCCCGTTCGCGCCCTACTCGAAGGCAGACAAGCTGGGCCGCATGGCCGACTGGACAGAGGGCAAAGACCGCGAGCGGGGAGGACGCCAGCAATACGGGAACCGCAACTACAGGGGTATGTATATGCGTACATGCAGTGACTAAATGCGACATCGCCATTCTAACACTACCCCGCAGACCAGCAAGTATACGGCGCAAACCAGCAGACAAACCCCTTCGCCATCCAGGCCGCCGAGGAGGAGGCCAGCTTCTCCGTCGTCGACAACACACGCACATCCACACGCGGTCGCGGCTTCGGACGCGGCGGCGGCACCGTCTTTGGGCGCGGTCGAGGACAGCGGGGCGGTCCAGCACAGCGCGGAGGGCGGGGCACTTTCCAGCGCGTGGGCGGCGGTCGTGGCGGCCAGCAAGGCGGCTATGACAACCGCGGTGGACGTGGTGGCCGCGGCGGCCGTCGTTTTGGCTGGAGGGACGACAAGCCGCAGCGCAACCGTGATGCGTCGGTGCAGGTCAAGCCCGAGTGGACCGTCATGGAGGAGATTGACTTCTCGCGCCTGGGCAAGCTGAATCTCGACACCGGCGACGGCGAGGACCTCGACAACTACGGCTTCCTGTACTACTACGACCGCAGCTACGACAAGCAGCCCGGTGCGAAGACCTCGGAGCGGAGACTCAACGTCCTCGAGCGCGCCGCCTACAACGTCACAACCTCCAGCGACCCCATCCTGCAGGAGCTCTCCGACAAGGATGAAGCCACCGTCTTCGCCACGGACAACATCCTGTCCATGCTCATGTGCGCCACAAAGTCGGTCTACTCGTGGGATCTCGTCTTCACGCGGAAGGGCAGCAAGGTCTTCATCGACAAGCGCGATGGCTCAAGTCTGGACATGGTCACCGTCAACGAGAACGCCGCCGATGCGCCCCTTGAGATCTCAGAAGGAAACAAGGACTCCATCAACAGCCCAGGCGCCCTCATGCTCGAGGCCACCCACATCAACAACGTCTTCCCTCTGCAGGTCGTCAACGAGTCAGACACCAGCAAGGTCACCATGGCCAACGAGCACCCCTTCTACAACGAGGAGGTTGAGAGCGATCCTCCGGCGTCCAAGGCATACAGGTACCGCCGATTCGATCTCTCTCTGGAGAAGGACGACGAGCCACTGCACCTGATTGTACGGACCGAGCTGGATGCTGTTATCAAGAACAACATCAACGGCGAGGACCAGTACCTGACCATCAAGGCTCTCAACGAGTTCGACAACAAGGCACAAGGCTCAGGAGGCGCTCTTGACTGGCGGTCAAAACTGGCCAGCCAAAGGGGTGCCGTCCTTGCGACCGAGATGAAGAACAACTCCTGCAAGCTCGCTCGCTGGACTACGCAGAGTATCCTCGCAAAGGCCGACACCATGAAGCTTGGGTACGCATTTCCATATTCATTCTATCCAGACATTTCTAACAACATGACAGTTTCGTCTCCCGCACCAACCCCAAGAACAACAACGACCACGTCGTCCTCGGCGTCCTCACCAACAAGCCCCGCGAGTTCGCCTCCCAGATGGCACTCAACCTCAACAACGGCTGGGGTATCGTCCGAACAATCGTAGACATGGTTCTGCGCATGGACGAGGGCAAGTACGTGCTGGTCAAGGACCCGAATAAGTCGCTGCTCCGCTTGTACTCTGTGCCGCTTTCGACCTTTGAGGAGGAGGAGATGGAGGAGTTGCCGACACAGGTTGAGGACGATGAGGAGTAGAGTTCCACGTAAGTCTGCACTTTGTGCGTGTTATGATATCCATTGCGGTGTGGCTCGACGTGCGGTAGATGGGACAATGAATCAGATGCACAACTACCATAATAACAAGCGAGCTTCACGGTCTTTTCGCATTCATACTGATGAAAAGCTGAGTGCCTCGATTGCCCAAATACATACTTCACAGACTTTTCGATCCAGTGCAAGTAAACCACAAATCCCAAACTCCTCTAGTAAGCTGGCATTGCAGAATCCCACTATGCACATGAATGAACATGAACCCTCCACCCTTTCACTTCCAATCTCGCATCACTCCGCCCCAGCCTGGGTATATCTCCCCCGCGAATCAGATAGTCGTAGCACCGCACTCGTCAGAGCCACTACTTACTTACAAAGGCCGCCCACCAACAAAGTCACTCCACGACCGGACCTCGCTGGGGATACCCTCCTTCTTGGGTAACTTCTCGCTCATGCACTGCGCGAACAGCACCGCCGTCTATCACACACAAATTAGCATCCATCGCCCTCACAACACACGCATAGAAACATACCTTCGGCTCCATAAACAACGGAACCCCAAAGTCCACCGCATTCCTCCTCATCACGTAATCCTCATCCAACAACCCATCTGCCCTATACTTCGCAAGATTAAAACACCCCCGAATATCGTACTTCTCAAACACCTCGCGCAGCGCCCTCTTATCCGTCTTGGGGAACTCAATGACCTCGACGCTCAAACCCGCATTGTTACTCTCCAGCAACTTTTTAACGTCTGTGTTGGCGGCCAGGAACTTGTAGCCTAGCGGGAGCACGTACTTAGCGATTTGCACCAGAGACTGAGCGTGTAGCGCGCCAGGCGTGACGTCGCCGCCGAAAAGCAGACCCTCGCCGGGCTGCGGGAGGCGGAAGTTCATTTGCGATTGTGCAGAGGCCCAGTACGCTTCAATCAGGTCTTTGCCGAAGCACGCCATTTCGCCGGTCGACGACATTTCGACGCCGAGGTACGGGTCTGCGCCAGCTAGTCGCGTCCACGAGAACTGTGGCACTTTGGTAGCAACGTAGTTGCGCTCGACGGCCATGAGGTCGGTGGGGTCAGGAATTTCGCGGCCGACGAGCGCTTTGGTGGCGACGTCGATGAAGTTTGTGCCGAGGACTTTGCTGACGAAGGGGAAGGAGCGGGAGGCGCGGAGGTTGCATTCGATGACTTTGAGGTTGGGTTCTGAGCCGGGGACTTCTTCCTTGATGATTTGCATGTTGAAGGGGCCCGTGATGTTCCATGCTTTGGCGACTTTGTCGGCGATGTCTTTGACGCGCGATTGGATGCGCTTGTCGAGGTTGACGGGGGGGAGCACGAGGGTTGCGTCGCCCGAGTGGACGCCTGCGTTTTCGACGTGCTCGCTCACGGCGTGCACGAGGACTTTGCCGCCGGATGCGACGGCGTCGCAGTCGATTTCTTGCGCGCCGTCGATGTACTGGGTGATGACGACGGGGTGGTCGGGGGAGACATTGGAGGCGGCGGTCAACTTCTCTTGGAGCTCATTCTCGCTGCGGATGACGGTCATGGCAGCGCCAGAGAGGACGTAGGATGGGCGGACAAGAACAGGGTACCCGACATCGTTGGCGAACTTCTTTGCCTCGTCGTATGAGGTGAGTTCCTTCCACGCTGGCTGGTCAACGCCGATAGAGTCGAGGATGGACGAGAATTTGTGACGGTCTTCAGCCTTGTCGATGTCCTCAGGGTCAGTGCCAAGGACCTTCGCTCTGCCGCTCGATTTAAGTTGCAAGGCGATATTTTGCGGAAGTTGACCTCCGACTGAGACGACAACGCCGCTTGCGGTCTCCAGCTCGTAGATATCCATAACGCGCTCGTAGCTCAGCTCTTCGAAGTAGAGCTTGTCGGCGACATCGAAGTCGGTACTATTATACTAGTCAACAGAGCTCAGAGAGGCGTATGCCTTCAAGACTCACGAATAAGTTTCCGGGTTGTAGTTAATCATCACGGTCTTCTTGCCGAGCTTGCTGAGCGACATGGCGGCATTGACGGCACACCAATCGAATTCAACAGAGCTTCCAATACGGTAGACACCACTGCCGAGAACGATGATGCCATGGTCGTCGAATGTGACATCGTGAGATGAGGCGTTGTATGTGGTGTACAGATAGTTGGTGTCGGCGGGGAATCTGATTGAACAGTTAGCAACAATTCCTTGTGCAATGCATGTTTGAACGTGGCTCACTCAGCTGCCAGTGTATCAATCTTCTTAACCCATGGGCGGATGCCGAAGCTCTTCCTGCGCGCGCGGACTTCATCCTCGGTAGAACCCACAGCTTTGGCAATAGCAATGTCACTGAAGCCCATCTTCTTCGCCCTGAGGATAATTTCTTTTTTCAGACCGAACAGGCTGCCTATGTCTTCAAGCTCATGTGTACACTCAACGATGTTCATAAGCTTGTGGAGGAACCACTTGTCGATCTTCGTCAGGTCGTGGATCCGGTCGACATCGTAGCCCTCGTGGAACATAGCCTGACCAACAGCGAGCCATCGACGATCGGTGGGATTCTTGAGCTCCTCGTCCAGGCTCTCTCCGTACTTCTCGCCTTGGAAACCATGGAACCTGGGATCGACCTGTCGGCACGCCTTTTGGAATGACTCTTCGAACGTGCGACCAACAGCCATGACTTCGCCAACAGACTTCATGGAGCTGCCAATGTCGCGCTTGACGTTCTGGAACTTTGCGAGATCCCATCTGGGCATCTTAGTGACGACGTAGTCCAAGCTGGGCTCGAAGTTCGCGGTTGTAGTCTTCGTAACGGCGTTGGGCAGTTCGGGCAGAGTGTGTCCGAGACCGATCTTTGCGGCAGTGTAGGCCAATGGGTAACCGGTGGCTTTTGAGGCGAGCGCGGAGGACCGAGATAGACGAGCGTTGACTTCGATGACCCTGTAGTCGAGGCCATCGGGCTGGAGCGCGTACTGGACGTTGCATTCGCCGACGACGCCCAGATGTCGCACGATCTTGATCGCGGCCGATCGAAGCATGTGGTATTCCTCGTCACTGAAAGTCTGACTGGGCGATACGACAATACTGTCGCCGGTGTGAACGCCTAGGGGATCGAAGTTCTCCATGTTGCAAACCGTGATGCAGTTGTCGCTGGCATCGCGCACCACCTCGTATTCTGCCTCCTTCCAGCCCTTGAGCGATTTCTCGACCAGAATCTGGGGCGAAAGAGTGAGTGACCGGGCAGACAGATCCCTGAGCTCATCTGCGTTGTTCGCGAAACCAGAACCAAGACCGCCGAGCGCATAGGCGGCACGGACGATGATGGGGTATCCGACCTTCTCTGCCGCATCGAGTGCCTCGTCGATGGAGGAGACAGCAATCGATTTCGCGATTGGAATGTCGATCTCGTCGAGGGCGCGTGCAAAGAGATCACGGTCTTCACTGGTCTCAAGAGTCTTGACGCTTGTTCCAAGGACCTTGACGTTGTATTTCTCGAAGAGGCCCTTTTTGTTCATCTGCACGCCCAAGTTGAGAGCCGTTTGACCACCGAAGCTGAGAAAGATGCCGTCTGGCTTCTCTTTTTGGATAACATATTCGACGTATTCGGGTGTGACTGGCAGGTAGTAGATTTCGTCGGCGAGCACGTGAGAGGTTTGGATGGTTGCAATGTTGGGATTTACGAGGACCGACTTGACGCCCGCTTCTTTGAGGGCCTTGAGAGCTTGCGAGCCTGACCATGTATTAGTACAGTCATACTGTTATCACTTCTAGTTCTACCATACCAGAGTAGTCGAACTCTCCAGCTTGACCAATACTGAGACCACCACTTCCAATCACGAGGACTTTTTTCACATCTACCAGGTTCCTCGCGCCATGAATCGCGCCGCTGTTCAGGTATGCTTGCGCATTGGGCGCTTCTTGCGTCTTATTCCACGTCGCGGAAACCTGCGTGAAGGCCCGCAGTTGTCGGAGGGTTGCAGGTGACTCTTTGGCTGCGCGAAGACATGTTAGAGGCCTTGCTGTCCGGGATGTGAAAGTTCGGGCGGCGGAAGGTGCTATGGAGCGGTGTTGGCTTGTGAGAGCAGGTGCGCGACGCGCAAGACGCGAGCAAAGGGCCATATTTGCAAGCGAGTCAAGCTGCCGGAGGAGCTTCACGCTCGGTGGTGTCGACGATTAGTATTAGGAAAGGGTGGACCTGTATCTTGAGTATTGCCCGAGGGGTGGAAGAGCAATTGCTCAGCAGAGCACGGTGTCAAATTCAATGACTGGGCTTTTTTTGTTCGAAACAAATTCGCGGGGACGACGTAGTGCTGCAGGCGCCAAAATTTACTTGTGATTCGCCGGCGCGGCTCCGATAGTCGCAGAGGAAAGATAAGATATGGACCCAGGCGGTCAGTGACGCGATTGTGTAGGTATGCCCTTGCTCGAATATTACATTGTACATCGTGCACTGCTTGCTTCAAGACTAGGATATGAGGTTCACGGTTTACAGCTCGTATGCTTCATCTTGTGTGCACTACACCGAAGATCGATGTCTTGACTCCAAGGCCCGATTGCGGAAGCGCAGACAGAATTTGGCAAAGAAATTTTGGCCTGCAGCCGTTCGGCCTTTTTACGGGGTACACTGAGGTTGGCTCGTGACCATCTACCAAGGAGTCAAGGACGCGCTTGGAATGTGATGTGCTTGGCTTGTCTGTAAGAGACAGAGTCAGGAGCCAACATCCCATGCGTAGCAACTGTTTAATCGAAAGGACGTTCATCGTTGTAGATCTTCATTGCTTATCCAGCCTTCTTCAGCTTGTCTGCTGCTGCATGTCGCGCCTTGTATTCTCGCGGACTTTCAAGTCCCTTTGTGCCTCCTCCACCCATTCTCTGACGGAGAGTTGGTTTCGCCCACATTCCGACCTTTTGCGCTTTTGCTTTCTCCTCAGCGGCGCGGTACTTTGCCTCTGACGTCCCAAACTCAGAGCCAGCCTTCGCCTCGTATACCGTCGCCAGCCCAGCCTTCAGCATCTCGAGCCCGACGTCCTTCCTGAACAACCACCTGCGCAAGTAAACCTGGGCTACAACTCTGTCATACTGGTCGCGTCGGTAGATGTATGCGCGCACGCGTCGATTGTGAATTTGGTTGATAAGCCAGCCCTGGGCTTCCTTCGCGTATGGCTGCTCCTCTCTTCCAAAATGCGCAAGCTCAGGAGCATCGACGCCTGCCAGCCGTATGTGAAGCTGCTGAGATCAGCGAATGTTCAATCGCCAGACGGCAACTCGCGCTCAAAAAAGGCAGACTCACTGTTTGATTAGTGAGACCCTTCTTCGTGGGTACGGTCTTCCATGGTAGCCATCCCCACCCAGCTATCCTGCCGCCAGGCGTATGATACAATCTGAAGTTGTCCGCGTCGCCAACGCTGGTGACTTGGCCAAACAGTCCCTTGCGCCGAAAGTAATCTGGCTTGATGTGGTTGACGCTCGGTATTCGCCGTAGGTATGTCTTGTACAGGCGCACAGCAACGACCGATGTGACTGCTGCTGCGATCGCGGGGACCACGCTCCGTGGATCAGTGAACGTCGTGCGCCATGATTCAGGCGCCTTTTTCTTCTTGTCATCGTCGGTGCCTGATCCAGGCCATCGCATTGTTCGATGTCGTGCCGCGGTGGTGGTGTTTGTGGGGAGGAAGGTCGCGAATAAGGATCGCTGCTGGCGATGAGCTGCGCTGACGTGCCGAGGCACTAAGGCTTGAGCGGTGTAGTAGTTGTGAACAGCGCATACAAAAATTGCGCGAGGATGCGATAATGCTAGACGCCTTGCGAGTACCCACATTGGTTGCTTACAACGTACGGTGTGTTGATAGAGTCAAGGTGGGTGAGCGCATTTATCGTATAATTATGAACTATATATTAAAACGGCATTCTAAGACTACATGGTTAAATTGACATGGTGCAGTTGTCGTTGGAGCTCCTTGCTATTGGGATTTTGTGTGATGGATTGATTTTCGAATGATGTTTTGTATCACGCAACGTCCACTCCCAACCTTCATTGTAACCAATGGATTGAATTCATAGACCAATGTCTATGAACAATTGGGTTTATATACCCGCTTGGTTATTCTTCTTGTGGCCATGGACCCTCTCAAAGCCTCGTCCTCGCTCGAAATGTTGCGCTGTACATACCGAAGCCCTTCTGCGAGTTTTTAAACCATCATTGAGACCGCTTGCCACTCAAATGAGATCCGACCTGCAAGGATGAGACCATTGAGTTACAGAGTGGATTATAGACCAAGCCATTGTTTAACGGAAGATAAGCCGAATTGTTCCCGTGCATTTGTCCGTAGGAATGCAGATGGTAGGCAACACGCCGAATGCGTGAAGTATCAACCCTGATATCATTGCAGTATATGAGACTGGCAGTATCCGAATTCTAGGCGACCTGTGGGATTCGTTTTCGTGAGGACTCTTGTGCCAAATCATCGTTTACGTTTGTCTCTCTGTGTCGCTTATCAGCTGTGCTTGTAGTCGGATGGAAGACAATCTGAAGCTTACCCAGGAAATTATGTTTACTATTCTCTGCTCATCAAATAGATTAGCGCTTCTTCTATTTTTCGAGCACCAGGTGTTGGCCGGCTACATGTGTAGCCAGCGGTCAGAGTGCGGTCATCGTGACTGCCATCATATGGCATCACCGAACGGCATCATCATCATGCCTTTTGTGTCTTAGGAATTCCAAAGCCGTCCTTTGCACCAGTCATGGTTCGTGGTGACCCTCATATCGATACGCTGTTGGATGGCTTGCGATGTCTAAGGAGGCGGGGTTGCCGGTGTAGCTAGAAACCTCAGAGAGAGAGTAAGATGCCAAGGCTCATGTCGGCCACAGGGGCATTCAAGCCACTAGAATATGTCGCGATCCGCAGTGTTGGCGCATTGTGTATGATACTGAGTGGGCGGGATGTAACGAGCGAAGACGATGGAAGTGGCAGGGTCTGCTCTTGGCCAGAGCGCCCGGACTACCGTGACCAAATGCCTCGACCTCAAGACGATTGCCCGGACATACACTTCTATCAACTTTTCAAGAATCAGCTTCCCTATCCTTGCAAGGTCTTAATCCATTCGTTGACCTGCTCGGACCGCTCTCACTCCCATGCGAAAAGTCCATTTCGGCCGGTAGGGTCAGGTGCCTCATGCGACATCAACCCGCGAACAATCATGTTCTCCGCCTTCGCATCCACCGACTCCAGCGCACTCGATGACGGCACATGCCTGTTCGATCAGTCCAACAATGATCTACTTTCTCTGCCGCTGTCCAATGATAGCATACATCTGAAAGGCAATATTGCTCCCATACCGGGGCTCAGTAATATGGGATACGGGAGGGAGTCGCCTGCGTCCTCAGTCCATTACGGCGATTCTCACGATACATCAGACATGAGCGCCGACCATGCGAGTGGTAGAGACGAGCGGGAGACATCAACATCGACCGCTTTTGTGAACGGATATGCGCCTCGTTACACCCCGTCGCCACTACAGTATCCAATAACACCGCACCTTGCAGCTGGAGAGAATGTGAATGGAATCCAAGATAAGCCCAAATCTTACTCGAATGGAAACATCGTTCACAAAATCGCCGACCAATCAATCACCCCTCATGGTCGATATCAACTTCTGAAGGAACCACTTCTGAAAGATCCGCAAGGCACCCACACTTTCATGGCGAGGACACCACAGAGTTTGAGTCGCGATTCACAGCCCTCTTCCACTCCCGAACTTGGTCAGGTCCAGGAGAAGCCGACCAAACACCGTAGAGTGAATTCAAATTCCGCGAAGGGCAAGACTGCTGAATTGAGGGCAAGCTCAAGCATACCAGGAGACCTGTCGTGGCCGGAATTCGGGCGACAATGCATTCTTGCAGCAGAGAATAGTCGGCTGAATCCGTTTGCGCTACACCCGGCAGAGTATAAACTTCTACGCAGCCACATTAACCACTCGCAAGTCACGATATATCTCAACATCAGAAACGCCATCTTGCGACTGTGGCATCGGAATCCTCTAGTCTACGTCTCCGCCGAAGAAGCCGCAGGCTGCACGCGCGACAAACGATACTTCGCTCTTGCGAATGTGGCATATCTGTGGTTACTGAGGAATGGCTACATCAATTTCGGCTGTGTTGAGGTACCTGATACAGCGACCCCGATTCCACGAAACAAAGTCAAGGCAGCTCGGCGGACCATTATCGTAGTAGGAGCAGGCATGTCTGGATTAGGCTGCGCACGACACCTGCAGGGCATCTTCGCTCAACTCGGAGACGAATTTGCCAGCCATGGCGAGCGTCCTCCCAAAATCATCGTCCTCGAAGCACGTCCACGGGTTGGCGGCAGGGTTTATTCGCATCCGTTTCGCAACCAGTCAGGTTCCACTTTGCCACCCGGTCATAGGTGCACTGCCGAGATGGGAGCGCAAATTGTGACGGGCTTTGAACATGGCAATCCCTTGAACGCCATCATACGCGGACAATTGGGCATCCCGTACCATGGCCTGCGCGACAATACGATTCTGTACGACTACGATGGGACAGTCGTTGAGCGGACCCAGGACGCTTTAGTCGAAAAGCTCTATAATGACGTTCTAGAGCGAGCGAGCGCGTATCGAAACAAGCCGGCAGCGCAGCGGACAGTGGAGGGCGATCGGAACCTCATCTTGTTTGGCCGGGAGCCGATCGATTCTGCTGGGCCTTCAATCGCTGAGCTCGAACAGTCAAGTGCTCCGTTATCGGCAAATGACCAAAGCACTGCGTCAACGACTGAAGAGAAGCCTACATCTGGCGTAGAAAAGCTTGCAGGGAGGGCATACCAACTGAGCGGTGGCTTCAACGCGAACATCACAGCATCAGAAGCAGTCCAAGGAATGGGATGGGCGCTAAAAGCTGGCGCATCTACAGGACAGACTCTAGACCTCGACACCATCGCGCATGCCTCCGAATTTCCCACACTCGGCCAGACCATGGACGAAGGGCTGAGGCAGTACCAAGCTTTGGTGGACATGAAACCAAGGGATATGCGCCTTTTGAACTGGCACCATGCCAACCTCGAGTACGCGAACGCCGTGAGCGTCAACCAGCTTAGCTTGAGTGGATGGGATCAGGACATCGGTAACGAATTTGAGGGGCAGCACAGTGAGGTCATTGGAGGGTATCAGCAAGTACCACGCGGTCTGTGGCAAGCTCCTAGCCAGTTGGACGTCCGCTTCAAGACCCCGATTAGGGCCATACATTACGACCCAGAAGAACAGCGCGTCGGAAAAGCTGTTCGGATCGAGTGCACTAACGGCGAAGTCTTTGAGGCAGACAAAGTCGTAGTCACAACACCACTAGGAGTGCTCAAGTCTGGGTCTATTTCGTTTCAACCTGCACTTCCTGACTGGAAGCAAGGGGTCATCGAACGCATGGGCTTCGGACTTCTCAACAAGGTCAGTCAGCAGGCTACAGGTCGATGCATGCGATTTGCTAACAGGAATGGTAGATCGTCCTCGTGTACGAGAAGGCATTCTGGGAAGCCGACCGTGACATGTTTGGCTTGCTCAACGAGGCTGAAAACGAAGCCAGTCTGCGACCGGAAGATTACACGGCAAAGCGCGGACGATTCTACCTGTTCTGGAACTGTCTCAAGACAAGTGGCAAGCCTGTGCTGGTGGCTCTCATGGCAGGCGATTCTGCGCATTATGCAGAAGCTACTAGCAACGATCAGCTCGTCAAAGAGGTCACCGACCGTCTCGATTCCATGTTCGCGCCGAACCATGTGCCTTTGCCATCCGAAACGATCGTCACACGGTGGAAAAACGACCCATATGCTCGAGGCAGCTACTCGTACGTTGGGCCAAAGACGCAGGCAGGCGACTACGACGTGATGGCACGTTCCCATGGGCCATTACACTTTGCGGGTGAAGCTACGTGCGGCACACATCCCGCGACGGTGCATGGCGCATATCTGTCAGGTCTACGTGCCGCTGCAGAGGTTGCAGAGTCTCTCATTGGGCCTATCAAAGTACCGGATCCTCTGATTGAGAAAAAGGTTGTGAAGCTCGAGCAGGCTGTGCCTATGGCGGTCCTCGACTCCAAACGTAAAGTCGAGCTTGCACCATCAGCAGCCGCCGACAATAAGGCTGGCCGAGTACTTCGTGATGAGGACTACGAGGCTGCGATCATTGGAGCGATACTAGAGGAGATTGGAGAACGGCCTATCAAGCCAGGTCGATCAGGAGTAAATCCCTTCTTGCTGTACACAAAAGACTTCTGGTATGTGTGCAAAAAGGAGTGCGACGAAGCACGTCGAGCGGCAACAGGAAATCCCGATGTGAAGGCATCGAAGCAAGAGATCCGCACTGCCATCGGTCTACGGTGGCGCACAGCGAGCGACGACACCAAGAAACCATACACAGATCAAGCCACGAACGCTCGAGAAGACGCTACAGCAAACGCAGCATTGTTTAAGGAGCACGTCGCTACCTGGGACAAGGAGGCTGCGCGGATACGAACAGAGTATATCCAGAAGAACCCTCCCTCTGGCGGAAACGAAGACCTCATACTAAACAGCCGGACTGCCATAGAACTCGGTGCGGGCAAGCGACTGCGGCGACTGTAGCGTGTTTACGTTCTGATGTTGTACTATTCATGTGTTACATTTACATTCTTTGGGCGAACTAGCATTCATCACGGCGTCTATGGAGTCAGCCTTGTTTCCGTGTGGCCTGAGGCTGCGCATCGGTACCACACATGTGGGGGAGGAAGAAGTCGTACTCGGATAAATAGGCATGCGTCACTGCAGTAGGAGGCGTCCAACGACCTGGACGCTGGCGGGCGATGTCTGCAGCACCTGCATACAAGGCGACATGGGACGATACCCCAGGGTAATGTGTAGTAATAGTGCATTGATAGAGAAGAATATTGCTTGCAAGTCTCACAGCAGCAGTGTGATGTGATGAGAGGTGATGTTCTAGTTCTACAGCCTTGCGAGCCTGGAGTCTCAGGTGTCAGCCATGGAGCGGCTGAGATGACGATGCATGTCACGCCTCCAACGTGGAAGCGCTAACCGCAGGCGATGCCAACCGCGGGCAAGCAACGGTGGCGCCTCTTGTTCTAGAAGGTCAGCGCGTGAGTGGTGGATTTTAGCCTGCATTCAGCATGGTGTCTTGACATTGGACGGCGCAGCGGCTGGCGGAGCAAATTCTCCAGGGCGTGCATAGTCGAGAATCAAGAATGAAGAATCAAGATGGAGGTGGTGTTCACGATGGACAGCCCTGGAGCACAATGGTGAGGGATGTGTCTCTCCAGCGGCTTGGAAGCGCCCCACTGGTTGCACTCGGGGCGAGCACGCATTGGACAGAGGAGCCGTTTAGCCATGCGCGCGTGGGAAACCCAGTTACCGCGGGGTGTGCTAGGCTCTCCAGTTGCTTGGATCGGCCATCGGCCATGCCTCTGCGCACGCATTTCATCCCGTCTCTGGCACGCCGCACGCCCAAGCCCGGCTCTGCTGCCCTTCGTGCCATGCCAATATCTAATCCGCCAGATCTCTGCAGCCTCCATCCTTCTCCGTCACCGTCCCGACTCTGCTCACTGCGCCTTCGAGCCCTGCTAATCTCCTGCGCCCATGCTCCCCAGACCCTCAGCGACTGCCCCTGCACGCCCGTTGCACCCTGCGCCGCGTAACGAACGCTTAACGTGAACCGCCCGCGCCGCAACCTGGGGACCCATTGAGGCACGCCCACTCTTCCCACCGCACCTCCAGCAGCGCAACATGTCCTTCTTCGGGCGCCTCAAGTCGGGCACGCCCTCGAGCCCTGCGGCAGGCACCACGCCCGTCAAGAAGGATCCCAATGCGCCGGAGCCGACACCGCTAGAGAAGCTGCTAGCCAACGCTCCGCCATTGCGTGGCGACGGCAGCGACAAGTTCTTCGGCTTCGAGAACGTGAGTGGCCCGGCTTCCTGCTTTTTGGGAGTGTGCATGCTGACCGTCTGATCTGCGCAGTTTGGCAGCACATGGTATATGCGCTCCTACCTATACGTTCCATACTGAGCGCTCACACTCCACAGCTACTGCAACTCCATCGTCCAATGTCTCTACTACTCGGTGCCCTTCCGGGAACAGGTCATCGGCTTCCCCGCCCGCTCGCCGCCAGAGGCCCTCGAGCGACCGACATCGTCGTCCCTCAAGATCAACACGAGCGTGCCCAATGGCCAAGCCGCTGCCATGTCGCCCACCGGGCGCAACTCGCTGTCGAGCCCCACCTCGAGAACCCCAGCGAAGCCGGCGACCACGCCAGGCGCCACGAACGGCCCTCCAGGCACCAAACCTGAAGACAGCAAGGACTCGCCCGAGTACAAGAAGAAGCAGGCGCTGGCTACAGGGCCAGTGCTGCAGATGGACTACGAGAATGCCAAGGCCTATGGCATGAACGAGTCGTTGTTCTCATCGCTAAAAGACATATTCGAAGCAGTAATTGCACACCGGTCACGGATAGGCGTAGTGAGCCCGCACAAACTCCTCGAAATCTTACGGCGAGACAACGAAATGTTCCGGACGCCGATGCACCAAGATGCGCACGAGTTCTTGAACCTTCTCCTGAACGAGGTAGTTGAAAACGTGGAGCACTTCTCGAAGAATCGCGTGACAGAGGTCGGCGAGACAGAAGCGAGTGAGAATGGCCTGACGGTTACCTCAGGCGCGGTGGTGCCGGACCGGAGTTCGACTGTCTCACACATGAACTCTGGCTGGGTACACGAGCTTTTCGAGGGCACACTAACGTCTGAGACACGATGTCTTACCTGCGAGAATACGTCACAGCGGGACGAGGCGTTCCTAGACTTGTCGGTAGATCTCGAGCAACATTCGTCCGTCACGAGCTGCTTACGGAAGTTCTCCGAGGAGGAGATGCTGTGCGAGCGTAACAAGTTCCACTGCGACAACTGCGGAGGCCTACAGGAAGCGGAGAAGCGGATGAAGATCAAGCGGTTACCGAAGATCCTCGCACTGCATCTGAAGCGTTTCAAGTACACCGAAGATCTGCAGCGGTTGCAGAAGCTTTTCCACCGAGTTGTGTACCCGTTCTACCTGCGACTGTTCAATACAACGGACGATGCGCAGGACCCAGATCGACTATACGAGCTATATGCCGTGGTTGTACACATAGGAGGCGGCCCATACCATGGACATTACGTTTCCATCATCAAGACGCAAGACCGTGGCTGGCTGCTGTTCGACGACGAGATGGTCGAGCCGGTAGACAAGGCCTACGTCAGAAACTTCTTTGGTGGAGAGGGTGTGCTAGCATGCGCATACGTCCTCTTCTACCAGGAGACCACCGAAGAAGCCATGATGAAGGAGCAGGAAGCAGAAGGTCTCGCTGCAGCTAAGCAAGCCACTGAAATGAACCAGGAGACAGTCACCACACCCAAAGCAAACGGCACGAACGGCCACAGCCACTTCTACAACGCCCAGACTCCTACAGTCGAAGAAGAAGACCAATTCGCCAGTCTCGACCACGCCGCAACCGCACCGCCCCTCGCACACGTCAAGACGCACACCGACCATCACCCCGTCGAACACGTCTCTACAAATGCGCCCGGTCTCGCCCCAAAGAAGAGCACCCTAGGCCTATTCAAGAAAACCACCAAAGAAGACAAGGAGCGCAAGGCCGCTGAAAAAGAACTAGAAAGACAAGCCATCCTGAAGCGCAAAGAAATGGAAACCCAGCGCCGCGAAAACTACCGCCGCCAAGCAGAAGAGCTCCAAGCCGTAATGGCCGCAAGTAAAGAAACAGCCGCAGCAGAGGAACAAAAGCGCGTAACCAGCGATCCGACCTCGACTCCGGCCGCCGTCACAAATCCGACTCCAATTCCAGATACCAAAGCACCCAATGGCGTCAAGAGCGTCGGCGGACTTAGTCGCTTCCGCAACACATCTATGAGTCTGCGAGGCAAGCCTAAGTTCTGGTCTGGCGGCAAGGACAAGGATAAAGATAGGCATGATGCAGCAGACGATATGAGCCATGCGGAGTCTGAGGATAAGAGTGAGGAGAAGGAGGGGAAGAATCGGTTTAGTTTGGGGAAGAAGAAGAGTACGTTTAAGTTCTAGGGGGGCTTGGACTTGGATTTGGAGCTTAGACGCGATTCTGGGGTTGCGTTGCAGGGGAGGGAATTGGTTGCGCGAGGAGCGCGTGCTGAGAGGGAGGGTGTTTGTGCTGTTTTGAGGGGGTGGAGTGTAATTACGTGTTGGGTGGCGTGTCGTTGGCATTTAGGCTGTTGTGCATAAGCTGTGCTGCCTTGTATTTGGCGTATCATTACTGTTACCTTTACTCACTTGTTATCATGGCGAGAGGGCGGCGGTTGTATAGGTGTGCAGCATGTTGTATGGAGGAGGGCATGATAGACGTTGCACTCGAGAGAGGACCTTTGTCGTTGATGTTCATAGTTGAATGGAGTGGACGCTAGCTATATTTGACTGGCTTGTGAGTGATGACTTGGTACCTTGAGTCTTGTAGGCGGAAGTGAATTAATAAGCTTTGAATGTGGGCGCTGCCCTTTATGATGTGAACCTGACACGAGAGGTGACGTATTGAGGAGCTTTGGATCGAATTCGGACGCTTCACTTGCTTCCAGCTGGCTACGTGTGTTGTATCTGCCTTGAAATCGTGGTTCGAGTGCAATGTAGCATGATCTCTACGTATGCGGTCCCAGGCCCAATGTGCCCATCTCGATGGGCCACTCCACTTGAGACCTTCTCTCCCTCCTTCATGGTGGTGACGAGTGCTTTTCCAGACCCGTGTCATCCGCTCTTGACAGCTTCCACAGCTGACGCAAAGCTATACCAAGTCCCCTCCCACATGTAAATTCCAACCCATCCCCATACGCCATATGCTATGCCCCCAAACGCCTTTCCCTGCCGGCCGTATCATATCGCCCAATCCCATCCGCGCTACGCTCACCCAAGAACAAGCAAGTAAACAATCATAAGCGTATTAATAAACATAAGCGGTACTGCACCACCATTAGCCACCTTCTATCCACAGTCATGCTTGGTTGCCTTACTCCTCATCAGCGTCCGCACCGACGACACCAAATTAATCAACCGCGCCTTCACACTTGCGTCGTCGCGCTGGCCGCCGAAACCGGGTTCTGCGGCGGATGCTGTCCAGCCGACTATACGTTTTGATGGTCAGTTCATGTGTTGTTGGGCTTGTGGGTGTTGCGCTGTATGGTGGGAAGGGGAAATTGCGTACTTCGTGCAAGGAATCGGTCTTCGGAGAGTATGGCTATGGCGTTTACGAGGAGGACGGCGACTGGGCGTGTGTGGTTAGTGAGGTAAGGGAGCTGTTGGGGAAGTGGATGTGTGTACCGTAGAATAGGCCGCCGAGACCGAAGAAGAACATTTTGGGGGGTTTGACGGCTGCGCGGGTCTGGAGGGGACGATGGTCTTGGTTTTCTGTAGTGAGTTCGGAGGGGTTTGTGGTTGCCTATCCAAAAGAGATTCGTGGTTGTTGGTTCGGAGGTGCTTGGCTTTCCCGCGTGGCCGCACTGCTAGCGTCTCGCCATGTTTACGTAGGTAACACAACCACCTCCAGATATGCAGTCTAGTATGCACTGACCTGCCGCAACATAGCCGCAAATCGACATCAGGCGCTTCATCCCATTGACAGTAACAAGCGGAAGAGGCACGACGGCGACGACTTTGATCTCTGGGTGTCTCTATCGCCTACAAGCACGCGCTGCTTGACGCAGATTTCGTTATCGTGGAGGGATCATTTGTTCTAAGGTTGAAACGTGTCATTGAAGCAAGGCTTTCTGCGACCTTGGAAGGCAAGAGGAGGGCATTCTTCGTACTAACGCGGGTGTGAACGAATATGACAACCCGCTCGAGGGGGGTGAGATACCAGCGTCTCCACCGGCACAGACTCATTCGCATGATAAGAGTCTGTCAAGTCGCCAGAGTCCGTTGCTCGCTTTGACACCAGCTCTACCCAGCACAGCCCAGGGATAATATGTACCTTCACCAGGCAGGCCCGAGTAGCACAGATACGAAGTCATCACCAACGGCAGCCATCAAGACCCTACATCTTAATCGAACCGCGACCCAGCTAAGTGCTCAGCTAGCATTCTGCCTTAACATGCTCACGCAGGAGAAATTGCGTCAGTATCGCGCCATTCCTCGTACACACGAACACGCACTGCGTCCTGTCTGCCACGTCCGCCTCTGGGCTCGTCGAATGAACTGACGATCAACGTGAACGCTATAGCTTGGAACCTTACAACCT
>Ga0265798_10003426_pt1 | contig 22544 bp, 30 predicted proteins | sample P3T30metagenome_FD_192430 | JGI IMG/M metagenome (GOLD analysis project Ga0265798, IMG submission 192430) | Plant litter microbial communities from East Loma Ridge, Irvine, California - P3 T30 | ecosystem: Environmental > Terrestrial > Plant litter > Unclassified | place: USA: California... | reverse complement strand
TACGTATTACTTACGTTACTAATTTGTTAAAAAGTAGGGCTCTAGTACTAAAAGTAGAAGATTTGCAAAGATCTTAATAAACTAGCTACGAATATATCATAAAAGGGTTGTAATAGGTTGATTATAACTACTACTGTTGGAAGGCTCACTAGTGAAAGGAAATAACGATAGCTACGAATGCATTCTGTACGATGTTGGTTGACTTGGTTGTTTCTAGTGAGGGAGCTATAGAGGGGTATATGCTATGAAACGAGTAGGGCCGAAGTAGGATCGGGTCGGCCCGTTGGGCAGCGTTGAACAGCTGACGTTCCTACCGATACTCACGATCCGACAGTATCCTCTTTACTTTTACGTGTTCACCGATGAAAAGTCCCATGCTTCTCGCCTTCGTTTGGTCTACTCAAGGCCGCTTTCGCTCCAAACATCATTGCTCGCCAACACGAAGACACGCAGTCTATAGCGTGTAGCGGAACCCAGGGTTCAATCTCAACACTCCACCCGCCGCTTGCTCGATGATCTCGTCGCCATGTTTAGGGTCATTGTTTGGATCGGTAGCGGCTTGGGCAACCTCAAGGGCCTCGAGTTTGGCATTTTCGCGCGTCAGGAAGTAGCGAAGCAGCGTCGCGGCAAGGATGGCGGCAAATACGAAAATCGTATTGCAAATCATGGCTGGTCTGTAGAGCGGTGCATACAGCTGGGCGTTGTACATGTAAGGCGAGTAAATCTGCGCCAAGTTTCCAACCATGTTGGCGATGGCAAAAGCGGCGGCGCGCTTTTCTAGTGGGCGTGGAATCTATTTCCATGTCAGTACTGGAACCAAGCGTGTGTTGACTGACACTTTACATACCGTGGACGAGATCCATGCATAGGCAATGTCAAAGCTACCATATACGCCACCAAGCATGAGAAACAGCGAGAAGTATCGCGGCGCTAGCGTTGTGGTCGAGGAAGCAATGATGTAGCCAACCATGCCAACGACCAACGGCCCGACAAGATGAAAGTACCGTTCTTCACGTTTGTCGGACGACAAAGACACGACCAGCGAGACAATGGCCGCGAGGACGTACGGTGGCGCGGTCAAAAGCAACGACTCCACTCTGCCGTACTTGAATGTTGCGACCAGAGTCGGGATGAAGGCCGTGACGGCACCAGCAGATGTTTTGAGAATGACAATCAGTGAGAGCAGCCAGACTTTGTAGTCTGACACGGCCATCCGCACGCCCATTAGTAAGGGGCCACGCTCCTCATCTCGGCTACCACTATACATTCGCAGCCGATGTACTGCGACAGCCTTTTCCTGGTCCGATAGCCAACGTGTCGTCGAGGGAAAGTCCGGCAGCATGAAGATGGACAGCAAAGAGAGAACCACGGTGACACAACCTTCAATAAGAAACAGCCTAAGAGGTATATTTACGAAGTCAGTGTGTGTCTCAAATGTAACTTGTACAGGTATTTACCCACCATTGCCAAGGGTGCAGCCCATGGACGCCATCCAGGCCATACTGGACACCAGCGCCGATGAGACCTCCGAAAGCACTTGACAACAGACTGCCGCAGTACATGATTGCTGTACGTGTCGCGAGCTCCTGGGGCGTATACCATGACGACAATAGAAAGAGGGCACCCGGAAAAAATGGTGCCTCGAGAAAGCCGAGAAAGAAGCGACATATCACTAGACCCTTGAAGTTCTTGACGGCAGCTGTAGATCCAGACACAAGGCCCCAGAGGGCCATACAAACGGGAAGGTAGATACTGGGGCGAACCCTTGTGAGCAATATGTTGCTTGGAATTTGGAGTGCGAGATATCCAGCAAAGAGGACCGAGATGGAAATGTTGTATTGTCCTGGGCGAAGGCGAAGATCTTTCTCGATGCCCTGAATGCGCGCGTTCGGGAGAGCGTTTCGGTCGAGATAGCTGTCGAGAGAGTCAGCATTGATTGAATGCATATGGCAGCATTAGAGGTAGAGCGTACTTTAACACAATCATAGCAATCAACACCGGCATCAACCTCCAGTCGACCTTGCGGACAAGCTTTTTCTCCAATGCAGCGTACTCGTCCGGGTCGCTGGGTAGGAAGTTCAATGTACGATCAGCTTCATCCTGATGAGAGACCTCAGGCTTCATTTCAGACTGTGAAGCCACTGTAGAAGTCCGCTAGCAGCTTCTCACTAGAAGCACCTCGCCGTAAAACGAGGATTTTCCAAATGAAACGTAATGACTACCAGAGAGTTCGAGACAGGATGATTTGAATGGAAATCGATGAAGCTAATGATCAAGGGAGAGGGCGGTTATGCGCTGCGGGTTGTTCCCAAGATTATGTTCTGGTACATGTGACTTTCAGAATGATGAAAAGTCACCAAGAAGCGGAGATGATACCAAGAAGTCAAGAGCGGGGCATTCAAGAGATGGAGGGGTTTCGGTATCGTTATGTAGTCGTATCGCATCCGTAATTGGAAAACCGGGGAATGCTCCGAGAAAGTTTCGACTCGGGGTTCAGCGTGGTCAGCCCTAGGCGAGCTAGTGGGTGGCCTCGAAACTGTGTAGTGTTCTCAGCAAAACTAAACCTCATCGACAGTACCTCCTAAAACATTGATCACTCGAGAGCCGGTCGCTTCATGTCGTGCCGACGCGAAGTGAATATAGTCCGTCGATGATGCTACGTATGCATCCGCTAGGGCCAACGTGACTCGTGACCTTTACAACCGCCCTTTACATCCTCCTACTTGTGTGAGCAGTGAAACAACTAGGGTGAGAATGCTCGTTAAGGTGTACGGAAGTTACACGTACCGCCCATTCGATCTTTGGCCTCATTGAGGAATAGGGCAGCTAGAAGTCACAGCGCGCGGTGTGCACCTGTATGGTACTTCGCATGAATAGCGATTGATGCCGGAGAATCTTGTGTTCAGAAGACAATGGCTTCATTCAGCTGACAAGAGATACACGCTTCACAGATGCGAAGGGATCGATTTAACCCCTTCAACATACAATCGGGTGCTTTGCTACCTTCCAGCTAAGAGTCGAAGTGACGCCAGGCCTCTTGCGTATGACAGCACGAGCTATGTAGGGTCCCAAAATGTCGAGGTTCAGAACTGCTTGTATCTTTAGGGCCGCTCCGACCGAAAGATGGAGAGTAACCTCCGGTCCGTCACCTTCTTCCACCGTGAATGTGTCGTTTGGTAGCAACTCCCAAACACTGTCCATCGAAGCTTGGGGCCTCTTCCAGGCCAAATACCAGGCGTCCGTGTGCTCATGACTCTTCGCTCCCCAGGCTAGCGCAAGCTGTCCAAAGGGGTCCGGGTGACGCATTTGAGGCTTCCAGTCGCATGCGCAATCGAGGGGGTACAGAATCAGGGCCTCGATAGTAGCCAGAGACAAGTCCGAGGGCACGATGTTCATGTACCGAAGATTCCCATGACTACTGCGAAGAAAGTAGGAGCACTTCCACCGAGTCAATCGTGTCGCGCACATGGTAAGGAATGGGAGTCGTTCGTCCGTTGGAGTTATGGATTTATGAAATGGGAAGGCCTCCACAGCAAGTGCAATCCAGCAGAAGCAGAGACATGGCTCGTAGATGGCCAGAACGTTTCTGATAACCTCAGTCGGTGTGAGGTCGTAATCGACACGAAGGTCATCGCCATCTTCCGAGATAGATCGGAGCGAGTATGCCAAGTCTCTGAGATCCGAACATTGATGCTGGTCTTTGTAATTCCAGAGGTTCGTCATGAGTAAAGCAGGTGATGAGTTCCCATGGATGTGAGTCGTTATCGGCTCCCACAACTCTTCCTGCTTAGCGTAACCGTATGATGATGTGCTCTGCGTGAGTCTGACTAGCACTGTTCGAGATATCGCGGAATCCTGGACGAGGAATACTAGCTTCGAAGCTAGTAGTGTCTCTTGTCGTATCCAAGCCCTAGTCCAGTATGCGTTGTCTCGCAGAGCTATGATGTTCTCCTGATAACCCATGGTACTTAGTCCCCACGCTTTTGCCCAATACGGTATTCCTCTCGCGTAGTCGAACAGTGAAATAACCGATTGGTCGCCTTTAATCCAAGAGACCACTTGAGTCGCGTTCGAGTAGATGCGGCCCATCTGCTGTACTTGCTGATTCCGCTCCGAGACGTGGAGCTGATCGATAGATAAAGCATCTATCCACAATGAAGTTGTGCAGCACTGGACGTCAAGCGGCTCAGGTTCATCCAAGGATTTAGGCTGAGTAGTCCGGCCCTCGACTTTCCACGAAGACGCAACGCGGAGGAAGCCCGCAAGATTGCTTCTAACTGCAAGTGGCTTATCGTTCATCGTGATATACACTAGATCATCCGGCAGACCCCAGACATAGGAGAGACAGGTATATGGCGGTACAGCTGGTAAACCTTCGGTTGTAGAGTTCGAGCTCACGGCTGCCATATCCACGTTCCGGATCCTACACCGGATAGCGTTACCAGGACCCGGTTCAAGGACCTCTACCAATCGAATAGAGAACGTGTTGAGATCAAGCGGCTTGTGCGCAAAGCGGCCAGCCCCATCCTGGTCTGCACCAATGGTAGCCATGGACGGCGATGTTGGGGGATCCGTGGCCCTACCGAAGCTGACGGAACTTTTGAAGCCTGTTAGCTAGGAATTATGTTCGATGATAATACCGAAGTCTGAGGTTTTGGTTGTGACGAGGCGCAAGCGAGGAATGTGTAACTCTAGTGGGGCAACCGGTCAGAGAGCCGTAGCGTCGTTGCATCCAAAGGAACACAGAAAGCGGATCGGACACCACAAGAATCGAGTTGGATACTTTCGTGAAGTCGATACCTTCCCTTACGACATCAGAATGTGGCCAGCCAAAGTCATGACTCTGGAAGACATTTGATAAATTTCGATCGACCTGTCAAAATGCAACTTTCCATTTCGTCGTCCAAGCGGAGTCGTGCTTGATAGGTGTGTGAGACATGCTTTCAAATGAGTCCTAAACAACTTGTGTCAATGCCACAATTTCAAGCACTAAGCTGACAGATAAGACCAAGCTTTGGAAAGCACCTTCGGGAGTGGTGATGACATACTTCTTAGTCTCAAGCATGAGCCATGATCCTCCTCCGTAAGGCACCCAGTAAAGGTGCCAGTCGAAGCAATTGCCCTTCCCCAGCGCACCCCACAGCATGATCAAATGCCCGAAATGCAGGTTCTTGTGAATCAGGCTAGGCGTCAGCGTTGTAAGATGATTGCAATGTAAGCAAACACATCTCATTCTGGTTTTGCTGCGTGGTGGGAGCTTGATGGAGGCCATGGTACTATCGTCGCTGCATCGAAAACAGGGGGCAATGTGGCGCACTGTATCCGAAGCTTCCACTTGGATGAAAGGTACATCGAGTTCAGAATCTGCTGCACCTTTATCGATTTCCAGACTTTCTAGAACGAATGAAGCCCGACGAAGGCATAGATCTGTTTCGCTGGCGCACATGATATCGCGCGCTACAGCAATTCGGGAAGAGCCATAGTCGACTCGAAGCCTCCAACCTTCCTGTGACACAGTAACCAGGGAGGATGCTCTATCTCGTGCATGGTAACATCCTCTCCCACGATAGAGCTCGAGGTTCTCGATCAGTCTAGGCCAAATTTGGTCCTTAGGCTTCGAGATCCTACTCAAAAGTTCCCCCAAAGGCCGCCAGAATTCGGCATCTTTGCCGATGATGGTGGGAGCTAGACTTCTTATAGTTTCCAGTGATATCATACAGTCCTGAGCGACAAGGTAGAGCTTTCGTACCAGCAAGGTTTCTTGAGTGACCCACGCTCGTTTCCAGTACACGTTGTTGCAAAATGACGCCAGATTCAGGTAGCGCTCGCCAGCGCGTACAATAACAATTGAATGTCTAGGCTCGCAGTCGTGTGTCCGCTTATCCTGACCGGAGTATCGTAGCCCGGGTTGGAGGAGTGTAGCCAGGTCAACGTCGTCGCCCATCCACGCAATAACTCTCTGCGCACCCTCGTGTATTCGACCCATCTGCCAAACCTGATGATTTCTCTCCAAGGTATTGAGTTGGCCTATAGAGAGCGCATCGATCCACAGTGATCGAGTGAAGTGATCGATACTAGAGGCCATGCGCAAAAAGTCCCAGAGATTCTTACGGATCTGAAATGGCCGGTCATTGATGTGTATCCAGAAGACGTCGTCAGAAGGGCCCCAGACGTACGAAAGGCATTCGTATGCCAAAGTACCTGACGATGTGTGGGGTGAGTGTGATGACGAGACCGCCTCCAAGTTTGCGTGTTTGATTCTGCAACAGATGGTTCAATCAGGGCCAGGGGGTAGAATATCGATAAGTCTGATAGAAGGGACGTCTAATTGTAGTGGCTCATGGACAAAGAGAGCTTCTTCTCGCGATTGTGTTTCGTGAGTGCCAGTTCGTGACGCATCGATAAATTGCCGAAAGAGTCGTTGCATTGTTTCCTGCCTTGGGGGTGTCGTCTTTCATTTGCGGAGAAGGCAAGAGGTCATCAAGCTTGCGCGTGTCATGTATAAGCAGAGTTCTAGTTGCCGACGGATGCCTTGCCGTTGATGATGGTTTGACGTCTGTTGATGAATGACCTTCCATGTGTGCCAATTCGAAGCCTTCGTGGACACCTTCGCAGATGTGGAATAAGTTGGTAGGTTGTTAGTTGTATTTCCGGTTACAAGGAACAAGGCCGTCATATAGCTTCGTATCCGAAGCTCAGTCAGTTGATTCTCCAAAGGTCAGGCTTGTCCATGGGCAGCGTGTTGAGTATTGAGGCTGAGCGGGGCAATGCCACCGCCACACCGGTGAGCTGTACGTTGTGGCTTGCTAGAACCTCGGACATCAGCCTTGTCGCAAGTAAATGAGCAAACTCATGTACTTCGTACAAACCTGTCTTTCGTGACGCGCATCCCGTAGCTGAAAAGAAAGGATATCAACCAGCAATAGGCGGACAGCGAACCCATCAGGGCTGTTATGTGCTGAAGAGTATCAACAAATTCCATTCACGTGGCAATCGAATGCCATTCCATCTCTAGATGTAACTCCCCTTCCCAGTAACGCCCGCCATGCCTAACCTATGCACAATTGATCGTGAAGTTCGTAACCATCCCCGTTCCTCGTCAATTACATCCATCTCGCGCATCGTATCAAGACTCGCTGGTAGGACTCGTCGGCGTCGAAAAGTTCGGCGTCGCAGGTGCGCTGGCAGGCTCGCAGACCGTGCGATGCGTTTTCCAGCCCGACCTCTGGCAGTTCTTGTCGCAGTAGTACGCCGCCTTGCAGCGCGAGCAGCGCCGTTTAGCAGGGCCGCCAGAGCACGTCGAGCAAGCTATCACAGCATTAGCATAGTCTTCAAACACATGAGCAGTGAAACAAGCGACAGCAGCGCCATGAGGCGAGCCAGCACGCTGGGTGCCGCGGCGAGTGGGGCCGGCCCCACGCGCGAACCCGGAAACAGAACAACATAATCGGGTTCCTGCATGAAGCCACATGGAAAGAACAAACATACGCTTTGCGCCCAACGCGAAGTTGAGGCTCTCGGTAGACGCCATGGGGCGCAGGGAGTGGAAGAGCTCGGCGCGGTTGAAGGCTGGGATGGGGGAGTTTGAGGACGGGGTGGGTGCTGATGTCGATGTCGATGTCGATGCGATAGAGCCGGCAGAGGAGCGTCGCGCGATGTCTGTAGCGTATGTTAGGGCGATGTGATGATGAGGTTGTTAGGACAAACATACCACTCTGTGCACTATCCCTCCTCTCCATGCCCCCATTCACCGTGCCCATCGCATTCAAACTCCCGTCCTCGTTCACCGCCGCATTGCTCTCGCCAAGACTGTTCGTGAACACATTCAAGCAGACGCTTCGGGGCGGCATGTCCTTTGATCCTTCTCTTTTTTGTGTGGCGACCGTTTGTGAAGAAAGGCAGTGTATATGAAGGGACAGACAGTATTTCTAGAAAAATTGTGCATTGGCAGCCCGTCTGGCAAAGTTTCGCGAAAAGCGGTGTGAGGTGTGAAGCTCGGAGCGCACGCTAGCCCTGGTGCGCGCTACTGCTTATCGATGCTCTTACCCAGTGCCGCATCGCGGTGTCATGTGTCTCAGCTCGAATGCACAGAATAAGATCTGGAGATCTGGAAGATGTCTTGTGGAACAGTTATGATTGGTGCCCGATGTCAGGTTTCTTCCCACTACATCTCAGATATCGTGCTTGAGGTAAGGATTATCCTGTTGCGACTCCTGCGATGTCGGAGAATACACCGCAAATGTTCGGAATCATGCATGTCCCGCTGTGATTGACTTTCACAAGCAGCCAGTGATGCACTTGGAGACAAGAACGGTGAGACTACAGCACACCCAAACTGCGGGGTCGGCGCGGCTGATTGCCTCGTGGGCAGCTTCAAACGGCCAAGTAAGCGCGTTGCTCACCGAGTTGCTGCCCAGGTGTTGCTTGGCGGTCATCCACATTGAATGAGGATGGCTTATCTCTGTAATAAGTCAGAGGCTGGAGAAGCTCGACAATTAGTTAGTTGGAATCCCCTTCTTCTTGTGCGCATTAGAAGGAGACTCCACGCAATCGATCATGCGAACGCTACACTGTGACTTGCATTGCGATGATGTGATGAGCGCAAGCAAACACACAGTGTGTGCTGATGATAGCCCTACCACATAGGTCAGTTACTTAGCTCATCTTCCTGTATCGAATCACTTTCTCTTGCCCACATTGCCGCCACAATGAACATGCCGGAATGGAATTCCTGTCCAATCAAGCTTGCAAAAAGACCATTAGATATCAGTGCTCACCCGATCCGACATGCTGACGATCTGGGTATGGAAGCACGCGGCTACCGCGCACCCAGCATCCATAAACCAAGCAAATGCCGTGTCCAATGAGTGAGTCGTTAAGTATTTCCACATGCAGTGATGCTCAAGTGTCGGTCACAGTGAAACGGCGGAGCACTCAGCGATATCCGTGGTGTCGCTTTGATAGTCGACAGAAATGTGTTCTCCCGCATTGCGGCGAGGGACAGATTTGTCTCGCAGCGTCAACATATGATCCTGCCATGGAATCCAGTTTCAGGCAGCAGAAGGTCGTGACCTTAAGCGTTTGTCTTCCCGCACTGACTAGAAGCACTGGCTTCTCCGATCTTCCCCTCAGCTGTTGAGCGTGACTGTATGTTGACATGACTTCGTCAGTATTTGACGACGTAGACTATATATTTTCAACTAAAACAGAACTCGTTGTACGAAGAAAACCTGAATGCCTCAGATACGCGAAGATGGATGCCGGTAGTTATTTGTGCGGCTTTCAGCTACCATGGATAGTTGCCTGGCTGTCGTGGAACGTTATACGTCAATGCCACGTCGCGGGAAGCGGCAGAATCTTCCGACCACATGGCTGGGAGTGCTTTGTCATATTCGAGATTTCGTCAATGTATTTGTTCCGAGTTTGCCTAATGGTAGGCAACTGAGACACTTTTCATTGATTAGCTTACGCAAACATTCTGTGACGTGAGCGTTCGTTGAATGGGTATACGTAGACCGTTACCGGGGAGGCAATCTGAAAGGATATCGGCCTCGTAGATTCGTCAGCTGGTCACTCCAAGCCTTGGAATCGTTGGTGCAAGGTCGATTGAAGGCACCGGCCAACAACGGAGAATTCTAGTCTGTGGCGTAGTGCATGTGGCTAACACGATCGCTTCCGGATATCCGTAGTTCGCAGCTGTCAGAGAAGTCTTGGTGACGTCTGCAGAGCCGCGCTAGAAACGGTGATGAGCACGGCTAAGAGGCATAGTACATAGCGACCTGGGCAAACAAGTGCCCAGATTGCTTGTAAGAGCGACCGCCGGTCTAGGTCTTTCTCTTGGATGCGGGGCGCACCGGCCATTGAGGGTAGAGTCATAGAGCACCTCGCAGCTCGAAGACATACTGGGTGTTTGGCAGCACGTGCTTTGACTCACCGGCGGCACGATTGATTGACGCAACGTGCAATGTCGCTGGCTGCAATAGCTCTCGTCGTGTTCCCAACACCGAAAATGTCACTGAACGGCAGGAAATACTGCACGTTACAGGGCGTGTCTGCATCTTCCAATCGGCCTTACACTGTAATTGCCGTTCAGCTCGGCAGGGTGCGCGAACTGCTATGCAAAATGCCTGGAACGAGGATTGTTTGTCAATTCGGCCAGATTGACAAATCAGAAAGCTCCAAAATCCGGTCAGACGAGAAGAGACTGGCGTCGATAGGTGCATCAAGCGACCGCACGCAGGGCGCTGTCCGGGTCTCGGCTAGTCGCAGTATCGAGTAACAAGGTGGTGATGATGAGTCTTCGAAACGCACGATTGACTTTGCACACAAATGCTGCCCTACTGTGTAAGTGACGCGGCTAAGGTGTGTAGTGGAAAGGGCGGAGGGGCATTGTTGGTGCAAGTCTGGCTAGAACTGCACATGGCGCGAATTGCACTTCGCTGCGAATGTCGCACATGGTGTTTGCGCAATTTGCAAGCCACTTCGAAATGTGCAATTAATATGGGTCGGAAATCTGTGGCAGTGCGAGACGGTGAGACCAGAAAAGTGCTGCGCGATTGAGCACGAAGGTGGGGTGAAAGGAGGCGCTAGGACGAGGAAGGAGTGGCTGAGAGAACAGCACCTGGGGCAGGAGCCACCAAAGACAGGCAACCACCCTAAACACCCCTCAACAACACCTGCGAACGGGACGCCATCACGGGGCGGAGCGTCGAATCACGCATCCACAATCGCGTCGAGTGACCTGTCCTGACGCACCGCGGGCGCGATGGTGTCTTGCGAGCGAACATGTTTGCACTCGCGCAGAGACGACGAGTGCGCGAATGACCGCGCCTCTCCTCAGTGTTCCAGAGACAAACCTCAAGAACGCAACTACCAATGAAATGCCTCTGAGCCTCTCTGCGGCGGTGTTTTTCAGACTGCTGGGCCCTTTCAAACGTCTCTCTCGCGGGCACGCGCCCTTGGAGCTTGCCGTCATGCCCAGAATCTCCCACCGCTCTCGCTAAGGGCCCCTGTTTTAGCCCCGTTCATGGCGCATGCACGCCGTCTTTAGCTCAGGCTGCCACCGCGCAATTGCTCGTAAATGCCTGCCAGGCGGTGCCAGGACCATGCTAGCGCGGGTGTCGGCCTCCAGATCGAGGACGATATATATCTTGACCACTCCCTCTTCATGGAGTTTCTTCACACCGAATAAGCACCACCATATTGATACACCTTAGCCACTCCAACGACTTTGGCTGTGACCACCCAAGTAAACAACTTTACTTCAGCACCAAGTCACTCATCGAGGGTGACTTCATCGCTGCCATTCCATACGCACTTGGCACTCACGTCACAACGGCTCCCAAGTTGCGTCCGATTCTGAAAAAGACCACTACCTCCAAAATGCCTTATCTAAGCAGCCCTATGCCTACAGTCATCAGCCAGCCATCCTCTCCCAAGATGGGACGAGTAGCTGGCTTTCACAAGGACCCAGTGGCAGGTGTCTCTCGACCAGTGAACACTGCTGAGTCCTGGGCTGCATACCACTTCGAGACACACGCACACAAGTGTGCCTACTGCCACAACCCGTCTGAAGTCTACCAGAACCACCAGCAACTGTGCGAAGTCGGCCATCGTCTGGCTCAAGAAGTGGCAAGCTTCATCTACAACAAAGCCGACGGCAACACCTACTCCACACTTCAAGAGGACAACAAGCCAGTCCGCGTCGAAGTCCCAGCTGGCTACGTTGAAGTCACAAGCCTTCTCAAGGCCATCGAGCGCAGCCTACGACGATCACGGCGCTCGTTCGTCTCCATGGACCGCAACTACTACGTCGCGCCACGAGCACCAGCATCACCACCAAAGCGATCCGCCTCCGTCAAGGTCTCGCAAGAGCCAAAGACCAAGACCAAGACATCACGGCCACGCTCTGGCGAAATCGTCGACTGGCCAGACCGGGAGCCACAGTCAAAGCCAAAGGCACCTCGCGTCCTCTCCGAGATTAGCAACACCGCAAACCTCAAACGTGGCTCGCTATACGAGGAAGACATGGCAAAACGACGAGCAACAAAGAACTACGCAGTCGAGGTCCGCGAACCAACACTCCGCGACATCCGCGACCACCGATCGTCTGGCTACTATCGCTGAATGAGACTCGAAGACCTTTGCACACCACACATACTCGACGATATACTGATACACATCAACGACTGCCACCCGCTGGTCCGTACGATACGCGGACGCTGAAAAAGCTCCACACGAATACATCCGTTGCATCTTGGTTCTTGTTTGCCACGCTTGTTTGTTACAACGATGAACGACCATGCATCTGAAAAGAGCACGGCGACGATGGATGCCTCCACCTATGATGAGGTGTTGAGGGGAGGAATGGATGGACGTTATGACGAGCGATGAGGAGGAACTAGCTAGAATACGATTCTTTCGAAATCAGATCAAATTCAATAACGTTGAACCTTTCGCAAACTATCCTCTTGACATTTCCATGCAACGTGCTTCTATGATATTTCCTCACCACATTCATACCAAGCTAGGAGAATAAACGCAACGGCGCAAACCGTTAATATCTCGCGACCCACACCAAATTACACTCTCCCGCAAAATTGCACTAAACCACGTTCCCCTTCCATGTAAGACATTCTGCACTCACAAAACAATGACTCCCACCACAATGCCTCGGACCCTGAGTCACATCGCCCTATCAGTGCAAGAGCCCGTCGCTCGCTTGCTCATGTGCCCGCCCGTAGTGCGATCTACGGTACCGAGTACGAGGACGAGCGACACCCTCTTTGGTTGTCGGCAATACATCATTCAGACGGCGACGCATTTGCGCAATTCTGCTATGAGGTATGGATATGGATATTGATACTTTGTGGCATTATGACGCTTGTCTAAGGTGAGGAAGGCAAGTATGTCATAGGTTGTACAGTGTCACTTCGTTTCCATTTGCCTTACGTTCAGGACTGGAACGATGTGATGGGGTAGATCCTGAATCTTATGGTGGTGCGGGGCAGTAAATGGACTGGTATCGATAAGGTGATGTTCAAGGTGAGGGCGCAAGGTGAGGGCGAGGGCGGGATGGGCGTAAGGTGACTCTTCATCTGGGTCATCATATATGTGAGTCAGGCTTGATACCATTTCAGTCGCATTCGCGTGCATCTGAAGCATTCTTAACAACTATTCCTTCGCTCGATCATGATCAAAGTCAATGTGTAATGTACCGCCTCACGTCTCTTGTGATGGCTTTCATGTCTACTAATATGGAGGTTTCCTTCTGCTGTAAGTCCTGCACTGTACTTATCAGAGCGTGCGGGTGATCAGTCTATCTGAGAACAGCGTTGCGTTGCTCACAGAAGCAAGCATTGGTTTCCAATCGCGCCTTCCACGCCCAATGCCCCGCTGCCCCTCAACACCACGACCACTGACAGCGACCAACGCAAGCACACTTCATCAGCACCTTAGAATTACCGCGCAAGTGCCGGTACAGCTGTCCATTGCTTGCGCAATCCACGATGAGAATACCAGCCACATCCCAACGCAATCAGGCACATCCTCGCACTGAACAACAACCCCGCAATCACCACGGCATGCAATAGGCCATCAATTCTTTGATTAACAAGCGACGCAATCTTTGGCTAGGATGACGATGCAAGCGTGCGTTCGCGAGATGGAGGCTCACCGACTTTGCTGTCCTGCACGCTAGGTAGCTGTAGCTGCAGCGTGCATGCATTGCAGCCTCACCGGTGCAGCCACTCTTCACCACTTTCAACTTTCGATGAAGTCGAAGGAGTAATTACCATCGTTGATCTTTTGCGCTGGCCGCTTTTCATTTCGGTTCAGTTGTAGGGTATTCAGTGCGTCAATTGCCAGCTCATCGCATTTCGGTGCTTCTTCGCACCCTCCGAGCTGCCAGCGTGTCTTCGCACCAGCAATTTGCCGATCACTTCTCTTCTCATTCCATCCACGACAACTTGCCCACGTTAACCACTGACACTTCTCCACTTCCTCGGGCACCGTCACAGTCGCCAGCGTGTACCGCTCTAGCAATGTCCTCGCTGCCCGCGCGCCCAACCCTCACCACGATCTCCCACGCTTGGATAGCATAGTGTACTAAACATTCGAGCATTGTAGGGAGAGCGCTACAATGTCTGACATGGCTGTGCCGGTTTCATGGAGCGGCAGAAAAAGAGCTTGGGATTGGTCAATGGCAGGACGAAAGGTGTTTGGTGATGCGCTGCGGGATCGTCGAGGCGCAGCACCGGGCTGAGCAAGCGTGAACCGTTCAGCCACGGTCCGCACGTGAGCTTGATCGGTATACAAGTGGCGCGCAGCTGAGGAGGTGGAAATGAGCAATACGAACGCTGGCGGTGGCATCGTTGGTGCTTGATCAGGACACGAGTGCTTGCGACGAATGCGAGGAAGGGGCTTGGTGGCGGCCGTGGGTTGGGGGCCGTTTAAGCTCCACAGCCCTATCTCGAGATAGCCCCCATGCGAGGTATACTGCGCCGCAGGTGGCCGTTTCGACTTCAAACGTCACGACCAGTAATGCCAAGGTTTTCTGCCAGACATGAATGGAGCGCACTGACGCAGGTACTGCCTCGACAAACGTGTGGACCATAGCACTGTTTGGTCTGGAGTTCACGATACCCGGTAATGCTATACATAGCTGCGACCTCCCTCCGACCCTAGAGCATGTGGAGTATACCTCCACTACGGTAGTCATTGGGTAAGCAAGATGCTTCTCTGCTGGAACGAGCTTCGATGTACCGAGGATGATCTCACCAGTATACCAAGGGGCCGACACGGCTCGGGCTTCCGCTATTGTCTCCAGAGCTTCACGATGCAGCTGATCAAGACTTGCGACGTTACTTGTCTGCGGCGAAGCACTGCCATCGATCTTTCAACAGTTTCAAGATGCTTGTGCCTCAGTCGTAAGTCGGAGTTATGATGTAGTCTACGCTTCAAGGATCGGAGTCGCCGTAAACATGTCGGTCACCGAGGACTGAGCGTGTTTTTGAGATGATGTAGAGTAATCCTCACATTATCTTGATGATATCATGGCCTTATACGAGGTGGATTCAACAGACGCCGACTGCAAGGCGATGGATATCAACGCTATTCTGAGAGTAGGTGTATGAATATAGGATATTGACACTATGGCGCATGATTTGCTGCTAGGCAATGACATATTCTTCCCACTCCCCTCTTCCTCTCACTTGAAATCACTGCATTTCATCAACGTCTGGAGGATACGACATTTCCACCCCAATGATATCCTACCTTGAGCTTCATCCAACTTCCTGGCCATCGGCAGATGCAGTGCTAGACGCCTGGTGGAAGAAGCAGGTGAACGGGCAACTCGTCCTTGACAATCTACGATTATGGCTTTCCACTGAGAAAAGCAACCTGGTGAAGCGCATCGGATTGCCTGACGCTAGGATCTTTGTCATCAGCTCATACCCTACCAATCGATGCGGCAGCAGCTGTCATAAGTATATCGGAACCGTGAACAACTTATCAAACGGCTGCATGTTCGACTTGCGCCCTAAGCTTGCCATCGCCCGGGAAGACGAGTACCCCGCTACATTTGTCACAAAAGTAATAACATCTTCTTGGGTGTTCAGTTAAGTCGACGATTCGCGCCGCTGAGATCAGGGTGGAGCTCCGGGGCTTAGAGTCAAAGGCAAAATTACTTGCGTAGAAGAGCCTCGATATGCTTGACATAGGCGAGCATTTGCGAGTACATCCGGAAGCCATACCTCATCCGACGCGGCCAAGTCAAAAGCGGAGCCCCAAGCGAGTACACAACCATTAATCCACCAATCATGACCATTGCGTGCACTTGGCTACAAATGTAAACCGAACACCTGACCTGGTATATGACTACTACTAATGCCCCCGAAGACGAAACCAATCTCAAAGCTGTCCCACCCAGTGATACGAAATTCACGATACTCGCAACCATGGCCACCACCCTTCTTTCCTCGCTCGAAAGCGCAAATCTTCTCCCTTCAAAAATCATCCCAGACAACTTTACACCACGCGTCAACCTCGCCATCAACTTCCCATCCCTGTCGCCCGTAGAAGGCAGCCTCGCGCGCGTCAGCCAAGTCAACCAACAGCCCACGATTTCAATCTCCTCTCCCACCCCATCCCCGTCCTCCCAATCCTTCACCATACTCCTCATCGACCCTGACGCGCCCACCCCCGACGACCCAAAATTCGCATACTGGCGCCACTGGATCGTTTCCAACATCTCCACATCCTCGCCCTCGTTCGACGCTTCCGACATTGTCAAATCTGGCACGACTGTGACGCCTTATTTGGCGCCTGGACCGAAGGACGAGAGCGGGCCGCATCGGTATTTGTTTCTGCTGTTCAGCGAGCCGGAGGGGTTTGAGGTGAAGAAGGAGGACGTTGGTGGGGATGAGTTTGTGGAGAGGAGGAGCTTTGGGGCGAGGGAGTGGGTAGAGAAGTGTGGTTTAGAGCTTGTGGGCGTGCAGTGGATGAGAGGGGTTGGCGATGGGTGGGTGGAAGGGGAGGGGAAGAGTGAGCTTTGAGGGTTTAGTATAAAAAGAGAGTGTTCACCGAAGCAGTTCAATATCCCTGAATGTACATTCGCCGCCTATTTATATCCTACTTTGCTCGACAGTAGAGACGTCGCAAGGCCGAATATCCTCCCTTCCGAAAATATGGATAGGGCTTGAGCTTTGGGGCCGATACGGACAGCATTTGCATGTTGTGTTGTGAGCTATGATAGAGCGCGAACCACATCCGCCCATTTCCTTCACCTTCCTCGATTGAGCCTGGAGGATACAAACCAATTTCGAGCCCCGGGGAAGCCGATCCGGGGAAGCCGACGCGAGAGTTGAATGCCTCTCCAGATTGATTGTTGGAGCCGTGAGAAGCGTGAGATACCCGCCATCGAGATAATTCAGATAGAGCTCAAAGCTCCGTGGTCCTTGAGCGCTCGCTGCCTCGGCGACGGTGAAAGTGAAGGTGAGCACTCTACGCCATCGCTAGCCCGCGATCAAGGCCGCTCCGGTGACAGTTTTCGCAAAGATCACCCCTTTGCTTCTCTTTCCAAGCGCACCATCTGCCGCAAAATATTCTGGCGACACCTCACCTCAACTCTCTACCACCAGAACGAAAGCTCGACGTTCTTGCATCTGGGCAAGAGACTTGTACACTATTTGCTCTGCACAAATTCCTCCTATCTATCACTATGGCACACGAAAATTGCACCGCCGAAGACGCGTGCTCCCATTTCGACCACAACATAAGCCATCCCCGATTCTTTTCACAGGCGGCTCTTCTTACTTCACACTGATACAGAACGGGACCAGCCAGTCGTCCGCCCTCGTGCTATCTATCGACCTGGCCGCTAGCATCAAGGCCGCCATGGAAGCGAGCCATGATCATCGCTGCGGCGCGGACCGGATCTTGCGAGAAGCCCTGGAGATTCTCCAACGGAAGATAGAGGCGGAAGCATGGGAGGACATGATAAATTACAAGATCAAGCATCAAAAGAAGGCCATTAAGCGTGCAGGCTGTGACGAGACAACAGATACAGAGCTGCAAAACTTGTTCAAGGAGAGCATACTCAATAAACATGCTCACAGAAGCATCAATCTCAAAGACTCACAATTACTGCACGCTGGTAATGCTATCGCAGCAAGAACAAAGAGAATTTAGTAAACCGTGCGCTCTGTTCCATCCAGGGTATTTTTTAGCGCCACTTCCTATCTTGAAGCTCCGGAGAGTGTCCAAAGATCATGACAGTAAAATTTTCTTAGCGTCTAATGTAATTCCACGGCACGTCTTTGCATTGACGTCTTGCGCATAAGCGTTAGCTCAAATATCGCACGATGCCAGACACCGACCCATCGCATCAGAACTTGCCGCCCGTGGACAATTGGGCGGAGACTCAACCTGGTGGCGCAATTCTTGTATGTACGGGCCCTCAAAGCCCATAGCACTATACAATACAGACTAAAGGGTGTTTTTTTGGCGTGGAAGGGCGGGCTAGCTGACTGAGCATGAATTTATGCTGTATGCCTTGATTGCGCCTTTCAGTACGTGGTGTATCCGTGACGATCGTTCCGTGTCTGTATGTTCAAGGAGGCGAGGAAAGCATATTAATCTTGTTCGTGACATGGTTAAGTTGGATTTGGTAAGTCACCCAGACACCTTTTCACAAGCCAGAACCATTGTTCGCTCTTATCCTCCTCCCATCCAAGAAAAGACGCGAGTAAGCAGTTGTAACGGTTTGGGCCATGCCCAACCGCTAGTACCAGGTGGGATAGCTCATGTATGTCTATATATGCAGCTCGGCCCACCGCAGATAGTCAATCAAGCGCATGTACTCTCCTCACGGATCTCTGTTTACACCGTTACAGCAGTCCTATCAGCGACACACAACCAGCCAGTTTGCATAACCGTCATCCCCACTCCTGTCGTAATCGTTGCCCCCGAGGAAGGTTGCGTAGGCGTATTTGGATTGGACGCCTTTGAGTTTTGTGGGCCGCCATTCTTGTTTTGAGAAGTAGTATGTTGAATATGGTACGGCGTTCACTGTCGCGACTCGGTAGTTATCCACGTGGTGTGGTAACGGCGCATACGCGAAGAAGAGCAACGCGACGAGTACAGAGACGGCGATTACGGCAAACCTGAGTCGAGGCGTTGCCGTAAGGGTCGACGGGCGAGCGATCAGCCCAAACCTGGATCGGTGAGCTAGAGGCATCATACGGAGGAGCTCGGACAGGAGAAGGCGGCCATGATGAACAGCTCAGAATGTAGGAGTATATCAAGGGCGCCCTCAGTCCACCTCGTAGCACAAACTTGCATTCCACCTCCCTCGAACCACGCGAGCACTAGCCCACCTCCCGCCCCCTCACCCTCCCCGCCGCCTCCCCCACTCACCGTCCCCATCACTGTTCATACGGAGGAGCTCGGAGAGGAGTAGGCGGCAGCAAGCATAACGAACGGTCCAGAACGTAGCACTATATTCAAGGCGCCCTTTCATAGCATAAGCTTTGCATTCCACCTCCCCGAGCCACGCGAGCGCACTCTACGACATAGGGCGACTGTAAGGCGTTTTGGAATGTAGCACGTGATCACGTGGTGGTGGCACAAATGGATTGCTCCCTTGTAGGTAGCGAGTCGTGCGCATGTTACGATGGGAAACGCTCCCTTGCCGCAATACCTAGCCTCCCTTGTGTCGAGTAATTTTCTTTAACCTCCAGGCAACAATTGGATGAGCGACGCGAAACTTGAAAGGAAATTTGGTAGGAGGTGGAAGCTTTGATGCTTGGGTGTTGGGACCTACATAATATACATGTCTAATGTGGCTATGGCGCCGGTCTATGGTATCTGTACAAGTGATGAATTTACAGCGTCTTGTTAACCGTGTTCGCAGCGTCTAGACGAGTGCTAATGTGTGGTGTGGCGTTACTGCGGACGGCTTGTGGCTTCATGATGCGGTTTAAGATCGCCCTTCGCGGCATAGAAATGCGACTGTACAGGACAACGGCGCCGGTGAGCAGCGCAAGAGCACCGGCCTGATGTGCGGAAGCAAGCCAGGTCGGTACCATATATATCAGCGTACTAATACCGAGCGTGACCTGGAGCGCGACCAAGTGCACAACGCCAAAGACACCGTTCTTAGCGTCCTTTGGAATTTTACTGCGCACGCCCTTTGAGAAACGTGTGTATGCGAAGAGCGATATGATTGCCGTGAACGTAGTCGAAGCCATGATGCGGTGATCCAATTGCACGAGTGACGGATTTTCGAGCATATTGCGCCACCACAGGTCCGACTGGTCCGGCACATGGCTGTAGAATGGGTCAAACAGCTCTTTCTTCGGCGGTGCAAGTCCGAGCCCCATCCACGGGAACTCGTTGTAAATGAGTCCAGCGTCGAGTCCAGCTACCAGCGCGCCAGTCAACGTAGTCGCATAGATCAAGAATGCCAGGCCCGTGACCGAGCCACGGAAGACACGTAGAGCAGGATGTCGCAGCGCACTGATCTTCTTCACAGCCTTCGCAGGATCTGCCAGCATGCGGTTCTCTTTGAGGATCGAAAGACCAGCTAACACCATGGAACTGTAGACGGCAAACGCCGCGCCGAGATGCGCCGTGAGGCGGTACTGGCTGACGCGCGGGTGGCTCCCAGGATCAAACAGGTCGTCTTTCAACCCGCTCTTGACCATCCACCAGCCAATAACGCCCTGGAAGCCGATCATACCGCAGATACCGACGAGCTTGAATGCCATGGATGGTGCGACTCTTCGGCGCGCGATAAAGTATGCAGTGGGCAGCAGGAAAGTCACGCCAATGACACGGCCCCACAGACGGTGGGCCCACTCCATGAAGTAGATCTGCTTGAACTCGGGGAGCGTCATGGAGGAATTGAGCTGCGCGAACTCGGGCGAGGAGCGGTACTTTGTCCATTCAGATTCCCATGCTTCTTCGCTGGAAGGCCAAAGCGAGCCGGTGACGGGCTTCCATTCGGTGATGCTCAGGCTGTGGGGTGAGGGTTAGTAGTGCCTTCTTCGTGTGGGAGGTAAACAAACCCCGACTCTGTGAGGCGTGTAAGGCCCCCGAATATGACGATGCCGAAGACGCTCGCCGCGCTGCCGAGTAGCCAGTATGCGACGCTGTTGGAGGACGTGCTGGGGAAGGAGCTCGAGCGTGCCTGCCCCTTTGCAGCTTCCGCCAGTATCGCGCCTTCCGCGTGTGATGTGGTGATTGTTGCGCTACTTCGCAGTGGCTGGGTCGACTTCCATCTCACCGATTGCGCGATGTTTGGCCGGGCAGGTGGGGATCGAGAGACGGCGAACGGAGCGTTGAGGCATGGACGACACACAAACAGTCGGCGTGACAGTCGAGGTGCAGCCGTTCGCAGCTGCGGGAATGCCTGGAATATGGACGCCATGGCAGTGAGGAGGGTGAAAGGAGAGTGTGAATGAGTCTATCAATGTACTGCAGTGGTGATGCCGTGACTTTTTGGCGGTGCGGGCATTCCCGTGGCGTGTGATTGGTGGGGCGCTCGTGAGCCCTGCGTCTGCATCCGCCGTCTTTGGGCGGGACGTTTTGTTAGCTCGAATTCGATCACACGGGCAAGACGTCGACGATCTCCTGCACGAGCGCCCCAGAGTCGGCAGCACGCCTGCAGCTCGTGACGATGTCAGTCCGCAGTGTGTTTCTTATCGTGCGCCCTTCACTTCCTGCATATAATTCCTGATTTCGTGTTTTCCCTCTGTGCACCTTCGTCCGATGCGGCACTGGACACCGTCGGCCGCTCTCTGCCATCTCCAACCTCCCATGTGCCTATGACGGTGTTCAGGATGGACCCCTCCAACGACAGCCAGGAGGGCGATGCCTCCCACGAGAGGCCAGGCCAGTCAAATCAGCATGAGCCCTGGTCCTTCGACTCGCTCGCAGACGCAGTCGCTGGCAGCTCAAGTACTGCTACTGCTGCTACTCCACATGTCTCGCTCTTCTCGCCCAGTGTGCCGCCCATACTGAATGAGTTGTCTCCGTCACCTCCTGCGGGTGGAAGTGGAAGTAGAAGCAACAGACCTCACGTGAATAACATCGCTTATCCGAGCCCTTCACGCCCGTCGCCATCACTCGGCTCCATGGCGAGCATGAAGCGTACCGCGAGGCTCAAGGCGTCGGACTCACATGCGCCCATCGTGCAGCTTCATACTCAAATTCCAGCAGTCCAGAAGAGCGGTGACGACCCCACGACCCCGCTGGAGAACACCAGCAGGAAGCGCACGACCATGGACTTGATGCCACACGAGCAGACCACCATGACGTCGCTCTCCAACCTCTTCAGCGAGAGCCCCAACTCACGTGCCCCTTCGTATAATAATGCCACCGGCCCGCTCTACTTGCGTGGTAAGTGAATCTGCAGCCCAGATTTAGGGTTAGGGTTAAGATGGCACTCACTGACAGTACCAGCCCTCAGCGAAGCCGTCTCCCTGCCCGACCACCTCTATGCCCGCGGCCTGCTCGAAGGAAGACACTCCGACATCACTCTCATTGCCTTCGACCAGCGCTACAACCTGCACCGTCTGATCCTCGATCGCGCCCCCTTCTTCACCTCCGCGCTTTCCGAGCCATGGATCGAGAGCCAGAGCAAGGAAGTCACCCTGCACCCGGAGCAGATCGACCACAGCATCACACAGGAGGCATTCGAGTTGGCTATCAGGAAGCTGTATGGCGTCGACATCTCCCAGGACTCGGATGTTGAAGCTGTTGGTCTGTTCGCTACCGGATGCTGGCTGGAGATGCAGGACCTGATCGACTCGGCTATTGAGTCTATTCTACGGCAAATGGCTCCAGACAATCTCTCGTACTTGATTCGACTCGTCACTACGAACTACTACGGCAGGTCAGGTGACCGCATTCTTGAATCTGCTAAAGCCATGCTCAGTAGGAATGGCTGGGAGATGCCGCTGAAGCACTGGGACGACATGCCCGGTGACATCATTCGAGAACTTATCGGGTCTGATGGCTTCTTCGTCGACAGCGAGTGG
>Ga0265798_10003425_pt1 | contig 22544 bp, 22 predicted proteins | sample P3T30metagenome_FD_192430 | JGI IMG/M metagenome (GOLD analysis project Ga0265798, IMG submission 192430) | Plant litter microbial communities from East Loma Ridge, Irvine, California - P3 T30 | ecosystem: Environmental > Terrestrial > Plant litter > Unclassified | place: USA: California... | reverse complement strand
GCGTCCCCTCCAAAGCATCAGCCATCCAGAACCGCGTGCAGAGTCTACTCAACGATAGAAGTAAACCCGCTACTGCTAACCGTACGGCCGAGGGCTACGGAAAATATACGGATACAGGTAAACCGTTGCCCATGCGTCCGCAAGATCAGTCCGGTATGCGCCACCCACCTGCTATTGCACGGAAACCCGTAATGTCCCCTACGCACACGCCCACGCCCACGCATCAAGACCTCACATTCCCCAAACCCCGACCTAATCTCGCACCACCCATACCCTCAGCATCCGCACCGCCCGTAATCAACATGCGCACTCCATCCAGCCCTGCGCCCCGCGCGCCCCCGAAACCGAAGAAATTACAGACTGGCGGGTCGACGACGAAGACGAGCGCGGTGGTTAGAGAGAAAGTGGCGGAAGAAGGGGAGTGGGATGTGGATACGTTTAGTAAGCGGTATCCGAGTTTGAGTGGGTTGGAGATGGTGGAGGCGGAGATTCCGAGGAGGGGGTGAGGGATGTGTAGTGTTTGGTTGGGGAGGGAGGAGGGGGTATTGTATGTATGGAAGGATGTAGGTGTTGGATAGGAAATGTGGATGCATATAACGGGAACATTCATACGATGTCGTGACGAGTTTCTACAATGCTGATGATGGTGATGATGGATGAGGAATACGTGTCTTCGCCCTCAATTGTAGCCCCACCCCTGTGCCTGAGCACAATCTGTGGAATTTGCACTCGTGACTGCCAGCGAACAGTGAAGTGATGCAACACAGCATGTATCAACCACATATCATCAGTATAATCCAAAGCCACACAAGACATACCACTGCATGCAGAAGTGAGAAATGCTGTATTGAAATATTGCAGCTAAGAACTATAAAAACAACCAGCCGTCACGGCACGTCACGCCAAACCAAAAATAAACAATACACCTACCCATACCCACATGCTGTCTGCCAACAACAGAAACTCTTAGCCGCCCGGCTGGAGAAACACCTCAAACGCCTGCCATGTGAAACTTAGTCACGGCCCTCCTGCACCGCGCGAAGAACAGGATAGAGGCTATGTGCGTCGTCATCGTCCTCGCCCATGCGATGCTCGTGCTTCACGTCCTCCTCGTCGTCAGACGAGAAGTCGTGCGCTTCGATCCGCTGCTTGAGGTAGTCCCGGAGGCGTTCGATGACTCTTATGTTCTCGACCCATGACTGTTGGGATGAATCGCCAGTCTCCGTAGCATCAGAAAGGACGCTGGGTGACCGGAGCGCAGGGTCGACCTTGGGAGAATGGATGTTCAGCTGGTTTACGTTGTGGTGTAGGCTGTCTTGCTCAGAAGCATGTTGACCCTTGGGAGAAGGGCTATCGCTCGACGTGTCCATGTCACCCGCATCCCGATCAGGAGCAGCCTTCTGCAGAAGATTGCCGGAGAAGCGGCGACGGCCATCGGCGTCAAACGCAGGGGCGAGGCCAGAAGACGGAGCCGCAGCTGACATATCAGACATGGCGCTGACAGACGGCAGCGTGGGATACATGCTGCCGATGGAAGTCCTGATGGTGGGTGATACATTGCTAGCAGAGTGAGCCGCGCCGGGTGAGTGCTGCTGAGAGCCATAGGACATCACGCTTGACGCTGGGGTCAAAGCGGGAGTGTCGGCGCTGGAAGATCCGATAGCCGTGGCGTGCGAAGACTGTGAATGGCTAGACGACAATCCCGGAGGCGAGTGGCTGGAACGGTATCCAACGCCGGTGTGAGAGTAATGAGCACCTGGCTGCTGAACACCTGCAGCTGCGGCTTGGTTGGGATTCTCGTAAACGGTGCTCTGAAGCTGCTCCAAGAACTGGTCAATGTTCAACAGGTCGCTCTTAGTCCTGAGGTTGGGAAGAGGCAGCGAGTATGGGTGGTGCATTGGTGGATGCGAGGCTTGAGCAACCATGGCACCGCCCTGGCCGTAGTCACCCATGCCGCCGCCTTGGTAGCCACCTTGGCCACCACCGAGAACTGGAAGCTGTACACCTTGGAGGCCCATGAGCCTTTGGCCGACGTCGTAGTAAGTGTGTGGGTCAATAGCACGGCGCTTGGCATCGCCGAAGAATTCGTTGAGCGCATCATAAGCGGCACGCTTCCTGATTTCATAGTCGTTGTTCAGCTGCTGGCTCTGGTTGACGGCATAGTAAACAGGACCATAGGCAGAGTTCTGGGGTGGGCCGCCGTAGAAACCAGCGGGAGCGCCTCCAGGATGTTGTTGGCCATAGGCACCGTTAGGACCAAGGGCGCCATCAGGATACTGATATCCACTTGCTGTAGCGGCAAGTGCCTGCAAGTCAGCGACAACTGTATACCCTTGTTAGAAACTGAAAGAAAAGGATTGATGAAAAGTAAAGTTTGGGGATGTGAGGAGACTGCTTACGTTTGCCATTCTGAGGATACCCTCCAGCTCCGTGTGGCCCGCCACGGTTAGGCTCGGGCGAACGAAGGAGAACAGAGTCATCGGCGTGGGTCTTCACGTGCTTCTTGAGATCCTGGGGACGCTTGAAAGCCTTGCCGCAGAAGTCGCACTTATGCGGCTTCAAGGGCACATGAACACGGATGTGAGAAGTGATGTGGTCCCGCTTGACGGTGGTAGTGCGGCAGTTACCCCATTGGCAGGTCAAGTTTAGGTTGTTGGTGCTCTTGCGGCCAACGTGACGCTCGCACACGTGATCCTGGTTCAGTCAGCCACGAAGTTCAAAGCCCGAATCGATCTCGCGAACTAGGAGCCTGATCTCTCCGTGGTAGTTCACTTACGTAGAGTTGTTCGGCTGATGGCAATCGTTCGCCGCAGCTCTGCCACTGGCAAACGAGCTGATCGCCCGATGAGTTGGTCACCGAGGCGGGAGTGACGGCTGATTGCTGAGGGGTGCCCTGAGGCTGTTGCTGTGGTGTTGACGCAGCAGCGACGGCCGCCTGGGCAGCAGCTTGTTCAGCGCTCATGTTAATGAGTGCTGGTGTTGGTGGTGATAGATTGATGGTTGACGGTTCTTGGCGGCGTGAACGTCAAAGTCGCGCAGTGAACAAGCGCAGAGCAAGAGTAAAGGAGACTGAGCACAGATTGTGGCAAGTACGATCTGGATAGCTGCAACGTGGAAAGTGACACCGAATATAGGAGTGCACGTTGGAAGGCTGCACGTCGAGTGTGAGAGGAGGACGGCGGAATGCTTGGGGTCCCAAGAGCGCGGGGCATGGCATAAATGAGAAAAAGCTCGCACGGAAACGCCTGCAGGCTAGAGATTACGGGTCAACTCGATTCGTCGCCAGCTTTGGCGCTAAAACTTGGCGCCAAGTACTAGCGCGAAAGCTGATTTTGAGCGGCCACGCACGCCGAACGATCGTTATTGAGGAACCTCTTACTTCGCACTCACTATTATTCGGCCTTTGCCTTCTAATGTCACTTTTTTTCGCCTGCTACGATATGTCTGTTCTAGTAGACTCCATTGCGCGGGGTGTCAAATGGCCCGGCAAGTGGCGACTCAGCCCGAAACCGCGCGCTCTCCTAAAGATGCGACTGTCCGGTTTCTTGGGACTTGGCTTGCACAGCGGAATCCATTTGACTTGGAGCGTGGACGTGGACTGGTGGCGAAGTCTGCCTGCCCACCCAGATTATTAGGACAAAGGACGGTCGAATGTCCGAAGCAAAGATGTGATGGCCCCAAAAGCCACATACGCCTCTTCTTGAAGCTAGCGAAAGTGCCGTTAATCCGCGAACTTGTTCCCCTCAACGACTGCAACATCGCTGGGGTATAGGTAGCAGTACTGCTCGTGGAGTGAGAGCGACGGCTAGGAAAACAATATTCACTGTAAACAGGCTGTTGGCCGGAACTTCAAGAGCGAAAGCTTGACCTTTGACTTCATAATCTTCGTTCCGCTCTTGTTAGTCATTGCAAGAGCATGCTTCTGCTCTTGGATAGGGAGCGGACTTGGCTATTGGTAGAAGGTGCCGAGCACAGCCAAGGTTGTGAGGCATTTCTCCCAGGGGCACTTCGAGGCTGTGTAATTTAGCGCGAAGCACTCAACGTGCAACATTGAACTTCACGTGGAAAGCCTCTCACCTTCTTGCGTTAAGTGGTAACACCACCCACTATTATTGCAGCCATCAAACTCACGCAAGAACGATCCCAATTTGCTTCGTGAACGGGAATCGGCACAGCCACTTGCCAGCCCCAATGCCAGCTTCCTGCAGGATGACGAGCATTCTTGGCACAGCCCTTAGAAACGAGATTCGTTCCAAGAGTGGACGTCTTGGAAGGTGATGCAAACATCTTAGCATGGCTGACGTAGCACATCAAAGACTTTGCCGAGATTCCGCAACCCCAAGACACAGCGGAAATCTGTCTCCGACCTGCCAAGGTCAACAGTTCTCCTGTAATTTTCCCCACAATTATGGGGAACATGAATTGGTACTGATCCAGCATTCTTCAACAATGGCTCCGGAGCAGCGGGTGTTTTCCATGCGGGACAGAAAGGGTTGACATGCCACATCTCTACGGTATCGAAGTTTCGATCAACACCACGCTGCTGACGAGTAGCCCGAAACAGAAGGACGCGTTCCGGTCGATGCTCCTGATACCGAAACAGAGACCAACAATGCAGCCTCAGGAATCAACAAGAAACTTGTAGATCCAAGAGTCACAGGATTACATCTAACGAACATGTGCAAGTACATGCATTCGGGACCATCCACAAAAGAGACGGGAGCATCAGGCCGTACGGCGCTCTAAAGCGAACCACAATGTGTACCGACATCCTCAGAACTCGAAATTCGACGTCAGACACGTTGGAGGCGCCACGAGGATAACCAAATTGAACCAAACTACGCGGATACCAAGAACACCGCTCCGCGGCAGGACAGCCCAGACTCCGACCAGATGCTAAGGCTCCCTCACATCACAAGAGATGCGATAGGCAAGCGGCATGATGACGATGAAGGCTTCTTCCAATGTGCCGGTACCCGAATGAACGCGCAACGCTGGTATGCATGTCAGCACGTGGCTTTGAGCAAGTAGTTCAAGGTTAGTCTCATGCTGTGCAAGTGGTACCAGTGTAGTGGTCCTATCACACGGTTGTCATGAGGAGCGTGGCGAATGGGACGTATGTCCGGAAGAGGCTTGCTCAACTTCGATGACTCTGGGTACCCAAATAGCTGACCAAGAGTAGCTGTTTTTGAAGGGCACCTTTCTCCAATGTCTTCGGTCGCGCAAGGAACCATAGCAAAGAAGCGAGCAGTGGAGGAAATGGCAAGAGTCCATCTAAATCCATCTAACGAGCGAGGCAAGATGGCCCCGGTTTCGATGCAATTAACACTATTCTTGAAAAGACTCCAACACAGACTTTTACATCATCGCCAGCAACGACACTCATGGCTTCCTCCCCGCCTTCCTCAACACATCCGCCACCGCATAATACGCCGGCTTCCTCTCAAAGTTCTCCCTCCAAAGCGTCGCATCTCCATTGCCAGGAAACGACTCAGGCACCCAACTGACGGGATCCCAAAAGTCCCACACCGTGACTCCCACACACCTCTTCTCATCCACACACGCCCTCGTCGCATTCGCATACACCTGCGCCTGTAACGCCTCCGTCGTTGCATTACCCGGCAGTGCGAGCCTGACATCGAGCTCCGTCAGCGCGGTCTCTACACCAAGCGATGTGTACAGCGCTTGTGAGGCGCGCACGTCGTCGTATGTCGGCGCGCGACCGACGGTGAAGTGAGCTTGTAGGCCGATGCCGTCGATGGGGACTTTGCGCTCTTGGAAGTCTTTGAGCATGGCTTGCACGGCGAGGGACTTGTTGTTTACGCGCTCAATGCCGTAATCGTTGTAGTACAGCTTCGTACCAGGCGACGTGTATTTCCTGGCAAAGCGGAAGGTGTGCTCGATGTACTCGGGCCCAATGGTATCGAGCCAAATGTCCTTGCGGTACGTGCCGTCGTCGTTGAAAGCTTCGTTCACGACATCCCAGGCGTAGCAGTCACCCCAGTAGTAGCGCGCTTCATTCTTGATGTGCGTTTCGAGGATGCTGAGGAGCTCGGTCTTTGTCCAGTTCGCGGACGTCAACCACTCGGGCAGCTGCTGGTGCCAGAGAAACGTGTGGCATCGTGCCATTTGCCCGGCTTTCTTGCTGGGGTCAATGACTTGGTCACCGAGCGTGTAATTGAACACATTGCGCTGGGGCTCGATGTGCATCCATTTCTGCCCGTTGGAAGGTGTGACTTGGTTGAATTCGGAGCGGTTGAAGGCGATATCGGTGTACTGCTTGTTGTCTAGAACGACATTGTCGATGGCAGTGCCGAAATACTTGAGCCCAGCCTTCTTCGCCAAATCTCCTAGACCAGGAGCAGGCTTTGGTTTTGGCGGCAACTTTGCGCCTGTGTATGCGTCTGGTGTTGGGGACGCGGCGATGAGGGGAAGGAGTGCAAGTGCGAGAGCGGACTTCATCTTGAAAGTTGGGTCTTGCTTCGGTGCCGCTGAGATCGAGACATGATGCATACGCCTACCAGACTATATACCTACCATCCGCCCGGTTTTCTTCTTGCGTCTAGTGCTCGACGACGCTCAAAGAGTAGCTACTGGAGCAATAATTACACCCGAAGCGCTGCATCGGGGATAGCCAGACATCACTATGGGGCTCATAGCTGCGGTCGCGGCGGTATTATTGATCGTCACGGATAATCTGAGGGCTGAATTTCACCTTGGTACTGTAGACAGTCGTATTCCTCGCCGCGTAAGTGCCTTTGACCCTCAGAACCACACGATAGCATCATAAAGTTTAACGTGGCAATCTGGCATGTGGCGTGATTAATGATTTGGTATTGTTCTTTTCGCGTTGCTGTATTGTTCATGGCTCTCGATCTCTTCACAACACAAGTCAACCATACTCACGCGAAGTATGCTTCTCCGTGAACCGGTTAAAGCCAACGGTGAGCCATACCCCGCAAGTCTTGGATTCGCGATGTTCACGATGCGCATGCTTGGCACTATGTTCTGCAGGTACTGTGCCGGGGGATTAACAGGCTAAATTACGGTGTTTCTAGAATTCTTCAATTAATGTCCGAATTGGTCCCTCATTCAACTAGATGCACGATCGACAGCAGCCATAATGCTTGACGCAGATGAATGGATCGTATATGCCTATCCTATCAGCGGGGAGTCTAAGCGCTTGCTTACAATGCCCTCAATGCACTCCTACAAAGACACCATCCTTCTCCAAGTCCTGCCGCAAGATCTTCGGCATAGGACTGACCGCATCAGCTTTCTGCATGCAACTCTCGATGCTCCCCCAGAAGCTCGCGAGGTCCACGCTTCTCGGTATCCTGCAACCACCTTCGCCCTCCGGTAACTTCGTAACCTTAGTTCTGCCCAGCTCCCCCACCTCTGATTGCGTCATGGAGTGTACTCCATCAGTGACAATGTCGACTTGGAAACGTTCTCCGCCCCGATCATCGAAGATCTCGGGATAGATCGCAGCGGACACGGCCAGAGGATCGTGTAGTGGCGGCCCTTCTGTTATAGAGAACACCTCCGCATATGTACCCGCAAAGAATGACATAATTTGTGTGAACAGAGCTCGAAGCGTGGATGGAGTGCGATCCGAGGTGCTGTTTGTGTTGCCTGCACCGTAGAGCTGTGTTTGGCGAACCGATTTCGTGCCGAGGACTAGATGGCTCAGATCAAGTGGGATCAAAGTCGTCTTAGACCTCAAGATAGGATGTGAGAAAATGAAGTGTGAAGCCTCAGGGTCGCACTGATTTCGTCAGTTCAGTGCCGATTTGCCAGAAGCAGGTCAACATACGTAAATCTGTCATGTGGTTAGCTTGCGGATTGATACGATACGGTTCGGTCTTCTACTCACATTGAACTCAGCATACGCCGTCCAGTTGCCAAATCGCTCACCTTCTCCCTTCACTTTGCCCATCGGCGCATTCGTGAAGCCACCACCAATAGCTCCTCCCATGATAGACAAGCCCTTGAGATGCCCTGCCAGGTCTGTGTATTTCTGGAATAGGAGTCCGATGTTCGTCAAGGTGCCTGTAGAGACGAGCCATGCAGTATCTGGCGGCGTGGATATGAGGGCTCGGTACATGGCCTCGAGGTGGTCGACATCGGTGGCTGCTGGCTCAATTGGCTGTGGAAGCAGTGTAACTCCGTCCAGCCCAGACTCGCCGTGAATATCTGCTGCGTGTACAGCGTCGCGTACTATCGGCTTTGCAGCCCCTGAGTACACCTTCACGTCGCGCCTGCCGATTGCCTCCAGAATCGCTCTGGTGTTGAATGTCGTCTGGTCGAGTGCAGCGTTGCCATGGACCGTGCTGACGCCGATAAGCTCGACGCGCGGATCGTGGGCGCTGAGAAGAAGAGCGTATGCGTCCTGTACAGATGAGCTGGTGCTATTGGGTGTGTCAATGGGGTCTTACATCGTGCCCAGTATCCTTCTCTTGTTAGCTGTTGTTGAGGTAGATGCGATCGGTGTACGGACACAATCAAGCCACAGCGGGATTCTGGAGGTAGAAGTCATTTTCACTCTATAAATTCTTGTCTAGTGTTGTACGGTGATGTAGATAAACGTGTACACGAAGCTCATAGATTGCTGTGGTAGCGAAACGCAGGTACGAAAGGGTCCAGCGGGAGCTGTGGTGGGGCTAATCGCGTGGCTTGAACTGTAGGTACCTTCAAACAGCCGCATCACACGTCCAGTCTTACAACAACGTGTTCCAGTAAACTTGTAGTATTGCCAACGCATGTTGGCCTTATGCTTAATCACGCACCCCGAAAGCTGATAGCGTATCCTCAAAGTCATGCTGAGCACATTATGATTGGCTTGCTTGACCTCCGAAGCTGAAAGTCCGACCGGATACGAGTGGCGTCTCTGTCATCTTCAGGCACGACCTCTCTCTCAAAAGACACATTCCTCGCTCAATTGGTATATGCGATTGTTGTCCTCGGCATCTTTTCGCCTCGGGAGCCGACTGCACAGGTGGCGGACGTGATAATCTCTTCATTCCTTCCCGTTACGGATAGACCAACAGGCTCTTTGTCTTTGCATGAGCCGTCCTGATCTGGACTGCAACACAACACTCGACATGGACATGTTTCGCCGCCACGAGGGCCATACAGAGGTCAAAACAGACCAATACTGGGCCTTAGGCTACTATTTCGAGACGCTCAATGACCAGCAAAAGCACCAAAGAAGAGATTACCTGGACCGGTACGGCTTCGCGGGGCAATGGTCTGTCCTGGCCGTCTTTGCGCTCTTCCAATTGAGCTTCTTCGTGAATTGGATGGTCAGTAGCGGACTGCAGTACGAGCGTCCGAAGTCTCCGTCCTTTACGAAAGGTCCAACCGACAAGTTTGGATGGCTAAGGAAGGTGCAGAGCTTGTCTACCAAGATCAAATGGTGGCTTGGGAAAGATGTGCTTCAAGGGTGGGATTGGGGGACGAGGGGAGAGTGGGTTGGTGGGAGTGTTTGGGCGGTATGGTTGCTGTATCTTTGCGTTGCGAAGACGGGCAATGGTAAGTTGGATCAAATGAAGTGGTTCGTCAATCGAATCACGCGAATTTTGAAGCAGAGGGTAATGTACTGACGCATCCAGACTACCTGCATCTAACAAAACGATTTGGCCAGATTGGCGCATCGCAGCTGCCTATTCACTATTTACTCGCAATGAGAGCACCGTACTCTCCCGTGCAGTGGCTGACTCGATGCTCTCACGAGCAGTTGAAGGTTTCACATCAGGTCCTCGGACGCATTGTTTTCCTTCTGTTTGCGCTTCATGGAGTCTTCTACTTCAATTTCTTCGTGCTCTCGGGATTTCTCGCTAAGCGCATTAAGGACTGGGATGTCATCTGGGGCCTCATCAGTCTCATTCTCTTCTCGACCATTAGTACGACTGCGCTGGCATTCGTGAGGAGACGGAACTACCGTGTGTTCTACATCTCCCATATCGCTATCGCGAACATCATCATCTTGCCGCTATGGCTGCACGTATCGCATCTTCGCATCTTCGTCTACGAGATTATTCTGGTTGAAGCACTGCATATTGCCTTCCGTGCTCTGCGTCTCAAGACACACCAAGGAACCATCAGACTCCTCCCGGGCACAAACCTTGTGCAGCTACGCATACCACTTGAAGAGGGAAACTCGGCGCTCAAATGGAGACCTGGACAGCACGTCTATCTGAGCAGGCCATGGATGAAGGGACTGAGGCCATCGCTCTACTCCCCCAATCCGTTCACAATTGCATCGATTCCTTCGCTGGACAAGGAGCTACTACTAGTTGCAAGGACGCTCGGAGGGAATACAAAGTATCTCGCAGACTTAGCGCGGACATTGGCTCAAGGTGGTAGCGGCGTCCCAATGCTGCCAACGGCTGGCGGCGACATTCCGATCATTCCAATTGCTCTAGAAGGACCATACGGCGCATCAACACGTCTACCAGACTTGTCGGATTACGACCGAGTGCTCTTCGTAGCTGGTGGAGTAGGCGCAACATTCATCATGCCTCTCTACAGAAGCATATCGAACCTGCATGACCCAACGCCGTCGGGCACCAAGATACGCTGCATCTGGGCCGTCCAGAAACTCGCAGATACACAATGGGCGTTCTCGACTTCTTCCCCGGAGGACACTGCAGATGCCGAAACGGACGGAAGCGGCTTATTACATGGCGCTTCCGCAGTGGAAGTATATGTTACACGACCTTCGGGTCCGAGTCAGCAGGTCGATCGATCGTTCGCTGTCGGAGAGGACGATGACGAGACGGAAGGCATCGAGATGGCAGAGAACGAGCAGCTGCTGAGCATGGAGGAGCAAATGGACAAGCCAAAGAAAGGCATGGTGATCAAGAGTGGGAGACCGAAGCTAGATGCTATTGTGGATGACGTGTTCAGTAAGGGAATGAGGACGGCAGTCATATGTTGTGGACCCAAGCGGTTGACGGGGGATCTGAAAAGGAGTGTGGAGGTTTGGGTGAAGAAAGGGCATGAAGTTTTTTGGTGGGATGAGACCTTTGGGTGGTAGATTTGTTGATGTCTGTTCATGAGAATCATTCACCACGTTGCTTATCGTACGTCGTTTCCATGCACCTGGTCGGCGGTTAGATATTATCAGGTACCACAGATTGACGTCGCGCGCCGCAACCGTAAGCTGCCTGCGCCGCACGGCTCCAAGTGACCGTTAAACTAGAGAGTCATTGAGTTCCATCACGAGTCACTTGACAGCCGCAGACAGGACGCCACGGGGTGCGTACCGAAACCTTGTTCAAGTATGGATGGCGCTCGCGGTGCACACAATTTCGGAAATGGACTGCAAGTCTTCACGACTATATGGACTTTAGGAGGGCGACAATTTGAGGCGCATACCTCGTTGGTTCTGGTGAACGAAGCTTGTTCGCACTTGTGCTGGACGCTCAGCGCAATGTCCAGCAGGTGGACTCTGCATCAGCCAGGCAATCAAAGGAGTGAAGGCAGGCGATCATGCATGATGTTCTCGTGTGGCTTGTAGAGGAAGGAACCGTTGTGTCGCAGCTGCCCGATAGAGAGAGGGACACTTCGCGCCACACAAAGCCATATTGCTTGCTCTTCCATTAAACTTCTCAGGTCATGTCCCAGCAGTCTGTTTTCTCTTCTGATCTTCTGCGCCTCAATTCGCGGCTAGACTTCGCGATAGGCGTGTCCGAGCGTGGCCTAATTACATGGGTGCAGCGTCCTGCTTCCCCGTCCACTAGTAGATTGGCGGTTCCCAGCTTCGCTCGCCCAAGCCCATCGAGGAATCCTCTCGCGTCAGCCATTTCCACTTCTTCACGATTCCTTCAAACATTTCCCGGCGTTGAGCGAACACAGCGCGAAATCGATCGGTCGCTAACATTCCTTCGTGTCTTTCTTCTATATGTTTTCTCCATAATAGGTCGCGACCATTAATTGACAGGGGACTGCCTGCTTCGCGACCGCAAACACCCCCTCACAACCTCCGCAATCATTGTTCCTGCACATCCATGGCACGACCGTCATAGCGCATCCGTTTTCAACGTCTTGGTGGACTCACACCCTGAGACTGGACCCAAGCGCGTCGACAACCTCATCGCTGGCCCGCGCATCGCCCCTTCCCCTCTCGTGCCGTCGAGACATCTCACCACTACTTCCATCGCCGCACCAAACGATTCTCCAAGGACATTCAACGTATGAGACGCGTCATCCACGGTCATACTTCTTAAGCGCAACACTTTCCATGGCCGGTTTCACATCGTCTCGCACGCAACCAGCGCCAGTCCAGCAATTGACACCCCCAAGTAGCTCGCACGGCGCAGGTGGATCGTGGGACTTTGCTGTCCCGCTCAACAACTCGGTGCGTAGATCTCTTTGGGCATCACGGCATGGCGTCACATGCTACTTGCAGAAGCTCTGTCCATACCCAGCACTACTGCAGGTGCAGTCGTTCTATATCCTAGCGCAAACACTACCCGGCCTGAGAAAATCAGTCTCAAGCGCACATGATGAAAGCCATGTTACAGTCATGCTGACGATGAACACAGAGTGCGACCTACGAGGAGGATCCGTACATGCCTGGACACGCAGCGACTGCGCATGCTCCTCGCCAGCCACACACGATGCAGGCCAATGGTTTCGCGAAACCCGTGCGCTCGCCTACATGGGACTCTCAGAGCCAAGGCTACGAGCCAGAACGACTGCAAAGGAAGCCGAGTGGGAATATGGACACCGTCAGCGCAGACCAGGACAGTGTGATGGAGTACTACAAAAGCCACACCAACAACAAGCAGGGCTCTGCGCGTGTGAAGGGAAAGCCGAAGAAAAGACCTTCTGTCGGCTCCAAAGCGGACCCTAAGTCCAACACGCTCGAACACGACCCAAACAATTGGATCCACCGCGACAAGCTGAAGGAGATCGAAATCAGGGAGATGGAAGCTGCCGGGTTCAGAGTTGGGCGTAACAGCAGGTCTAATAGTCGTTCGCAAAGCAGGACTCAGCGCTCCAGAAGTCGCAGAGGCTCGGAGACTGACCATGGTGAAGAGCGTTCGGAGGTTCGGCGAATGGTGTCCCCAATACCGGCCGAAGACGAGGATGCAGAGGCAGACTACCAAACGGGAAGTCCTACAACCTACCAAGAATTTGCGCCAGACCACAACCCATCCTCACCGAGATCAAATACCCATAATGGCCGACCTAGCACATCTCGTATACCACTTCCAAAGACTAGTGGCATACCGGTGTCAGCCGCGATGGCAGAGCGCGACGGAGCGTTGCCTCGGTCAAGAAATGGAAGTGAAAGCTGGAATGGCAACCCTGCGAACGGGGCAAGGCAACGCAGTGGAAGCATTGCAAGTCAATTTCTGCTCGACCCAGAGGACGACACGCAGACAACGCCGCCACACGGACACAAGCGGACGATCTCGGGCACCAATGGCTCGCCGCCAAAGTCGCCGCAGAAGTCTCCTATGAAGGCCAAGGTGCCTGGGAAGCCAGTCCCTACTTCAGGTGCCCGTAAGACTAGTGTCAAGGTCCACCCGAAGAATCGACAGCCTTCTGGAACCACGCCTAAGCGACCGGGTACCAGTGGAGGGGGTGCGTCTCGCCCTACTACCAGCCATCGACCGGAAGGGGAAGCGCCATGGATAGCGACAATGTACAAGCCAGACCCTCGTCTTCCTCCAGATCAGCAAATCATTCCTACCCACGCAAAGAGGATGCAGCGTGAGCAATGGGAAAACGATGGCAGAACAGCTTCCATGTACGACAAGGACTTCCAGATGCTCAACACGGACGAGTTCCCAGACAAACGCCTCTCGCAACTATCGCAGCTACAGCACACCGATCTTGAAAAGGCGCAGGACAATGGTACATGGCCTCTACCAAGTCCAGAAAAAGAACCACCGCCCTCGCCTGAGAAGCTAGATACCAAAAACGACCAAGGTGGCGCTTACAAATTGACTCCTACCATTCCGCAAAGTCCGCGAGTTCCTTCGCCAAAACTTGCACCTCCAATCGAGCCGCCGAGCGCTTCACCGCCAAAGACAACTCGGCTTCCAGAGCCAGTGGAAGAGGCCAAGGAGAAGAAGGGCTGCTGCTGCATCGTCATGTAGCTTTCATTACTTCATATACCCCTCATTTCTTTACTGATCTCTATCATTCTCGCCGCGGAGCAATTTATGCTGGCCACACGCTGTCGGTATATTATGTCTGGCTTCGAAATGTGTTTGCGTCGGCTGTCGGAGTCTGCATGTACAGGCGTTTGGCGAAGAAGACTCGGCTTGGAGCTCGTTTATATATGTTCTTACAGCGCTCAGCATTATGAGCTTAAAGCGTACAGCGACTGCGCCATTTCCTTCATTTCTGTTACCTTTTGTTACCTTTTGTTACCTTTTCGAGCGACCGGCACTTTTTTCTTTCACGGCCGGCGTTTCATATCTAGATATTTCAACTCCACTGCTATGTATTAAAGCTTTGCTCGGGGCTTCGAGGCCAGTGAGCATACTCGACTGGCAGACTGCCGAATTTCACATTTGTTTAGGTGGAGGAAAAGCATCGATGTATACTGAATTCGATGAAGAACGTAGGCATAGATGATGCGGAATGGCCGGGCCATGATAGCTAGGAAGAGCTGTAAAGACAGACTGAAAGTACAAATACGCTGACATTGTGCAACTGATTGATACATGATGTTCCTATTCAACCTTGCTGTCGTGTGCACGCCTCAACACCTTTCTTGCGTGTGGAGAAATCAAGTGACTGGCTTCAATGAGCTTTGCCTTTGTTGAAGACTTGATAAACGATAACGACAACAGCTTTCCCGCTGGTTGTTGGAGGATCTCGAAGAGGGATGCCCGGGCGCTCGGATGAAGATGATCACGTGTGGCGGACGCTAAGCTTTGCGCCGCCCGCTAGCGCCCACCAACGAACGAATTTCGACGCGGGCCGCCTCGAACTTTTGCTCTTTCTCATTCGCAACCACAACTCTTCAAGGAAACCCGACTACTGAAATCATTCATCATGGTACGCTCTCACCCTACGATGCTCGTCTTACAGTCGCGTAAACACATCTCAATCGGCATCTACACTGCCATCACCATGACCTTTATGAAGGGCCAGCGCTAACACATCCCCAACAGTCGGACGGAGAAGAAGATACCAAGTCCCAAGTCAGCGCGGCCCCTGAGGTCGAAGTCTCAGCCGATGCATCCGGCGGCAAGGGCCAGATGTCCGTCCTCGAGGCACTCAAGGGCGTCCTCAAGCTCGCGCTCATCCACGACGGTCTCGCCCGCGGCCTGCGCGAAGCCTCCAAGGCGCTCGACCGCCGCCAGGCACACATGTGCGTCCTGAACGAGGCCTGCGAGGAGGAGGCGTACAAGAAGCTCGTGGTCGCGCTCTGCTCTGAGCACAAGATCCCGCTCATCAAGGTCCCCGATGGCAAGCAGCTCGGCGAGTGGGCTGGTCTGTGTAAGTTTATGCTGGATGGCGTTGGTGGTGTTTGGATTGCGGCTAATTGTGTGCAGGCCAGATCGATCGTGAGGGTAACCCGCGCAAGGTCGTCAACTGCTCGTGCGTTGTCGTCAAGGACTGGGGTGAGGAGTCGCAGGAGCGCTCTATCCTCCTCAACTACTTCCAGACCGAGCAGTAAGTGTATCGCTTGCGCGTACGACACCGGCTACTTCGATGCCCTTCGACTCAAGCATCACCTTGACTTTGCACTACACATCTGGCTCGGCATCACGATTTCGGCAACGACATGGAGTATATAGGAAGGGGTGGGCGGGACGGAGAGGCATCATGTGATGGTTTGCGATGGAGTTAGACGGCCTTCGTGCCACAAGTCAATATGAGGAACGATTGAACGGACATCGACTATGCTTTTTGATCTCCATGACCGCTATTGCTCGTGATGATTCGACGTGTTATATTGACGGATGGAGTTAATTCGTCTAACCTGTTCACCTACGTGAAGCAGGCAGGTACTCGTGTTTATGTCTGTCAGCCTTCAGGACACACTGAACACTATGATCGTACTTCCACAACAGCGTAATTCCACCTAGCACATCTCTTCAACCTTGCCATCAACCCAACCCTCTCACCTCAGGTTCCCACCCTCTTCAACTGCGCCTCCATCCACCTCCACATCGCCTCCGTCTCCTCCTTCTTCAACGGATACTGATGCCCAACCTCACACTCCGCCACAACCGCCATCTCCTCCCCAACCTCAAAATGCTTCTCAACCAGCACCATCCCCGCCCAATTCCACTCATCCTGCTTCCCAATAACATGATAACACGGGCTCCTAATCTTCTTATCCAGCATCGGCGCCCGAATCGACAGCGGAAACACAGGCGGCGGGAAACTACTACACACACTGACCCCAAACTTGAAGTTGCACCACTCATTACTCTTGTTCCGGCCAATAGAATCCAGCACTTCAGAAGCGCGCAGCAGACCCGCAACAATCTTGGTGCCTTGGCTGAAGCCCATGAGGCCAACGACGCGACCGCCAGCGGCGCGTATGCGCGTGACGGTAGTGCGCACGAGATCTTCGACTTCGGGAGGCATGCTGGATGTTCCTGTGCCGGCGCGCATGGCGTCGAGGGAGATTTGCTCGCGGGGGAGCCAGCGGGCGAAGGGGCCGAAATCTGCGAAGAAGGGGAGGACGCCGGGGCCGGGCTGGGAGGGAAAGGGTGCTAGGGAGAGATTAGTTGGGTAGCGGAGAAATGCTGGTTTGGTAGTAGGGAGTTGCTGGTGGGAATTGTGGGTAGGAAGAAGGGCAGTGAAGTTGATGTTTAAAGGAAAGAAACATGTGGCGCGAGCAAGCATGAACGTCAAATTGATGCGTGGGAGGGGGAAGAAAAATTTTGGACTTACCGGTCAGGCTCTCGATGATAACGTGCTCTTCACAGAACCTCTTCAGCCTCAAGAGCTGTATGTCGTGACATTCGCCGTTGCTGCCTGAGCCGTGGAAAGCGAGTATAGTCGGTTTGGACGTGTAGTCTGGCGACTTTGAGGATTCTCCATATGCCATGGCCTCCTATGTATGAAGATGATTAATTCAGAGTTTTGTGTCTGAGATGTTGGGTGGCTGCGCCTAGGATGGATGTGAAGCGTGTAAAGTTAACCCCTCCGTTTACACCACGTGGATTATTGGTCCCAGATCTTATTTGTTTGTAAGTTCGGAATCAATATTCACGTCCAAAGTGGTTGTTTGCACGAGGGTATTTCTTCTATGTGTTTCGGGTTGTCAGCGAAAGTATTATAGTGTGAATAACTTGAATTTCATATTTGGGCAATGCAACGCAAGCCATTCCGATGCTCGGAACGCGATCTTACGTCATGCGCTAAGGCTGGTAGAGTCAGGTAGATTAGATGCTCACCGTACCACCGGTGGTAGAAGCATGCAGGTAGACATTCGTTGTTCATATGTTGATTCATACCTTTGCATATCTTATTGTAGGCGCGATAGGGCAGGTATCGGTAGAGAACTCCTCTTATGACAACAGTACGAGACTCTATTTCCATACGTCAACTTGCTCTCCTTGTTTAGTTCTACAAGTCGCTCCGAACTTCATTCATGGGTTCATCTTGCTGCCGAAAGACAGGGACTGCATGCGTACATGTTTGCCAGCATGAAAGGACTTAACCGAGATTGCAGGTCAAAGCGTGATAGTGAAGACATCTTTGGAAAGTACGAGCTCGTATGTGTTCGAAGTGCTTTACGCCACGACATCCCATCTCCAACTCGTGCCAATGAAGCTCGTAGTTCTTGAGAAGCGGTGTATATCTGCAAGCCCTTACGACGCAAACCACATCCTCACCATCCCCTTCCCACCTTATCCCCACCCAACCTCGCCCGTCCCGGCATCTGCAATGCCTCTCCAACGCCTCTCTCCACCTCATCCCTAACGTCCTCCTTCCTCTTAATCTCATCCATCTCCCTGCCCTCCTTCTCCCGCCTAACTTCCTCCTCGCTCCTCCACACAAAGTTCCCCGCGCCGCCCCTACCAGATCGCGCAACAGGCAGTTCCTGGCCTTCGGGGTGCCATGGTTTGCTTATTTGTGGCTTTGAGGATGTGGGTATCGCGGTGGAGTCGGTGTGCTGCGTGAAGGTCCCGTCTTTGGAGAGCTCGGTGGGTTGGTACCAGTTTCCGGCGCCGCCACGACCCATGTGTGCGTAGTCGGTGGGGGGTTGGGATGTTGTTTGGGTTGAGGGAGCGGTGGTGGAGGGGGTGCGATTTGCTTCGATATCCTGGAGAAGATGTTAGACGGTGGAATGGGGAGGAGGTTTGCGCTTAGTGCGTTGAACTTACTGAAGCGGCTTTCTTGGTGTCTTGTTTTGCTTGCAGGATGTTTCCTGCGCCTCCGCGTCCGTATGCCATGGTTTACGGTACTACGAAGTGAAATGCTCCTGTGATTCTAGTAAAGCTACAAAGGTCAGTGCAACAAATCACGTCAGTCGTGATAAAGAATGATGTATCAAAGAGATCGCGGCTCTGAGTGAGGCAGTCATCTCATATCACGGTGCTCGTGGCGTTCTGGGCCTGATAGCAACGTGGGGAAGGCTTGTTCGAACCAACGATCCAACACATTTCGGGCACCAACCAGATTTGTCACATGCTTGGCACGCGATAAGAAACTCCGCCGCTGAGCACAGGAAACACCTTCAGCTTACAACTATGGAATGGAAGGTGTGAGTGGCTCGTAGCCTGCAAATTTCATTCGCGGCAGACGCCCATGAAAGTAGCAACTCTATTCAATCACGATTGATATACATAGGCGATCAGATGGCGTACAGCAGTGTCCATTGTGACAATTGCCCTTCATACGCTGTAAGCATGCATATGCAGTGTAGCCTGGCTGACATCGGTAGGCTTTGTGAGGCCAGCCTCGTGACGCTCGTAACGAGTGTTCGCCTACCCTCATGAGAGTTCCAAGGTTCGCTTGAAGCCACGGACTTCCTTCACGCGACTACAACCAGCCTACCATCAACTTCATGGCCTCATCGTCCGCCATCAGACCAAGACCGCGAGCACATGAAGTCGTCCCCAACACGGAGGGCGCTGCTCTGGAGGATGCACGTGAAGTGACTGTCAAAACCGGCGTGCTGTGCGCGAAGTGCCAACCGATTCAATCATGGCTGGATCAGCACAAGGACTTCGCAAAAGGAAACCAAATTCCGGAGAGCAGGAACCAGGACCAGCTTCGTACTGGCGCTATCCGGAAAGTTGAGCACGATCATGGATCTGGGATTTACCTTCAGGCGTCGTCCGACGGTGGCTGCCATTTGTGTACTTTGATGTGGAGCGCTTTAATTGAGCACAACCCAAAGTGGAACGCTGGCTTGGTCATGACTGAGGCTGTTCTGATCAATGCTGACAGCGTTGTTATCACCATGTATTCTACGCTTGGCGAGGAGCTGCATGGGCTCGATGAAACGCGGACTATGCATATACGCGTTGGTATGATCGGTGGTGGTACTTATGATGCGGCTCTCCAAGTCTGTAAGGTGAAGTCAATACGAGGTCAGTAAGGTAACGATCGTATTGAACGGCCTCATCCTAAGGCGAGAGATAGCTGAGCACCCCATCTCAACCGCTATGGTGACACTCGTGGACCAGGCTCGAACATGGATTCACGACTGCATTACAAACCATCCAGGCTGTGTCTCGAGACGGTCTGGCGAATTGCCCGCCAGACTACTCACTACATCTGAGACAGCTCCAGGTGTCGTGAGACTTGTGCATACTGACAGTATCACAGACTCTCCCCGGTACGCAGCTCTGAGTTACTGTTGGGGCGGCCATGGCTCTTTTCAGCTCACATCCACCACTCTCGACGAGCTCCAATAAGGAGTACATCTCGCTAGACTTCCTCGCACAATTCAAGATTTCATTACTTTCGTCACCTCACTCGGTGTACACTGGCTATGGGTCGCTCTCTGTGCATTCGACAAGATTCTGCAAGCGACTGGAGCACCGAGGCGGCAAAGATGGCCACGGTGTATAGCAACAGCTTCTTTAGCATCGCAGCTGTTTCGGCGCAATCCAGCGATCAAGGTCTATTTGTTTGAAGATATCCGCTGCGAGTTTGTCCTTGTCCTATGGCTACCACTGCACGTGGAGATGTCCTTGCGGTATATCCAGGCCTCGACAACGTAACACACGATTGGCCGCTACGATCAAGGGGCTGGTATTCCAGGAATGACTGCTATCTTGCAGGACACTTCAATCTGATATTCTGATGTCATGGGAATGTTGCAGCACCACGCGAACCGAGAATGAGCAGGAGTTACCGAGGGTTCGTTGCTGGGGAGGATTTGGGTACCTCCAGGCATCACTAAAGGCATGGGCGCCTCTCAAGCGCGCCTTCGCCAATATGCTCTTGAACCCATCGAACAAAACATTTGAGCCGCTCCACACCGATGTACATCGCTTGTGGTGCGATATTGTCAAATCATACACTTCTTTGAGCTTTACAGTCGAGAAGGACCGACTCATGGCCTTGGAAGGGATCGTCACTTTGATCAAGCGTCTTACCAAGTGGGATTACTTACAAGGACTGTGGGTGCCGTTCTTGAACACAGAACTCCTGTGGACTGTTCCAGTCGGTTGGTCAGGGCAGAAACTTCCTGGGTTTCCAACTTGGTCATGTACGTCGACGAATAGCAATATCTGTCCGAATCAACTCATATCGACAGACACCAATGGCCTCAGCTCGCTAGCTATTGTGGAGCCGGCAATCAATGATTTACTTTTGCAACAGGGCCCCAGTGCTCCACTTTCAACGACAGCTATATTGATTACTTATGTTCTGATTCTGCTCTCCTGATTCTGCTCTCCAATAATGGCCATCTCATGCTGCCTTGGTATGCCGTGGGATACACCCGCCGCCAACAGTATACCCGCGATGGTCCTCTGCAAATTGATTATGGTCCTGGCCTTCATGGTGCTATATCACTTCCACGAGGTTACTGGCAGGGCAAAACGGAATGCAACCCAGGCCTCAAGGACTCGTGGAAGCCATATTCGATGGAGCCACGATCAATGGAGCCGCCCCTGCTTATGCTGTCAATGTGCGTCGATGACGAAGGCATTCATTCCCTAGCAATCATCGAGTCGATCTGCCAGCCTGGATGTTTCGAAAGAGTTGGTGTCGTGTTGTTTAAAGTGCATGACTTTGACCGTCTCGAAAGGACCAAGGGCAATCCACACTATGGATTTTTTCCTAACCACCAAAAGGAGTTGGACGAAGATGTGATAGCATGGGAGCCACTTGAATCTGTGCTTAGAGATGTGAGCCGCTGACGTACGTTTACACTTGTCTGAGCCCGACTAGCAGGGTCGTAGAATCAAGCGAGCCTACAGAGAGAAATGGCCCACCCACTCTTCGGCTCTCTAGTCACAGCTAGTTCTCTGCCATTTAGGAAGGGAGATCGAAGAGCGCAGACACGGCTCTGGAGACTTGATCGGGCCTCAGTCTCCGATAAGGTCTTCGCGAGCTGGGACAGACATCAGTGGCCTGCAAATCGGTGCCGAATCGAAGACCTGAACAGAGAGTACGACACATTACACAAACACAATAACAGACCTGCAGCAAACGCGACTAAAAGAGTTGAAAAGACAAAAGGCAATTTGCTACCCATCTGTATGAGCATGCACGCGTTAAGGAAGGCCTTCGAAGTCGGGGCAAGTAGCCAATGGAAACCAGAATGACCGAGCTATCACGATTCACGCACCCCCTTGACAACGAAGCAATCCAAAGGAAACACAGATCGAGCCTCGTCAACTAGGAGAAAATACGTCGCGCCATACGAAAAGACACATGAAGAAGAGAACGAAACTAAGTTACTTGTGCGCGCTGTGCAGTGTGAATTTTGTTATGACGAGGATTGACCTTCAGATGAAAGCACACATGTCGTTATCCGCACTACATGCGTGAGGATGCTGGGCACGAATGAAAGGTAATCAAGAGATGTGAGTCCCGTACTGTGCAAAGGACACCATCCGCGAAGAAGTCAGACTATACCGGATGAGATCACATCAAAATGATGAAAGGACTCGGATTGAGGGATCGCCTCGCCGCTTTCGCATGATAGGAGATCATCGCAGGCCTGTCAGTAACACTCTTGCTGACTACCCCACCTGGTCATGGACATCGCTGAAACGGAGAGGTATGTACGGCCAAACAAGCTTCCACTAGCAGGCGCCGAGAGGTCGACACGCTAAGGGTACGACTAAAGAGTGGTAGGGAAAAAACTAGCAATAGAGAGATTAACAATGGTACGGAGTAATGTGAGTGTTCAGCGCACCTTCACGCTCATCTAAGGCCTGCCTAAGCGAAATTAGAGGATCGCATATGCATGGATATTGACGGGACAGAACAAGAAAATGACAAAAATAGTGTGTTGTGTTCCGAGACGAGTGAAGTGTGGAAGTGGTGAAGTGTGTGTGTGAAAGGGGATGATCAAGACTGGAAATTCTTTACTACAGGAAACGAAGAAGCAAGGGAATGAAAAGGTCAAAGACTGGACAGCG
>Ga0265798_10003422_pt1 | contig 22546 bp, 14 predicted proteins | sample P3T30metagenome_FD_192430 | JGI IMG/M metagenome (GOLD analysis project Ga0265798, IMG submission 192430) | Plant litter microbial communities from East Loma Ridge, Irvine, California - P3 T30 | ecosystem: Environmental > Terrestrial > Plant litter > Unclassified | place: USA: California... | reverse complement strand
TCGACCTCGGGAAGCGGGATCGTGCGTGCGACCCGGACATTGCGGATCGTCTCGTCCTTCTCCCCGAACCAGCGGCGTTGCGCGACGTATGACGGCAGGATCTCGCTTTCGAGCACCTGCGCGTTGCGCCCGCGCGTGACGCCGGCCAATTCCGGCCGCAGCACGAAGGTATAGCGCTCGACATCGCCACCCGGCGCAGCGCTCGACCATTCCGGTGCGCCGACCTCGGCCGACAGCGAGAACCACAGGAAGCCGTAAGGCGGCAGCGTCAGCAGATACGGCAACTGGCCGACCGCCGGGAACGCCGCCCCGCCGGAAAGCTCGACCGGCGTCCGCCCGGCGAAATCGTGCAGATCGAGTTCGACCGCCTGTGCCGTGCGACCGAGATTGGCGACGCACAGCACCGCTTCGCCGTCCTGCTCACGCAGATAGGCGAGGATCTTGCGATTGGCGGGCCGCAGGAAACGCTGCGTGCCGCGCCCGAACGCCTGATGCTCGCGCCGCACCGCCAGCATCCGCTTCACCCAGTTCAGCAGCGAATGCTGGTCGCGCTCCTGGGCCTCCACGTTGATCGCCTGGAAACCGTAGAGCGGGTCCATGATCGGCGGCAGCGTCAGGCTGGCCGGGTCAGCGCGCGAGAAGCCGCCGTTGCGATCCGATGACCATTGCATCGGCGTCCGAACACCGTCGCGGTCGCCCAGATACACGTTGTCGCCCATGCCGATCTCGTCGCCATAATACAGCACCGGCGTACCCGGCATCGTCAGCAGCAACGCGTTCATCAATTCGATGCGCCGCCGGTCCCGCTCCATCAGCGGCGCGAGGCGACGCCGGATGCCGAGGTTGATGCGCGCCCGCTTGTCGGCGGCGTAGGTGTTCCACAGGTAATCCCGCTCGGCGTCGGTCACCATTTCGAGCGTCAGCTCGTCATGGTTGCGCAGGAAGATCGCCCATTGGCAGTTGACCGGGATCTCCGGCGTCTGGCGCATGATGTCGGTGATCGGGAAGCGATCCTCCTGCGCGACCGCCATGTACATGCGCGGCATCAGCGGGAAATGGAACGACATGTGGCATTCGTCGCCCCAGCCGTTCTCGTCGACCTCGCCGAAATATTGCTGCGTATCCTCCGGCCACATGTTCGCCTCGGCAAGCAGCATCCGGTCCGGGTAATGCGTGTCGAGATCGGCGCGGATCTTCTTCAGCACCGCATGCGTCTCGGGCAGGTTTTCGTTCGAGGTGCCGTCACGCTCGACCAGATACGGGATCGCGTCGAGCCGCAGCCCGTCCACGCCCGCGTCGAGCCAGAAGTGCATCACCGACAGCACTTCCTCCAGCACCGCGGGATTGTCGAAGTTGAGGTCGGGCTGGTGCGAATAGAAGCGGTGCCAGAAATACGCTTGCGCCTCGTCGTCCCATGTCCAGTTCGACTTTTCGGTATCGCAGAAGATGATGCGCGTGCCGGAGTACAGCTTGTCAGTGTCCGACCAGACGTAGAAGTCGCGCTCCGGGCTGCCGGCGGGCGCTTTCCGCGCGGCCTGGAACCACGGATGCTGGTCCGACGTGTGATTGATGACGAGTTCGGTGATGACCCGCATCCCCCGCTCGTGCGCGGCGGCGACGAAGGCGCGCACGTCCTCCATCGTCCCGTAATCGGGGCTGACGTCGCGATATTCGCCGATGTCATAACCGTCGTCGCGGCGTGGGCTCGGGTAGAACGGCAACAGCCAGATCGCGGTGACGCCGAGTTCGGCGATGTAATCGAGCTTGGCCATCAATCCGGCGAAATCGCCGATGCCGTCATTGTTCGAATCGAAGAACGATTTGACGTGCACCTGATAGATGACGGCGTCCTTGTACCAGAGCGGATCCTGGTCGAGCGCTGTCATGTTTTGTCTCCCGGTGCGATACGCCATAGGCGATAGGGTTGGTCTGGCGTGAGCCGGATGTGCTGGGTCTTGCCATGCCAGTCGAAGCGATAGCCCTCGGCGAGATCCTCGACCGCGATGCTGGCGGTGTCGGACAGGCCGAACTCCCACAACGGCACTTCGAAATCGGCCTCCTGCGGGTTGTGCGGGTCGAGGCTGACCATCACGAGGATCATGTCCGCGCCGTCCAGCGATGGCTTGGCGTAGTACAGGATGTTATCGTTATACGCCGCTTGGAAGCGGGTGTTGAGATGCGTCTGGAGCGCCGGATGCGCGCGGCGCAGGCGGTTGAGCATGGTGATATCGGCGATGATATTGCCGGGCGCCTGCCAATCGCGCGGGCGCAGCTCGAACTTCTCGGAATCGAGATATTCCTCCTTGCCGGGGATCGGCGCCGCCTCGCACAGCTCGAACCCGGAATAGACGCCGAACAGCCCCGATAATGTCGCCGCCAGCACCGCGCGGATACGGAAACCCGGCCGGCCGGAGGTTTGCAGGAACACCGGATTGATATCCGGCGTGTTGACGAAGAAGTGCGGGCGGTAGAACTCCTTCGGCGCAGTGGTGGTGAGTTCGGTAATGTACTCGGTCAGTTCCGCCTTGCCGTCGCGCCAGGTGAAATAGGTGTAGCTCTGCGAGAAGCCGACCTTGGCGAGCCGGTACATCATCGCCGGCTTGGTGAACGCCTCCGCGAGGAAGATCACCTCGGGATGACGACCGCGCACATCGCCGATCATCCACTCCCAGAACGGCAGCGTCTTGGTGTGCGGGTTGTCGACGCGGAACGTCTTCACGCCGCGCTTCACCCACAGCAGGATTACGTCGCGCAACTCCGCCCACAGCCCCGGCACCGCATCCGGGCCGTAGAAATCGACGTTGACGATATCCTGATATTTCTTGGGCGGGTTCTCGGCGTATTTCATCGACCCGTCCGGCCGCCATGCGAACCAGCCGGGATGATCCTTCAGCCACGGATGATCGGGCGAACATTGGATCGCGAAGTCGAGCGCGATCTCCAAGCCATGCTCGTGCGCGGCGTCGATCAGCGCGAGAAAGTCGTTGAGACTGCCGAGTTCGGGGTGGATCGCGTCATGCCCGCCCTCCGCCGCGCCGATCGCATAGGGGCTGCCGGGGTCGCCCGGCGCCGGCGTCAGCGTATTGTTCGGACCCTTGCGGTTGGTGGTACCGATCGGGTGGATTGGCGGGAAATACAGCGTGTCGAACCCCATGTCGCGCACCGCCGGCAGCCGGTCGATCACATCGGCGAACGTGCCGTGGCGACCGGCGGCCTGCGAGCGCGGGAACAGTTCGTACCAACTCGAATAGCGCGCGGCCAACCGTTCCGCATCGAGCGGCTGCACCGCAGAGCGCAGCCGGTGCGGGCGATCGTCGGCCTGCTGCATCACTGCGCCGAGATCGTCCGACAGCAGCAGCGCCGCATCGTCGTCCCCCGCCAGCGCATCGGCGAACCGGGTCAGCTCCACCTGCAACGCGCCGCTCGTCCGGTCGCGCGCGTGTTCGACCAGCAGGCGCCCCTCGGCGAAATCGACCGGCTGCGCCACGCCCGCATCGAGCTTCTTGCGGAAATCGCGCGTGAAGCCGCCGAACCGGTCCAGCCACGCCTCGATCACGAATTCGTGCCGGCCGAGCCGTGTCGGCACGAACTGCGCATGCCAGCGATAGTTCGGCCGCTCCTCCAGCGGTACGACCGTCCAGTCGGACTCGTCGGCCGCGCGCCATAACAACTCGGCGGCGAGTTGCTCGTGCCCGTCGGCAAAGATCGTCGCCTCCACCATCACCGCTTCACCGGTGACGCGTTTGACGGGGTAGCCGCCCTCGACATGCGGCACGACATCCTCGACGACGAGGCGCGGCGCCTCCGCCGCTGCGGCAAGGTCGAGCGGGCTGTCCAGCGTGATCGCGGCCGCACGGGAGGCGGTGAGCATCCGCACCTCGCCCGCATCGAGCGGCTCGAACGCGTCGGACCCGAAGGACTCGAACGCGGCCCCGATCGTCGGCAAAACCGTCGCCGGGTCGGGCGCAGGCTGGTCCTCCGCCGCCGTGTTTATCAGCGTCAGCAGCGCCGTGCCTGCGGTGCGTACGTCGCGCGTGTCGGCACGCAGCAGCGCCGTCACCGCGCCGCCTGAGCCGCCGACACGCCGCATCTCGCCGCCAAATGCCGCGACCTGCCGTACCGCTTCGGCTGCGCACTGGGCGGTCGCCGGCTCACGCTGGAACAGCTCGAGCGGAACGATGATGCCGTCGCCGCTCACCGCCGCCGCCAACAGGCTGCGTGCGGCATCCGCCTGCGCAAGCTGCGCGCCGCGCGGCTCGGCAAGAAGCGGCGCGACCGAGCGGAGGTCTTCCCGCTCCTCGACCAGCCATGCCGCCCGCATGTCCCACCAGCCGAACGACGACATGATGCCGTCCAGCGGGAGCCCACGCAACGCACGCGCCGCCTCCCGCGAGAGGTCGGGCCCGGCGATAACCACCACGCTCTCATCCTGCGCACGCAGGCGGGTGATGAGCGCGGCGAGGAAGTCGGGTGCGATCCGCTCCGGGTGAAGCAGGCGGAAACCGCGCGCGCCGGCGGCGATGAAACCGAGCAATCGGTCGGCGATCGGCGCCAGCAGAACGCGTGCCGCATCGTCGGACCGCAGCCGGGCCAGCGCCTCGCCTGACACTGGCGCCGGCCTACGCGGATCGACCGGACGCTCGCGGTCGGCCTGACGGCGGATGGCGAACAACGCCGGCTCCTGCGCCACCAGCGGATGCGCGATCGGGAAATCAGCAAGGTCGATGTCGAGCAGTAACGCCAGACCTGCCGCCGCGCAGTCGGGCTGCAACGCGCCGACCAGGGTGTCGGAGGATCCGATCGCGCCGGCGGGGGCTTGCCACAGCAGCGCCTCGAAGCCGGCCTCCGCCGCTGCGGCCAGAACTTGGCGGTCCATTCGTTCTTGGTCCGCCGGCGCGGCGCTGGCGGAAAGGATGCAGGACAGGGCTGACGGCAAACGGGATCTCCGGTCTGGCTGGCCGTGCGATAACCCCCGGCCCGCCGAACACGTTCCGCCCGATTCTCTAAGCCGCTGTGATCGAAGTTAATTCGGTGCGGCTTTTCGCGGCGGATCCGGTTGAAAAGCCCCTGAATCGAAGGGAATGGGCCTGCCGCGAGCACGGCGACTTTTCTGCGGAACCGCCCCGTCCACCCAAATTGGCTCCCGAATGTGCCGGTCCCGCTTGGCACGCGCGGCGCAGTACCGCACATTCTGCGTAACGCCTGCTTCTTACGGGCGATGACATGGAGCGGACCGATGGCGACGAAATCTTTGGCGATGATCGTGCTGGCACTCGCCGGCGCGACCGCGGCGTCTGCCGATGAGGTTCGCATCGCACCACCGTACCGGGATGCACCAGACATGACGGCGCATCCGGGGCAAGCCAGCGGAACGCTGCACAGCTTCATCATGCGGTCGGGCGAGAGCGGCATCTACCCGGGCATCCGCCAGCTCGACAACGAGGCTACGCGACGGCGCGATCCGTATGGCAACCGCCTCGCCGCCCCGGCGGAGCAGCAATCCGCACCTTCGCCCTACCGCCGGGAGGTGTTCGTATACGTCCCGGCCGGCTACCGGGCCGGCACGGCGGCGCCGTTGCTGGTGGTGCAGGATGGCCGGGACTATGCGGCGCGAGTCGCCGCCGCGCTCGACAGTCTGATCGCGCAGCATCGCGTGCCGCCGATGGTGGCGGTGATGATCCAGTCGGGCGGCGGCGATGCGCAAGGTTCGGAACGCGGGCTCGAATACGACACGGTATCGGACCGCTACGCCCGCTTTGTCGAAGCCGAGGTCCTGCCGCGCGTGGCGGCGCTGTACGGCGTCCGTTTCATCAAGGATCCGAACGGGCGTGCGACAATGGGCGGCAGTTCGGGCGCGGCGGCGGCCTTCACGATGGCGTGGTTCCACCCGGAATGGTACGGAAAGGTGCTGTCGTATTCGGGCACGTTCGTGAACCAGGCGTCCCCTACCGATCCCGCGACTCCGCACGGCGCGTGGGACTATGCCGCGCGGCTGATCCCGGCCGCGCCCCGCAAGCCGATCCGGATCTGGATGGAAGTCGGCCAGCATGACCTCCACTGGCAGGACCCGGAGGAAAGCTACCATAACTGGCCGCTGGCGAACGATCGCATGGCCGCCGCGCTCGCTGCCAAGGACTATGACTACCGGTACGTCAAAGCGGCAGATGCGGTTCACGTCGATGGCGACGTCGTCGCCCAAACCCTGCCCGGCGCGCTGGAGTGGCTATGGCGCGATTACCCGCGCTAGGTGGACGGCCGCTCGATCGGGATCACGCCGGCACCGCCACGTCGATCGCGGCTGGCGCAACGCTCGCGGTGACCGGGGTGCACGCCAGCACCTCGCCGTCGATCGAGATGCGCTGCGGCGGATCGGTGGTGATGCGGAACGTCTTGCCGCGAAAATCCCTGCTCCCGGCATTACGGTCGCGCAGCTTGAAGAACTTGGCCGTCCAGTCCTTGGCAAGCGCCAGCTTGCTGGTGCCGACCACCGCCTGGATCAGCAGGTCGTGCGATACGACGCCACCCTCTTCCGACAGCTCGACGCCGCCGTGGTGCGTCCCGTTGAGGATGCGGACCTCGGTCGCCCACAGGCGGTGGACCTGCGTGCCGTCGTCCAGTTCGAGCCGGAACGCGCAGAACCGCACCGCGCATTTCAGCGCCCACGCGAGGTAGCCGACGCGCCCGGCATAGCGCTTCAGTTTGTGCGGCACGGTTTCGCCGATCATCGTCGACAGGCCTATCGAAGCGCCGTTCACGAAATGATCGCCGTCGATCATGCCGAGATCGACACGCTTGCGCCGGCCGTGCGCGATCGCCGCCACCGCCGCATCGAGATCGATCGGCAGGCGAAGCGAGCGGGCGAAGCTGTTGGCGGTGCCGAGCGGGAGCACGCCGAACACGCACACCTTGCCGACCAGTTCGTCGACCACGCCCGCCAGCGTGCCGTCACCACCGCCGACGATCACCATCGGCGCGCCCTCGGCTATGGCCTTGCGGGCGACGGCGGCAAGATCCTTCGGGTCATCGACCGCGTGGGTCGCCAACAGCGTGATGCCGGCCGCCTCCAGCTTGGCGCGCGCCTCCTCGTAGAGATCCTGCCCTTTACGCGAATGCGTATTGACGATCAGCACGGCTTCGCGCGGCAGCGGCTTCATTTCCATTCCGCAACAACTCCTCAGCAACGCGACGGCTCCGCCACTTCGCACATCTTCGCCACGCAGATGACGCGCCGCACCTTGAAAGCCCTCCGTGGCTCAGCCATCTGCGCCGCTCAACCTGAAAGTTCATGGGGAGACAGCATGACGTCGACAATCGAAACCACGCCCGAAACCCGTTCTTTCGAGGCCGATGTCGCCAAGCTTCTGCACCTGATGGTGCACTCGGTCTATTCGGACAAGGACGTCTTCTTGCGCGAGTTGATCTCGAACGCGGCCGATGCTTGCGAGAAGCTACGCTACGAGGGGCTGAGCGATGCCAGCCTGCTCGGCGATGACGGCCAGCCGCGCATCACCGTCACGTTCGATGCCGACACGCGCCGCCTGACCATCGAGGACAACGGCATCGGCATGAGCGAGGCCGAGCTTGGCGAGGCGCTCGGCACGATCGCACGGTCGGGCACCAAGGCGTTCATGGACAAGATCGCCGGCGCCAAGGATGCCGGCGACAGCCATCTGATCGGCCAGTTCGGCGTGGGGTTCTATTCGGCGTTCATGGTTGCGGACCGGGTGGAGGTGCTCTCGCGCCGGGCCGGTGGCGACACGGCAGCGTCCTGGTCTTCGGATGGGCTCGGCACCTATACGATCCAGGCGATCGACACCGCCGAGGCGCCGTCGCGCGGTACGCGTGTGCTGCTCCACCTCAAGGAGGATGCCGCCAACTATACCGACGCCTTCGCGGTCGAGCGCACGATCAAGACGCAGTCGGGCCACGTGCCGGTGCCGATCTTCCTCAAGGAAAAGCCCGATGCCGAGCCGAAGCAGATCGGCGATGGCGCCGCGCTATGGACCAAGCCCAAGTCCGAGATCACGGCGGAAGAATACAAGGACTTCTACCGCAGCGCCGCCGGTCAGTTCGACGAGCCTGCGCTGACGCTGCACTACCGCGCAGAGGGCCTGCACGAATATACCGTGCTGGCCTTCGTGCCGGAGACCAAGCCGTTCGACCTGTTCGATCCGGACCGCGCCGGCCGCATGAAACTCTACGTCCGCCGCGTGTTCATCACCGACGATGCGGAGATCCTGCCGCGCTACCTGCGTTTCGTGCGCGGACTGGTGGATTCCAACGATCTGCCGCTCAACCTCTCGCGCGAGATGATCCAGGAAAGCCCGGTGCTCGCCGCCATCCAGAAGGCGGTCGCCAACCGCGTGCTGTCGGAACTCGACAAGCTCGCCACGAGCGACACCGAACGGTACCTCAAGCTGTGGGACAATTTCGGCGCGGTTCTGAAAGAGGGTCTGTACGAGGATTTCAGCCGACGCGAGACCTTGCTCGGCCTTGCCCGCTTCAAGACCACCACGTCAAACGGCGAATGGCGTTCGCTGAAGGACTATGCCGCCGGCCTGAAGGACAATCAGACCGCGATCTATTACGCGGTCGGCAGCGATCTCGACCGGCTCGCCACCTCCCCGCAGCTCGAAGGGTTCCGCGCACGTGGCATCGAGGTGCTGCTGCTTGCCGATCACGTCGACAGCTTCTGGATCACCGCCGGGGTGGATTATGACGGCAAGCCGTTCAAGTCGGTCACGCAGGGGCTTGCCGACCTCAGCCTGATCCCGCTGCCCGAGGGCGCCGAACCCGCCGCCGCCGCGTCGGATGCGGTCAACGGCTTCATCGCGTTCGTGAAGGAGACGCTCGGCGATGCGGTCTCGGACGTGCGCGTATCCGATCGCCTCACCGAAAGCGCGGTGTGTCTGGTCGCGCCGGAACACGGCATGGACCGGCAGCTCGAAAAGCTGCTCGCCAACGCCGGCCGGCTCGACGCGGCTGCGAAGCCGGTGCTGGAGATCAACCCACGCCACGCGCTCGTCGAGAAGCTGAGCGCGGTCGACGGCGGCGATCAGGCCGCGCGCGCCGATGCGGCGCACCTGCTGTTCGATGAGGCGCGGATTGCCGACGGCGAACTGCCGGTCGATCCGCGCGCATTTTCAGGCCGCCTGATGCGTCTACTGGAACGCGGCATCGGCTGACCGGCGTGACGGCGATGCCCGGTCACGGTGACCGGGCATCGCTCCATCGAGCACTGCGCATCGACAATACGACTTCCCACCAGGCCATCGACCGCCTAAGCGGCGCTTTCCCCGGGGGGCCGCTTATGTGTGGCTGAGAGGTGGGCAGCAGCCCACGACCCGCTGAACCTGATCCGGTTGATACCGGCGTAGGGAGGGCTGGCGGTTCCCCGTTGTCCCTTCGCATGGAGTGGACACGAGACGATGCCGGTACGTTCTTTTCCCCGTTGGCAGATCGAAACGGCCGGCCTGATTGCCGCCGCGCTTCCCGCGCTGCTGCTCGCCGCACCGGCATGGGCCGCCGGCCCCGACGACGCCCAGCCCGCCGATATCCGCGTCGTCGGCAATCCCGATCCCGAGGGGCTGCTCCCGGACCAAAGCGCCCCGCAGGCGCGCAGCGCGATCTCCGCCGACTTCATCACCAAACAGGCGCCGACGCTCAACGCATTCCAGCTCGTCAACCTGCTGCCCGGCGCCAACGTCTCGTCGAGCGATCCGTACGGCCTGTCGACCACCTCCAGCCTGACGCTGCGTGGGTTGGGGCAGGACGAGATCGGCGTGCTGATGGAGGGCGCACCGCAGAACGACATCGGCTATTATTACGCCTACCCCGCGCAGTTCGCCGATGCCGAGAACCTCCGCCAGATCACGCTCGCACAAGGCGCGGTCGATATCGATTCCCCCACCGTCGGCGGCGCGGGCGGGCTGTTGTCGCTGTCGCTCGACAACCCCAAGTCGGAGCGTGGCGGGCTGGTCGATCTGTCGATCGGCCAGTACAACATGCGGCGCGCCTTCGCGCGGTTCGATACCGGCACGGTCGGCGGCACCGGCCTCAAGGCGTTCCTGTCCTACTCGAACACCCGCGCAGACAACTGGCGCGGTGCCGGCTATGACCTGCGCCAGCACGTAGATGCCAAGCTGCTCGACGAATGGGGTGACGGCAACCGCGCCAGCCTGTCGGTGTCGTTCAACGACGCCAATTCCTCGACCTACCCCAGCCCGACCCACGCCGATTGGCAGGCGGAAGGACGCGGCTTCAATTACGACAAGCGCTATAGCGACGGCGACACCAACTACTGGCGGCTATACCGCGCGCCGTTCCGCAACATCTACGTGTCGGCCCCGCTTCACCTCAAGCTCAGCGACCGGCTGACGCTCGACACCACCGGCTATCTGCAATTCGGCTACGGCAATTCACCCTATGGCACGCAGTTCGGCACCACCGGCAACTTTCTCGGCACCGAAGAACTGGCGCAACCGATCGCGCTGCCCGGCGCGGTGGACGGCACCGCCACCGTGCTCGGCAATTTCACCGGGGATCAGTTCCGTGGCGGCGGCGTCGGCAAGCTGACGCTGGAGGCGGGCGCGCACACCCTCACCGCCGGGCTGTGGTTCGACTATGGCACCGACCGCGTGCTCCAGACCTATACTGCGATCGGCGACGACGGTCGTCCGGTCGATCCGTGGGGCTATCAGGGTCACGCGATCCGCACCGCCGACGGCCGCCTGCTCGCCTATGAGAACGAGCGTACCGTCACCGTCACCAAGAGTTTCTTCGTAGCGGACAGCATCGCACTCACCCCGCGCCTGAAGGTGGATATCGGCTTCAAGGGGGTGGACGTGCTGCACAACGGCCGCAACTACCTGCCCGGCCCGCAGGACCGCGTGCGGTTCGACAGTTTCGCCGCGCTCCCCCGCGCGGCGGTGCATTATCAACTCGACGATCGACAGCAGCTGTTCGCCAACATCACCACCAACTTCCGCGCGCCCAATGAATACACGCTCTACAACAGCTACGACGCGGGCGAATTGGCGGGGCAAGGCACGACCGCGCTGAAGAACGAATATTCGGTGTCGGAGGAAATCGGCTACCGCTACATCGGCCCGAGCCTGTCCGGTTCGGTGACCGGCTTCCACTACCATTTCCGCAACCGCCAGCTCGGCACTGTCATCGATCTCGGCGGCGCGCAGATCAACTCCACGCTAAACGCCGGCAGCCAGACCAGCTACGGCGTCGATGCCGAGATCGACTATCGTCCGGCCAAGGGCGTGAGCTTCTATCTCTCGGGCGAATATCTCCACGCCCGGCTCGATGACGATATCCCGATCGGCGACGATCTGCTCCCCACCAGGGGCAAGCACGCGGTGTCGAGCCCGACCTATCAGATTGGCTTCGGCGGCACTTATGACGATGGGCGGCTGTTCGGCAGCTTCGCGTTGAAATACGTCGATCGGCAATATGCCACCTTCGTGAACGACGAGAGCATCAAGGGTTACGCCACGCTCGACCTGTCGATCGGCGTCCACCTTGCCGACCTGATCGACGGCAAGCGCACCGACCTGCGGCTCAACGCGATCAACGTCACCGATCCGCACGTGCTGTCCGGCGTCGAGGCGGTCACCCCCAACGCGCAGGACACGGTGGGGCGTGGCGGCACCATCATCGCTGGCGCCGCACCTGCCTATTACATCGGCAGCGGGCGGGCGGTGAGCGCCACGCTGTCGCGCGCGTTCTGAGGCGTGGCGACCACCAGCCATCAGGTCCACGGCATGGGCACCGAGCCGGTCGCGCCGACCTGGGCGCCGATCACGGTGGACGAGGCGGCGGCGGTGCTCGCCCGCTTTCCCGATGCCGGGCGGATGCGCGCGCTCCGTTGGCACTCGCCGCGACCGTTCTCGGCTGCGACGCTGGTCGAGGCGGAGGGCGGCACCTTCCTGCTCAAACGGCATGACGCGCGCGTGCGCTCCGCCGCCGGGCTGGCGGAGGAACACGGTTTCATCGCCCATCTCCGCGCCGCCGGCTTGGCGGTACCGGAGGTGATGCACACCGACAACGGCACCAGCGTGGTCGCCACCGACGCCGGAACCTACGAACTCCACCGCCAGTCCCCCGGCGCGGACCTCTACCGCGATCGCCATTCGTGGACGCCGTTCCTGTCGCGCACTCACGCCCACGCCGCCGGCGTCGCACTGGCGCGGCTGCATGATGCGGCGGAGGGCTACGATGCGCCGGCCCGCCGAATACAGCCGCTGGTGACGAGCCTCACCATCCTCCCCGCCGCCGATCCGCTCGCCGCCGCCGAAGCGTATGTCGCCGCGCGTCCGTCGCTGGCGGCATACCTTGCCGATCTTCCGTGGCGCGCCGAACTGTCGCGGCTGTTCGCGACCTTCGGCGCCGGACTGGCCGACCGTCTTGCCGCGCAGCCGTCGCTGTGGACGCACAACGACTGGCACCCCTCCAACCTGCTGTGGACCAACACCGGCAAGGTGGCGACCGTGTTCGATTTCGGCCTCGCCAATCGCACCTGCGCGCTGCACGATCTCGCCACCGCTATCGAGCGCACCGCCTTCCAGTGGCTGCGCCCGGACTGGCAGACGGCGGACTTCGCCGACGCAAGCGCCGCGCAGGCGCTGCTCGCCGGCTATGCGACGATCCGCCCGTTGAGCGACGACGACCGCGAGACCGTCGCCTCGCTGCTCCCGCTCGTCCACGTCGAGTTCGCGCTGTCGGAAGTCGACTATTTCGCCGGCATCGTCGCCGCGCCTGCCGACGCGGCGCTGGCGTGGGACGGCTACCTGATCGCCCACGCCGACTGGTTCGGCAGCCCGGCCGGACGCGCGTTCCTCGACGCCCTGCGCGCATCTTGATGTCGCCGCTGGAGATCGCCGCCGTCATCGCCAGCATCCTCGGCGTGTGGCTCACCGCCAAACGGCGGATGCTGTGCTGGCCGGTCAACCTGCTGGCCTGCGCGCTGTACTTCAAGCTGTTCCTCGACGTGCGGCTCTATGCCGACATGGCGTTGCAGGCGGTGTTCGGCGCCGCGATCGTCTACGGCTGGGCGGCATGGTCGCGCCGCACCGATGATAGCGGCGCGGTGCTGGTCGCGCCGCTCGCCCCGCGCCACGCCATCGCCGCGCTTGCCGCCGGTGCGGTCTGCGCGGTGGCGATCGGGTGGTTCACCAGCCGCTACACCAATGCCGCTTTGCCCTGGGCGGACGCGACGCTGAGCAGCTTCAGCCTCGTCGCGCAATATTGGGTGGCACGCCGCCACGCCGCCAACTGGCTGCTGTGGATCGTGGTCGACACGCTGTACGTCGCGATGTTCGTCGCCAAAGGGCTATGGCCGACCGCCGGGCTTTATCTCGCGATGACGATCCTCGCCGTGATCGGCTACCGCCGCTGGCAGGCGGCAAGACGAAGCGAATTGGCATGACCCGCTTTTCGGTCTAAGCCGCGCGATGAGGGCCGGTTTCACCGCTCCTCACTGATCGCGCCGGTGCCCCGTGAGGGGCTTCAATGGGAATGCGGTGCGGAAGGGTTCGCCCCTCCAATGCCGCGGCTGTCCCTGCAACTGTAAGCGGTGAGCGAGATGCGCAACGCCCCGTCACGCATGGGGCAGCCACTGGGCCGATCGGCCTGGGAAGGCGCGCACCGAGCTTCGACCCGTGAGCCAGGAGACCTGCCGGCGTCTGGTCGCTCTTGCCTTGGTCCAGGGGATGGCCGCGGCACGGTTCTCCGTCTGAGCGACGAATCCGTGCGGCTGGGGTCGCATCGGTCTGTTGCGACAGGCGCCGAGACGCGCCCGCCTGCCGCCGCTTGGCCGTGCCACAAGGCGCCCCGTCCGTCTCTGCTCAGGCGCGTGCGGAGAACACCATGACCGATCTTTTGAAGATCCCCGTCACCATTGTCACCGGCTTCCTCGGCGCGGGCAAGACGACGCTGATCAGCCACCTGATCCGCAATGCGGGCGGACGTCGCCTCGCGGTAATCGTCAACGAATTCGGCACGCTCGGCGTCGATGGCGATATCCTCAAAGGCTGCGCGATCCCGGATTGCCCGGCGGAGAACGTGATCGAACTCGCCAACGGCTGCATCTGCTGCACCGTGGCGGACGATTTCATCCCCACCGTCGAGACGCTGCTCGCGCTCGATCCCCGGCCCGACCATATCCTCATCGAAACCTCTGGCCTCGCGCTGCCCAAGCCGTTGCTCAAGGCGTTCGACTGGCCGGCGATTCGCTCGCGCATCACCGTCGATGGCGTGATCGCGCTCGCCGATGCGGAGGCGGTCGCCGCCGGCCGGTTCGCGCCCGATCTCGCCGCAGTGGACGCACAGCGCGCCGCCGATCCGAGCGTCGATCACGAAACCCCGCTGTCCGAGGTGTTCGAGGATCAGCTCGCCTGCGCCGACATGGTGCTGCTTACCAAGGCCGATCTCGCCGGGCCGGACGGCGTCGCAATGGCGCGCGCGGTGATCGCCGCCGAATCGGTGCGCCCGCTGCCGGTGGTCGAGCTGATCGACGGCGTGGTCGATCCGCGCGTCATCCTCGGCCTCGGCGCGGCGGCGGAGGACGATATCGCCGCCCGCCCCTCGCATCACGACGGCGAGGACGATCACGAGCATGACGATTTTGACAGCATCGTCGTGGAACTGGGCGACGTAACCGCCCCGGCCGATCTCGCCGCGCGGATCGAGCGGCTCGCCACCGAACACGCCATCCTGCGCGTGAAGGGCTATGCGGCGGTGGCGGGCAAACCGATGCGGCTGCTGGTGCAGGCCGTAGGCGCGCGGGTGCGCACGCAATACGACCGGCCTTGGCGCGCGGATGAAGCGCGTCGCACGCAACTGGTGGTGATCGCCGAGCGCGGCCATATCGACACGCCGGCAATCACGGCGGCGCTGGCGGGCTGAACGACGATGCACGTCGTCTTCCGCGAAAGCCACGGGCTGGAGGAGACCGCATCGCCGCAGGATCTCGGGCAAAGCCCCGCCGATCTGGTGATGCTGTCCTTCTCCGACAGCGATCTCGGCGCGTTCGCCGGCGGCTGGCGGCGTGCTCGGACGACGGGCGCGCCGTTGCCGGGGCTGCGCCTCGCCAACCTCGCCGCGCTCGCGCACCCGCTCTCGGTCGATACCTACGTCGCGCAGACGCTGAGCGGCGCGCGGGGCATCCTCGTCCGGCTGATCGGTGGGCAATCCTATTGGTCCTACGGCCTGCAACAGCTCGCGCTGCTGGCGCGCAAGCGCGGCATCGCGCTGGCGGTTCTGCCGGCGGACGGGCGGATCGACCCGCAACTCGACGCCGCCTCGACAGTGCCGGTGGCATTGCTGCGGCGGCTGGCGGAGCTGTGCGACACCGGCGGCGCGGAGGCGGCGCAGGCGGCGCTGGCGCTGCTCGCCACTGCGGCGGGGTTCGCGGACATGCTCGTCGTCGAGGCCGCCACCATCGCCGAGGTCGGCGGGTGGCTGCCGGCGGGCGTCACCTGCCCCGCCGCGTTCCGGCTCACCGCGCGGCGGCCAGTGGTGCTGCTGGTCTTCTACCGGTCCTACCTCACCGCCGACGATCTCGATCCGATCGCCGCGCTGCACGCCGCGCTCGACGCGCGCGGGTTCGACGTGCTCGGCCTGTTCGCGCCATCGCTGAAGGCACCCGGCGCGAGCGGCTGGTTGCGGCGTTGGGTGGCGGCGCTGGCACCGGTTGCGATCCTCAACGCCACCGCCTTCTCCGCGCGTGGCGACGGCGATGACACCCCACTCGACGCGGGCGGCGTGCCGGTGTTCCAGATCGCGCTCGCCACCTCCGACCGCGCCGCCTGGGCGGGGGCGTCGCGCGGGCTGTCCCCCGCCGATCTAGCCATGCACGTCGTGCTGCCGGAGGTGGACGGGCGCATCTTCGCCGGGGTCGCCAGCTTCAAGGAGGCGTCGCCGCGCGACGACGAACTCCAGTTCGCCCGCCGCGAGCATCGCGCCGATCCCGCCCGTATCGCCGCCATCGCCGACCGGGTGGCGGCATGGACGACGCTCGCGGCCAAACCGCGCGCGGCGCAACGGCTCGCGCTGGTGCTGTCGACCTATCCGGGCAAGGCATATCAGATGGCGCACGCGGTCGGCCTCGACGCGATCGCCTCGGCCGACGCGATCCTCGCCGATCTGGCTGGCGCGGGTTATGCCGTCACCGCTGGCGATCCCCTGCCGCCGGCGGACGACCGGATCGCGTGGCCGCTGTCCGCATACCTTGCCGCGCTGGCGACCCTGCCCGAAACACTGCGCGCCGATCTGATCGCCACCTGGGGCGCGCCGGAGGCCGATCCCGCCGTACACGACGACGCGTTCCACTTCGCCGCCGTCCGCCGTGGCGCGGCGATCGTCGCGTTGCAGCCCGAGCGCGGCGACCCCGCCGATCGCACCGCGCAATATCACGACCTGTCGCGCACCCCGCGCCACGGCTATGTCGCCTTCTACCTGTGGCTGCGCACGCAGGCCGACGCGCTGATCCACATCGGCGCGCACGGCACGCTGGAATGGCTGCCAGGCAAATCGGTCGCGCTGTCCGATCCCTGCTGGCCCGAAGCGCTGACCGGCGCGATGCCGGTGATCTATCCATTCATCGTCAACGATCCCGGCGAGGCGGCGCAGGCGAAACGCCGCATCGGTGGGGTCACGCTCGGTCACGTACCGCCGCCACTGGCAGCCACCACCACCGGCGCCGGCCTCGGCCGTCTCGAAGCATTGCTGGACGAGTTCTCCAACGCCGACGGACTCGATCCCGCCCGCCGCACCCGCCTCCAAGCCGACATCCGCGACGAGGCGCGCGCCACCGGCCTCGAAGACACGCTCGGCCTCGGCACCGCGCCCGACGCTGCGGCGGCGATCACGCGGATCGACACGTTCGTGTGCGACGTGAAGGCCAGCCAGTTCGGCGACGGCCTGCACATCTTCGGGCGCGGCCCGCATGGAGACGCCGAACGCGCCGGGCTGCTCGCGGCGGTGGGCGGGCGGCGCGTCGCCCCCGGCCCGTCCGGCTCGCCCTGGCGTGGCCGCGCCGACGTGCTGCCGACCGGACGCAACCTCTACACCACCGATCCGCGCGCGGTGCCGTCGCGTTCCGCCCATGCGCAGGGCGTGGTGCTGGCCGACGAGCTGATCCGCCGCCACTTGCAGGACGAGGGGGATTACCCGCGCGGCCTGATCGTCGATCTATGGGCATCCGCGACGATGCGCACCGCCGGTGAGGAGTTCGCGATGGCGCTCCACCTGCTCGGCGCGGAACCGGTGTGGGACATGCAGTCCGACCGGGTGACCGGGGTGGAGATCCTGCCGCTCGCCCGGCTCGATCGACCGCGCATCGACGTGACGCTGCGCGTCTCCGGCCTGTTTCGCGATGCCTTTCCGGTGCTGTGCGGGATGTTCGGGCAGGCGATCGACGCGCTCGCGCGCCGTGATGAAACTGCCGACTGGAACCCGTTCGTCGGCCAGCCGCCGGGCGCCCGCGTCTATGGCCCCGCACCGGGCGGCTACGGCATCGGCATGGGGGATGCTGGCGAAACCTATACCGACGCCGCCCGCCGCGCCGCCGGCACCGCATGGCTCGCGGCATCGAGCCATGCGCTCGACGGCGGCGAGGGTCGCGCCGACGCAGCCGGCCTTGCCGAGCGCGTTGCCGCCGCCGATGCGTTCGTGCACGTGCAGGACCTGCCCGAGACCGACCTGCTGCTCGCCGCCGATTATGCTGCGCACGAGGCCGGATTCGCTGCCGCACAGGCGATCACCGGCGGCGCGGCGGCGCTGTATCACCTCGACGCGCGCGACCCCGCCCGGCCCACCGCAAGGTCGCTCCGCGAGGAGATCGCCCGCGTCGTCCATGCCCGCGCCGCGCACCCCGGATGGGTGGCCGGCATGATGCGCCACGGCTTCCGCGGTGGGGCGGAGATCGCCGCGACGCTCGATCACCTCGGCGCGTTCGCGCATCTCGCCGGCGTGGTCGGCCCGGAGTTGATCGACGCCTATTACGATGCCACGCTCGGCCGCGAGGATGTGCGCGCCTTCCTCGCCCGCGACAACCGCCAAGCGCTGGCGGCGATGGAGGCGCGCTTCGCCGCACTCGACGCAAGCGGCCTGTGGCCGACCCGGCGGAACTCGATCCTCGCCGCGCTGGATCGTGCATCGTGAGCGCGTTCGCGGTGAAAGGCTGGTGCCCCGACGCATGGCACCCGATGATGGCGGGCGACGGCCTGCTCGTTCGCGTACGGCCGCGCCTTGGCCGGCTGACGCGTGAACAGGCACTCGGCCTGTGCGCCGCCGTCGGCGCGTATGGCAACGGCCAGATCGACGCGACGCAGCGTGCGGCACTCCAGATCCGGGGCGTCGCGGAGGCGGGCTGGCGTCCGCTGCTCGATACACTCGCCATGCTCGACCTGATCGACGTCAACCCGGCGCGCGAAGCCCGTGCCAACATCCTCGTCGCGCCCGGCTGGCAGGAGGGCGACGATACCCACCGCATAGCCACCGAACTACTCGCGCGCCTGGACGATCTGCCGGCGCTGCCGGGCAAGTTCGGCTTCGTCGTGGATGCGGGCGACGCGCCGGTCCTGCACGACCATCCCGGCGATCTGCGGATCGAGCGCGGCGAGCACGGCGGCCTGATCCTGCGCGCCGATGGCCGGGACACGGGCGTGGCGCTCGACCCCGGCAGCGAGGTCGCCGCACTGATCGCCGTGTCGCACTGGTTCGTGGCAAGCGGCGGCGGCGCGGCGAAGCGGATGGCGCGCCATTCCGCATCCCTGCCCGGCTGGGCCGCCGGCACTTGCCGACCGGCCCGCGCAGCGGTGAAGCCCGCACCCGGCCCGCAGCCGCTCGGGCTGGTGGCGGCGTTGCCGTTCGGCCGGATCGACGCGGACGTACTCGCGCGCTTCGTTACCGATCATAGCGTCGCGGCGGTTCGGGTCACGCCCTGGCGGATGGTGATCTTCGAAGGGATCGCGCCCGCCAGCGCCGCCACGCTGAACCCCGCCACCGAAACCGCCACCGTGCACGTCGATGCGTGCGTCGGCGCACCCGCCTGCCCGCAGGCGACCGTCGAGACGCGCGCGCTCGCCCGCGCGCTCGCACCCCACGTCGCCGGCACGCTCCACGTTTCCGGCTGCGCCAAGGGCTGCGCGCGGGCGCGACCCGCCGATGTCGTGCTGACCGGCCGCGACGGCCGCTTCGATCTGGTGCGGCACGGCCGCGCCGGCGATGCGCCGCTGCTGACCGGCCTTGCCCCCGATCAGATCCTCGCCGAACTTGGAGCCGTTTAGTGCCGTACACCTATCAGACCGACGGCGACGCGATCTACCGCCAGTCCTTCGCCACCATCCGCGCCGAGGCCGACCTCGTCCGGCTCGCGGCGCACGAGGAAGGCGTCGCGGTGCGCATGATCCACGCCGCCGGTCTGGTCGAACTCGCCGCGCACATTCGCTTCTCCGCCGGCTTCGTCGCCGCTGCGCGTCGCGCGTTGCAGGCGGGCGCGCCGATCCTGTGCGACGCGCACATGGTGAGCGAGGGCATCACCCGCGCGCGCCTGCCCGCCGACAGTCCGGTGATCTGCACGCTGCGTGACCCGCAGGTGCCTGAGCTTGCGCGCACGATGGCCAACACCCGCTCCGCCGCCGCGCTGGAGCTGTGGCGCCCACATCTCGCCGGCGCCCTCGTCGCGATCGGCAATGCGCCCACCGCGTTGTTCCACCTGCTCAACATGCTCGAAGACCCGGCTTGCCCACGCCCGGCGGCGATCATCGGCTGCCCGGTCGGCTTCGTCGGCGCGGTCGAATCCAAGGCGGCGCTGTGGGCGGCGCAGCCGGTGCCGTGCGTCGTCGTGGAGGGGCGGCTCGGCGGCAGCGCGATCACCGTCGCGGCGATCAACGCGCTGGCGAGCGCCAAGGAATGACCGCAGGCACGATCCACGGCGTCGGCCTGGGCCCGGGCGCGGCCGACCTGATGAGCGTGCGCGCCGATCGGCTGGTGCGGCAGGCGGCGAACGTCGCCTATTTCCGCAAGGCCGGCCGCTCAGGGCAAGCGCGGAAGATCGTCGAGGGGATGCTCCGCGCGGACGTGACCGAATTCGCGATGGAATACCCCGTCACCACCGAGATCGCGGTGAGCGACCCGCGCTACAACGAACAGCTCTCCGGCTTCTACGCCGCCTGCGTCGACCATCTCCGCGACCTTGCGCGCGCGGGCGAGGATGTGGTCGTGCTGTGCGAGGGCGACCCGTTCTTCTACGGTTCGTTCATGCACCTCTACACGCGGCTGCGCCATCAGGCGGCGGTGCGGATCGTGCCCGGCATCACCGGCATGTCGGGCGCATGGACCGCAAGCGGTGCGCCGATCACCTGGGGCGACGACGTGCTGACCGTGCTGATGGGGACGATGCCGGAGGACGATCTCGCCCGCCGCATCCGCGATACCGATGCGCTGGTGGTGATGAAGATCGGCCGCCACCTGCCCAAGCTGCGCCGCGCGGTCGCCGCCGCAGGTCGCAGCGATGCGGCGTGGCTGGTCGAATATGCGGCCATGCCGGAACAGCGCGTGACCCGGCTGTGCGATGCCGACGTGGTCGCGCCGTATTTCTCGATCCTGCTGATCCACGGCCAAGGGCGGCGGCCATGACGGACATCGGAACCGGCTGGCTCGTCATCGCGGGGCTCGGCCCCGGCGATCCGGCGCTGGTCACGCCGCAGGTGACGGAGGCGCTCGCGCAGGCAACCGACGTGATCGGCTACATCCCTTACGTCGCGCGCGTCGCGCCACGCGAAGGGCTGCGGCTGCACCCCAGCGACAACCGCGTCGAACTCGACCGTGCGCGCCACGCGCTCGATCTGGCGGCGGCGGGCGCGCGCGTGGTGGTGGTATCCTCGGGCGACCCCGGCGTGTTCGCGATGGCGGCGGCGGTGTTCGAAGGGCTGGAGGCCGGGCCACCGGCATGGCGCGATCTCGATATCCGCGTGCTGCCCGGCATCACCGCGATGCTGGCCGCGAGCGCGCGGGCGGGCGCGCCGCTCGGCCATGATTTCTGCGCGATCAACCTGTCGGACAATCTCAAGCCCTGGGCGCTGATCGAACGGCGCGTGCGGCTTGCGGCGGAGGCGGATTTCGCGATCGCCTTCTACAATCCCCGCTCGAAGGCGCGGCCAGACGGGTTCGGCCGCGTGCTGGCGGTGCTGCGTGACACCTGTGGCGACGATCGCCCGGTGCTGTTCGCCCGCGCCGTCTCCACGCCGGAGGAGACCTTGCGGATCGTGGCCCTGCCGGACGCGACGGCGGAGATGGCCGATATGCGCACGGTGGTGATCGTCGGCTCCAGCCTCACCCGCGTCATCGCGCGCGCGCGTGGGCCGATCCTCTACACGCCCCGGTCCGCCCCCCGAGACGTAGTATGATCGAGCCAGTTCAGCACATCGTCGATGCGGTCGTATGCGGTGCGCGTTGGCAGCGCCGGCCGGTCGATCAGCATCACCGGCAGGCCGAGCGCGCGCGCCGCGATCAGCTTGGCCTGAGCGCCGCTGCCGCCCGCGTTCTTGCAGACCACCAGATCGGTGCGGTGCGCCGCCATCAGCCGCCGGTCGCCTTCGATGGTGAACGGCCCGCGGTCCACCACCAGATCGTGATGCGGCAGCGCAGGCGCTGCTGCGGGCGTGTCGACAAAGCGCAACAGATAGTGATGTTGCGGTTGGCCGAGGAACGCATCGACATGCATCCGCCCGAGCGCGAGCATGACGCGACGCGCCGGTCCGGCCAGCGCCGCCACCGCAGCGGCAACATCGGCGACATGCGTCCAGCGGTCGCCTGCTTCGGCCTGCCAGGGGGGTCGCGTCAACGCCGCCAGCGGGACGCCAGCCGCAGCGCAGGCGGCGACCGCATTGCCGCTCATCCGCGCGGCAAACGGGTGGGTCGCATCCACCACATGCGTCACCCGCTGCGTGCGCAGATATGTGGCGAGGCCCTCCACCCCGCCGAACCCGCCGACGCGCACCGGCAGCGGCTGCGCCTTCGGCATCGCGACCCGGCCGGCATAGCTCAGCACCGCCGCGTCACCGCGTGCCGCCAGCCGCACCGCGAGCGCGCTGGCCTCGGTCGTCCCGCCGAGCAGGAGGATATGCGACATGGCTGACACTCCCTGGCTGACCATCGTCGGTATCGGCGAGGACGGTGTCGAGGGCCTCTGCGCTCCCGCCCGCGCGGCGCTGGCGGCGGCCGATCTCGTTACCGGCGCCACCCGCCACCTCGCCTTGCTGCGCGGTGTTACGGCCACCGCGCAGCCATGGCCAGTGCCGTTCGAGCATGGCGTGCCGTGGCTGCTCGAACAACGTGGGCGGCGCGTGGTGATGCTGGTGTCGGGTGATCCGTTCTGGTTCGGCGCGGGCACGGTGCTGGCCGGCCACCTCGCGGTCGGCGAGTGGATCGCGCACCCCGCCCCCGGCACCTTCAGCCTCGCCGCCGCCCGGCTCGGCTGGCCGCTGGAGGATACCGCCTGCCTCGGCCTCCACGCCGCGCCGCTGACCCG
>Ga0265798_10003421_pt1 | contig 22548 bp, 23 predicted proteins | sample P3T30metagenome_FD_192430 | JGI IMG/M metagenome (GOLD analysis project Ga0265798, IMG submission 192430) | Plant litter microbial communities from East Loma Ridge, Irvine, California - P3 T30 | ecosystem: Environmental > Terrestrial > Plant litter > Unclassified | place: USA: California... | reverse complement strand
TGTGCATGAAGCTCATCGAGATGGGTGAGACCTCCAACCAGGCCCTCGCCGACAACCTCATGACCGCCGACCTGAAGCTGGTCCACAAGCACCTCGCCAACACCATCGCCGACCCGATCACCGCGCCTGAAGCCGCCAAGATGGCGGAGTCGATCCGCGCCGTGTTCAACACCAACGCCAACATCCTGCGCTTCCTGCCGGACGACGGTCCACAATACTCGATCCGCGACTGGATGACCGCCGAGAAGAAGCCCGGCTCGATCCTCTTCATCACCTCCAATTACACCGATCTGGAGATGAACCGGGCACTGCTGACGCTGTGGTCGAACCTCGCGATCCACTCGCTCATGACGATGCGCAAAACCCGCGACCTGCGCACCTGGTTCGTGTTCGACGAGCTGGGAGCATTGCACCGTCTGCCGGCGATCGAGAGTGGCCTCCAGACCGCCCGAAACTTCGGCGGGGCGATGGTCCTCGGGCTCCACTCCTTCGACAAACTCATCCAGGTGTACGGCGAGGAAAACGCCCGCAACCTGTCGTCGCTGGCGCGGACCAAACTGATCCTCGCCGCAGCCGACCTCGACACCGCCGAACAGGGTGCCCGCTACATCGGCAACCGCGAGATCCGACAGATGGATGAGGGCTATAGCTACGGCTATAACAACACCCGCGACGCCTCGACCCTGACCCCGCGCAAACAGATCGAGCCGCTGGTCATCCCCGACGACATCATGAACCTGCCGAGCCTGCACGGGTTCGTGAAGTTTCCCGATGGTTTTCCCGCCGCCCGCGTCCGCCTCGAATGGGAGCATTACCCGACCGTCGCGGAAGGCTTCATCCGCCGCAAACCCGGCAAGCCGGACGAGCCTGGTACGGGTGTTCGCGGAAGGGGTGGCAAGCCGCAGGGTGAGGGTGACGACGTAGGGCGTGGTGAGGCGTTGGGGTTGGAGGACCCGGCGGTCATGCCAGCCAATGTGGTTAACAATTTCGCCGCCAATATCCTGTCCCAGCCTACCGAAGACGAGGTCGACAATACGCGCGACGGCAAGGTCGAAGATACCGCCGCGCAAGGCACGGCGCGTGGCGAGGCAGTGGGGCTGGAAGACCCGGAGATCATGCCCGCCAACGTGGCAAAGAACGTCAACATTCATATCCCGGCACAGCCGGCCGGAGACGAGGTCGACCATGCCCGTGTCGAACCAGCGGCTCTTCAACGTCGGCGTCACCCGCATCCGCTTCGACCTGACCATGGTCGTCGACAACCAGCAGAAACTGGAGATGCAGCTGGACAAGAACCCCGGTGACAAGACCTCCTCGCTCGAAAGCCTCGGCCCGCTGGATATCGATCGCGCCGTACTTCAGACTAAAGCCGCCGACGATGCCCTCACCAAGGCGATGGACAGCCTCAACCAGGCCGGCAGCGAAAAGATCCTGATCGATCCCGCCAGCCTTGACATGACCGACCTGTCACCGATGGGCGCGTCGACCACAGACTATTCCGACATCCGCAACCTCGATGGCGAGATGCCATCGATGAAGGACAGCGACGACGCTGACCGCCGTGATGGTCGGACCGATCGCAAGGATGATGAACTCGGCCTAACACCGCGTGAACACGACGATCTCAGCGCCCTGCCCGCGATGCCCGGTCACGTTGAACAGATTCGCGGGCTTCCCGAAAAGAACCTCAGTTTGAATATGTGACGATGATTCCCCCCTCCCCTTCCCTCGCCGATCTTCGTGCTTTCACGGATCAATCCAGGCGGCATGGTCCTGCCGCAACTAGAGCTGCTCTCGTGCGTGATGCCCGGTGACCGCATTGATCCTGAGCGGCACCGCCGACACCATTCCGCCCGACGTGCTGATCGCGCACATGGCCGCGGTCCGGACGGGACGGCAGCGGCTGGTCATAGTCGACGAAGGCAGCCAGCTGACCGCGCGGCACGCGGATCATGACCGCGACCGCCTGATCGATCCGGCGCGCGGCAATTGGGACTTCTTCGCCGACCATATCGACGAACTCGAACTCGAACTGGCCGCTGGCGCCGAGGCGATCATGTGCGCGATCGACGCACCGGCACGAATCTACAATGCCGCCAGTTGCGTGTTGGCGGACATCCTCTGGCAGCAGGCGGATGAGGTCGGCGCCGGGCTGTGGGACGTCTCGCACGATGTATGTGGTCTTAGTTATGCATCGCTGGCGGATGCGATGCGGCTCGATCTGGATGATCCGGATGACACCCGCGTCGGCTGGCAGACGCTTGCGCTGCTACAGGAAAACGCGGGCCGGTTTCAGCGGCCATCACTAGGACTACCGCTCGTGTCGATCAGACGCTGGCTGAATGGCGACCCCCGCGGGGTCCTGCTCATCGCGGCCGGCGCTGAAGTCGATGACGGTGCCTGCCAGTCGGTGAACGCTGCGATCGCCAGGATCATCGCCCTTGCTTGCTTCAAAGGTGACCCCCCTCCCCTCGCCCACGAAGCAGGCAGTGACGACGTCTTATGGGGCGACGAGGAGGCAGACTATCGCGACGGCCAATAGGGTTGAGGCGGCCTGCCACACGCCTGCAAGCCGCAAATCAGTCCTGATCTCAAATCCCGACGTCGGGTGCCCGTGTTGCGGTGTAAATTTTGCCCATCTCCCACCGCCATGGACTATCGAGCCATGCCAGCTATGCTGGCGGCCGTTGACGCTTGTGCGAATGTTTAGACGCTCGACGCACTATCGACTCCGAAACGTCATTGATCTGGCAGGCTCTATCTACGGTATAGTGACAATGCTGCTGGTGCTGTTGTTCGTCGCTTCCGATATGGGTCCACGGACTTTTGCAAAAGCGGTGACGATCCTCATGTTCGTCATTGGATCGCTCCTGCTAGTCGACGGCACACTAAGCCTGAGAACGGCGATCGATCGCACCTGGCTGACGACACGTCATGGCCTACTGGCCCGGATACTGGGGTTGGGCAAAACCGCTGCCGGCGTAATGGCAATCGGCTTAGCGCTTTTCGGCTTGCGCCTCTGAGGCACCCTTAAAAACGTGAAAGCGTGTTTCCGTAATTCTGTAAAACCTTCTTCCGATTAACGCCCAAGGCCCTGTCAGATTGCTCTTTGAGCGAGCAGGTTTGACCAGAGCCGGCTTCTGCCACGGGGCCCTGCCGCCCTTGAAAAGGCCGGACACTGGTTCCCGTTTAGAGGTCCAGCGATCAGGACGGTTGCGGTACGGCACAATGGTTGGTCAAAAGCTGACCCACATATTTACGACGAACCGTGATTACAGAATTACAGAATTACAGAATCACAGAATTACAGAATATTACATAACTAGTTATCCGCTAAGTCGCAAAAGCACCTCTGAGGTACCCTTAAAAACGTGAAAGCGTGTTTCCGTAATTCTGTAAAACTTTCTTCCGATTAGCGCCCAAGGCCCTGTCAGATTGCTCTTTGAGCGAGCAGGTTTGACCGGAGCCGGCTTCTGCCACAGGGCTCTCCCGCCCTTGAAAAGGCCGGACATTGGTTCCCGTTTAGAGGTCCGGCGATCAGGACGGTTGCGGTACGGCACAACGGTTGGTCAAAAGTTGACCCACACATTTACGACGAATCGTGATTACGGAATTGCAGAATAGCGTATAACTAGATATGCGTTATGTCGCAAAAGCGCTTTCACAGAAATACGCAGAGGCGGTTAAACGGAAAAGCGCAAAACCAGAAAGGCGTAAGGCATGATCGTCGGAGTTCTAAATCAGAAAGGCGGGGTTGGAAAAACAACTCTCAGTGTGAATATAGCAGCCAGCTTTGCACGGCTCGGTAAACGCGTGTTGCTGATCGATGCGGACCCGCAGGGCAGCTCCCTGGACTGGGCTGCCGCAAGGCAGGACGCTCCCCTGTTCTCCGTCGTCGGCTTGCCGCGTGCGACGATCCATAAAGAGATGGATGAAATCGGTAAGGGATATGACCACGTCGTCATCGATGGTCCTCCACGGGTGACCGAGCTAGCCCGGTCGGCGATCATGGCCTCCGACGTGATCCTTATCCCGGTACAGCCCTCTCCCTATGATATTTGGGCCGCGGACGAGGTGGTAAAGCTGATTACAGAGGCACGAGTCTATAGAGAGGGCCTGAAAGCCGCATTTGTGGTTAATCGTAAAATCGCAAATACTGCGATTGGTCGTGATGTTGGTGAGGCGCTCGGGGGCTATGATCTGCCGACGTTCAAGGCTCAGGTCATCCAGCGAGTCGTCTTTGCCGAGGCGGCAGCGCAGGGCAGGGCAATCTACGAGATCGATGAGACCAGCGCGGCCTCGAAGGAGATCGAGGCTGTCCGTGACGAGCTGATGGAGTTGATGGCATGACGAAGAAAGTTTCCATCGGCGCGCGTCCGACGACCGTGAAGCCGGCGCCCGCCGAAGCGGACCAATGGGTGGAAAGCCGCACGCCGGCAGCGCCTGAGCCCGAGCCCGACGCCCCGAGCAAGCGCCTCACGATCGACATTCCGGCAGACCTGCACAGGCGAATCAAATCGCAGTGTGCTCTGCGAGGGACGAAAATAGCTGACGAGGTTCGAGAATTACTTTTACAGAAATACGGAAACCCGTAATTGGTGAAAAGCGTAGACGCGTAAAGCCGTTTTGTCGTGAATCAGTCTTTACGCTTTTGCGTAATGCCGAAAAAATTTAAAGTCGTTGCGGCTCTGCTAGAGCGGTTTTCGATCAGTCTGCATCATATCCGCATGCGGCGAAGTAGTTGGCGCATTCCTGTGGCGAGTAGAGGTCGAGGATACGGCCGATGGCGTTCCACAGGCCATGGATGGTCCGCTCGGCGGCTTTTCGCAGATGCGCCTTCAGCTTGGAGAAGGCCTGCTCGATCGGGTTGAAATCGGGACTGTATGGCGGGAGGAACAGGAGCGTTGCGCCGATGCTCTCGATGGCGGCGCGAACGACTGGTGTCTTATGGCTCGACAGGTTGTCCATGATGACGACGTCGCCGGGCGAGAGTTCGGGCACGAGGACACGGGTCACATAGGTGAGGAACGCATCGGCGTTCATCGGCCCGTCGAGCACCCATGGCGCGACCATGCCGGTGCGGCGCAGGCCGGCTGTGAAAGTGGTGGTCTTCCAGTGGCCAAAGGGAATGCCGGCCCGCAATCGCTGGCCGCGTCGACATCGTCCATGGCGACGGGCCATGTTGGTCGAGGCCCAGGTTTCGTCGATGAAGACCAGCTTGTCGGGATCGAGGTCGAGCTGTCCCTCAAACCATTCCTCGCGGCGCTTCAGGACGTCGGGGCGGTCCTGCTCGCTCGCGTGGCCGGTCTTTTTTTACGCGTGATCCCGTGCCGGGCGAAAAAGCGCCACAGTGTGGCGATGCTGACGCTTGCGCCGCGTATCGCCAGCATCTCCCGCAACTCGGCCAGCGTCGGATCGGGTTGCTGCTCGATCGCCTTCAGGATGAAAGCAGCATGATCCTCGATCTTCGCCGTTCGGCGATCACCACCTCTGATCTTCGCCGCTGGCGTGCCATGTGCGAGCACCAGTTGCCGCCAGCGGATCGCGCTTGCTGCGCTGACCCCGAACCGCCGGGCTGCCTGTCGGCACGACAGCCCGCCTTCGACAGCAGCAACGACACGGTCCCGCAGATCACGCGATAAAGCTCGATCCATTCATGCCAGCCTCCTTCGTCAGCACGAAGTGTGAATCAGAAAACGCTCGCCGTGGAAATCCCCGATGATTCAGCCCGGCCGAAAACACTCTAGATTGGCGATGCGCTGCGCTACGCGAACTGGTCATGGTCCGCACCGGAACGTGACTGAAAGCACACGGATACCGACGCCGAAATATTGCGGATGAACCTGCCCGTATGAGGCGACCCGCCTTCGCCCATGCTTGTATGTGTCGTAAGTAATTAGCACCCATTGGGTAGTCCGGGCTGAGTGTTAGTGCATTATCGTCTTGAGGGGCCCCCGGTTTCCCATTCCGGCTGAGGGTGAGTATCCGGCGTTGATCTGGCAACGATCTTTACCATGGCAGTAGCATATTTGATCGGCGCTAGAGCGTTTTCCGGCCGACCTGAGTCGAAGGGGATTCACACGGGCGTGCTGATCTGATTCACGGTGCTGGCTGGATGGAGGCCGGCATGGATGGGTAAGCCGTTGTCGATGGATTTGCGATCGCGGGCGTTGGCTGCGGTTGACGAGGGGATGAGTTGCAGGGCTGCGGCGGTGCGGTTCGGTGTGGCGGCCGCGACGGTGATCCGGTGGCACGACCGGCGCCGCAGCACGGGCGCGTACGCCGCCAAGCCGCAGGGCGGTGACACGCGGTCGCGGCGGATCGAGGCGCATCGGGACACGGTTCTGGCTCTGCACGCAGACCGCCGCGACATCACCTTGGACGAGCTGCGTCGCGAGTTGGGCCATGCGGGTGTGACGGTGGCGATCTCGACGCTGCACCGCTTCTTCGCGCGCCACGGGATCACGCGTAAAAAAAGACCGGGCATGCGGACGAGCAGGATCGCGCCGACGTCCTGAGTGCGCGCGAGGACTGGTTCGATGGCCAGCTCGACCTCGATCCTACGCGGCTGGTGTTCATCGACGAGACCTGGACGGCAACCAACATGACGCGCAGTCACGGCCGCTGCCCCCGGGGCGAGCGGCTGCGGATGGGCTATCCACACGGCCATCGCAAAACGACCACGCTGGTCGCTGGCTTGCGCATGACGGGCATGGTCGCGCCGATGGTGCTCGACGGGCCGATCAACGGCGACTGGTTCGAGGCCTATGTCCGACAGGTCCTCGTGCCCGACCTCAGGCGCGGCGACGTGGTGATCATGGACAACCTGTCCAGCCACAAGCGTGCCAGCGTCCGCGAGGCTATCGAGGCCGTCGGCGCCCGCCTGCTGTTCCTCCCGCCATACAGTCCCGACTTCAACCCGATCGAGAAGGCGTTCGCCCGCCTCAAGGCCATGCTCCGCAAGGCTGGCGAGCGGACCGTCTCCGGGCTCTGGTCCCTCATCGGCAATCTGGTCGATCTGTTCCAGCCGCAGGAATGCGCCAACTACTTCAGCTCCTGCGGCTATGATCCGGACTGAATGGAATCCGCTCTAGTAAGCCAAGCGATAGGTAAAGATATCTATAGTTATAGTACCTCTTGGTATTTGGCAATACAGATTTCGGATAATATATCATATGATACCGTCTTAAGTTTTATAAATACAAATAAAATAATGTTTTCAATGTATTATATATCAGGTACCGATGACGGCACAACAAACTGCCTTAGTGCACCAAGGTATGATTAATTCCTCTTGAATAGATGGAAAGTTGACCGCATTACCTCACCATCTAAATATTTATGGAATACCAATATTTTGTATTAATCATTTTACTTGATTGTAAGAGATTAGCAGTAACATAAACATTTTATATTAGTTTGGTGCCGGTAGTTATTGGCAGCGTTCAACCGCCTCATCAAACAAATTCAACATTTCTATTGCCATACGCTTATAAGAATATTGTTTAGCTTGTACAAATCCACGTTGGATCATCATCTCGCGCAGGGTGCCATCCGATAGTACCGCATCAATGGCTTGTGCCATATCTTCGACGTTTTCAGGGTGAAAATAGCGCGCCGCACTACCATATACTTCGGGAAGACAAGTTGCGTTGCTGCTGATGACAGGTGCGCCATGCATCATTGCTTCAATACCTGGTAGTCCGAACCCTTCGGCTAGTGACGGAAAGACATAAGCTGCAGTTTGCCCGTACAGCCAATCTCGCTGAGCATCGGCAAGAAATCCAGTGAAATGAATGTTGCGCATGCCTTTTGCCTCGCACCAATCCTTGGTGCGCTGTACCCATGGATCGGTCTTGCCGACCAGGATCAGGCCAAGGTCCGGATGCTGATCCAACAGTTTTTGATGGGCTTCGCATAACCGGGGGATGTTCTTATGCCAGCCATGCTGGCCTACATACAGCAGAAATTTCGCAAACGGATGTGGGTATGGAGTGGGGTCCGGAACTTCCACTTCGGCACCGTTGTAGATCGTCCGTACTTTGGTAGGGTCGGTGCCGTATCGTGCTAGCAGCTCGCGGCGGGTATATTCGGACGGACAGTTGATCAGCACGCTTTTGCGTGCTGCCGCCCAAAAAGCGAATTTGCCGACCGGCATCTTAAGATAGGATCGCCAGCGCCGCTTAGTTCCTGCCGGCGGGGTCTTCTGCATGGTGAAGTCATGAAACATCGTTACCACCCGGCCGCGGTACAGTAACGGCTGTTCTGGCATAAAGAACCAAGTAAGATCGGGTTTCAGCGCACGTAGTAGCGCCAGATACCGCGTCTGCACACCAATCGAATAATCTTCAACATCAACAAACACGGTAGTGAAATTTGGCGCGTTTGGCGTCCAAAACCCGCGGTCCCGCTCCCTCATGATAACCGTATAAAGACGCGTAGTATCGAGTCGCTGCAGATGTGGTAACAGCATCTGCAGGACGGTACCGGTCGAGGATTTGATAGCACGTGCGTCGATTGCAATATGCATGAAAGACGACCTGTCGTTGTTAGGGGTTTTTATATATAATCACTAAACCTCAGCGCTAGTTGATCCATGACCGTATTTGACGATACAGGTATCGTAATAGCCGTATAATTGGAGTAGGAATTACGATCAGGGGCAATAACTTTATCCAATAAACTCTTGTATCTCCGTAGTTGGCCCAAATTATCTGAGCAGCTTGCCTCAGGCTCGACGACGATGCGTCATGGGATTTCGCAAATATATAATGTCGGTAAATGTGTGAACCAGCAATCCTGTTGCGAACTTTACTAGAAATTAGGCTATCATTTCCAAAAACGCCTGCTGTAGCATTGGCGTACCCCACTACATCGAGGTTCATTCGTTTCAACCAGCCGTCCTGTAAGAACGAATCATTCCCTGATCGCCAGCCTACGCAGGCTTGCGGCGTATAGCCCCAGCGCGGGCAATCCTTCAGCATTTTTCCAATAATAAAAAGATGAATATAGGCATTAAGGTACGGGGTAAGATTGTAGTTCGCGCATGTTGCCTGCCATAATTCTTGCCGTACAATCTGAGCTGATATGAACCCGAATTGTTCGACAAAAATTTCATAGGCTTCCTCTGCACCCTCGATCAACACCGCCCTGTCAAGGTCGACGGAATCAGCGATAGTCATTTCTGCTAGGAACTGGCTGTCATAACCCTTTACTCCGATGGTGAAACCGGCGGCATCATGAAAACGCCGCGTACATGACAAGACATGGACTAGGCCACCTAATTCAATGCGGTCGTCGCTCCCCATCAGCCAGCTGAAGGTTCCACTGCTGCCGGCAATGGTCGCGATATAATTGCGGTCTGCCCCAATATTCTCAGTCTGTTTTAGATAGACGAGGCGGGGTAGCAATTCCCGATAGGACGCTACTACCCGATCGGTATCATCGGTGGAATTATTGTCACTGATGACAACTTCAACATCCTTCCCAGATAGTCCTTGCGTCAATCCGTCGATTTCGGACAGGATGCTGTCAAGTAGCGCGGGCAGAAATGCTGCGCGATTATAGGTAGGTATGCATATCGAGAGGAGTGGGCGGGTATTCGATGTCTCACCGACGAATTTAGTCGGGCTCATTTTTGGTTCCCTGCCTGCTTAACAACTGCAGTAGGCTGCCGGTCGCGAACAGAACGAATAAGACGATAGGCGCCACGCACCAACGGCACAGGCGTTAGCATGATCGGCATCACTTTCCACCAGAACGCCAAGTGACCTCGAAAGCGCGGCAGCAGCAACACGAATGATTGTTTCCAGAATCTAGAACCCTCACCTGCCAGCTTGGCGGACTTCACATGATTGTAAACATGCAGCCTGAGCAACTCGTCGACGATCACGCGGTAGCTAGGTTCATGGGGCTTCAGCACTGACCTGAACACCGACAGATATCCTATCACGTCAATACGCATGCGGTGGAAGCGACCATTCCCCAAAAAAGAATCGTTCCCGCCCCGGTACCCTACCAATCGTTCCGGCACACATACCCAGCGCGGATGCGCATCGATCATATTCAAAACTACATAGACATGAACATAGACGTTGAAATGATCACTTACCGGATAGTTGGCAACGACATTATTCCATCGGCTACGATTGACTACCAAACTTGACAGAAAGCCAAATCCTACGCCGACCGTTGACAGAATATTGGCTTTACTCTCTAGCAAAACGACGTCATGCAATTTTTTTGTTAATGGGTCTGGGGTTTGCGACACCTCCCGCAAGTCAGAGTCGTAGCCGCGCGCTGCCACACTGACGCCGCTCAACATGCCATCTGCACCATATCTGTCCAAGACGGCCTCGATACGTGCAAATGCACCTGGCTCGTATTTGTCGTCGCTACCGATGAGCCAGCAATAGTCCCCGCTTGCCAGTTCTACCGCACGCAAGAAATTTCGATCTGCACCAATGTTGCTCGACGTAGCACTATAGACCAAGCCAGGTATTAAATCTTGGTAAAGTCTTACAACGTCATATGTGTTGTCGTTGGACGCATTGTCACTGACAACCACCTCCAAATCAAACGTAAATCCATTTTGTTGTACGATACTGTCCAGTAGCTGGACTAGTTCTACCGCACGATTATAAGCAGGAATACACACGGAAAGACGCATTGCTCATCCATTTTTTTGGGAAATGGCACTGCCCTTGACATGCCAGTAAAAGCGATAGGGTAGGGCCCATACTGTCGTCGTCAAAAAACACAGTATTAAACCAAAAACGAGACCATTAATACCATAATATGTCGCGCCAATATACTGGAACATTGCACTCGATACTGCTTGAACGGGAACTACGATCCATAATATCTTTAAGTCATTCATGCTTTGCAGAATCATCGCGAAAGTATCGGTCCACACCCTGATGAGGGTATAGCATATCATCAATCCTAGTAGCGTGTTGGTGATCGAGACGTTCAGCGTTGGGCCAAGTAATTCAACGATATATGTACGCGCTACGAAAAAGACCGCCCCGCTAATCATCACGATTCCGGCGCCGATCATCATGTAGCGCAGGACGATCCGTTGTAGCCTGTCCCATTCCTGCCGACTTGTCATCTCCGCACAGACCGGCCACAATGCCGCGAGCAGCGCAGCATAAATGAACAGCACTAATGCGAACAACCGTGCCACGATACTGTACAACGCCACGTCCCGCTCACCTAGAACCTGCGATATGATGATGTAGTCGATTTGCAGCACGCAGGCCGCCAAAATTCCAAATATCCAGAAATGAAAGCCGCGCTTGAGGATCGGGCGCACCAGCTGGCGATCGAAGCATCCCGAACGGCGCACCCTAGCAATCCTCACTCCCAACGCGACCAGCGGCACGACCGCGACAGGAAGATAATAGCCGATGATCGCTACGGTAAGCGGGTAAGACATTTCCTGCCGAGTGGTCAGCCAGAGCAGCGCGGTGCCACCGGCAGTTGCCAGCGCGGGAAACAGGTTTGCCAAATACCCCCGATGCTCGGCAAACCAAATGCGGTAGGCAATGCTGCCGAACGTCGAAGCTCCCAGGCACAAGCACACCGCCCAGAATGAAAACAATGCTTCATTAGGTGTCAGACCGGCAAAGCCGAGCAGCGCAGTCGACAGAGCCGGTCCCGAGATTAGCAAAATGATGATGCTGGCGGCCGTGGCAAGGAATGACAAAACGGTCCCGGTAACGATCGTGTCTTCGATACGCGCACCCGATACGCGCGCCTCCGAGACAAAATTCTGCAGCCCGGTTGCAATCGACAGGTCGCTGAGGACCAGCCATCCGTTAAGACTGACCAGCACTGCAAAGGCGCTATAGCCTGATATGCCCAGATTGTCCGTTATGATACGCACCGCTGCCAGTTGCGCGACGATCTGCAATCCACGTCCCATCCAGCCCCCGCCGGCCACAAGCCAGACCCGAGGAATCTTGGAAAGCCGGAACCATGCAGGCAGATTTTGTAGCAACATGACGGTGTCCGGAGCAAATTGCAAAAGCGTAGCACCGGCAAGCCGGGAAGGGGGCGACAGACATGGTAGGCTGCACCACCCGATCGCCTCGTCGTCTTCTATGCTAGGTGAAGCAGGTTGGGCAGTGTGTCGCGTAGCGACCGGGTGGCGGTCCAGCCTGGCAAGCGGGTATCGTGCCGCGGAACGACCGGTTCCATTACCTCGCGTTCGCGATAAGGACGGCCGCCAAAATTCACTGCTAGCGGCGCGCCCGTCACTTCGCGCACCAGCGTCACCAACGCTCGCAGATCATGCCGCTCCCCAGAAACGAAATACGCCTTATTTGTTCCTGCCGGTACGACGAACAATTGTTCGACCGCGATCAGAAAGGCATCCACCACATCGTCAACATGGGTGAGATCGACGATCTGCGCACCCGGTGACATGTTCAGCGTTTCCCCCGAACGCACCGCGTCCCCCAGAATTCGGATCAGCTTGCGCCTCGGGTCACCGGTGCCATAAGTGTCGAATAACTTTAGGGTTATCGCCGATATGGCTCGTGCGTCAGTGTAATACGCCAGTATGTCCTGCAGCGCCTGCTTCGTAGCGGCGTACAGGTTTACCGGTCGATAAGCTTCGCCTTCGTGATGCTGCCAGGCAGTACCAGTGTTGACTAGCATGCGGACGCCCGCCGCCGTCATCGCTTCGAATAATTGGGTAGGAAACACCACGTTCGACTGCACCAGCGGTTCGATCTGGTCAGCGCGGTGATCGGCAAGAAACAGACTGGCCAAGTGGAACACCGCATCCGGCTGCGCCGATGCCATGATTGCCGTCAGGTTCTGCGTCGTTCCGTCATGGCGATGGAGCACGAAGTTAGGGTGGACGGGAAGACCCATCGTCTCACTTTCGGGGCGCACGATCGCATGCACCCGCCAACCGTTTTCGAGCAGACGCGCAGTCAGCTTGCTCCCGATAAACCCGGTTGCACCTGTCACCATGGCAGAACGCATCATCCTGCTTCTCCATCATAGAGGAAAGGCGTATCGAAATCCACAAGCGCGGGATGCTGCCGGTCGCGATCGGACAGTACCGGTGCATCGACTGGCCAGTCGAACCCCAGAGAATCCCACGCAATGCCGGCGTCATGCGCGGGAGAATGGACGCTGGTCACTTTGTAATACATGCCGCTGGGTCCGCTCACGGACAAGAAACCGTGCGCACAGCCCGTTGGCAGGTACAGGCCACGGCCGTTGGCCGCGCTCAGCGTGAAGCTTTGCGCCTTGCCGAAGGCCGGCGATCCGCGCCGCAGGTCGACCACGACGTCAAGTACTTCACCGGTCAGGCAAAACACCATCTTGGCATGGTCCGCCGGCGGCAGTTGGAAGTGCATGCCGCGTATGACGCCTGGAGCTGAGATCGAAAAATACTCCTCACGCCAATCAGTTCTCAGCCCCAGTTCCTCGGATCGAGGCGTATGGAATGTCTTGACGAAACTACCCCGGGTATCGTGCATGACCCGCGCCTGCAGCAGGTAGCATCCCGGGATGTCGGTAGGTTCGATATTCATCGCCAGATCAAAAATTTAAGCCAAAGAACTCTTCGAGCTTTTCGCCGACATAATCAAAATGCTCTGCCCCCAGCGCCGGATACAGGCCTATCCAGAAGGTGTTGTTCATCACCCGATCAGTCTGGGTCAGGTCACCCACCACGCGGTAGTCGACATGCTGAAAATAGGGCTGGCGGGTCAGGTTGCCGGCGAACAGCAGGCGGGTGCCGATCTTGTTCTGGTCGAGGAATCGGGTCACGTCGACGCGCTTCGCATCGACGCCGTCACGCAGCATCAGCGGGAAACCGAACCAAGACGGGTCCGAATTTGGCGTCGCCTCCGGCATGATGAAGATCTCCTCCAGGCTCTTCAGCCGCTCGGTCAGGAGCGCGAAGTTGCGCCGACGTGCGGCAATGAAGCCTTCCGCGCGATCCAGCTGTGCCAGCCCACAGGCCGCCTGCATGTCAGTGATCTTCAGATTGTAGCCGAGATGCGAATAGACGTACTTGTGGTCGTAGCCGAACGGCAGCGTGCCGTGCTGTTGGCCGAAGCGCGAGCCGCAGGTGTTGTCGCAGCCGGGTGCGCAGTAACAGTCGCGGCCCCAGTCGCGGATGCTCTCGATGATCGGCTTCAGCTCTGCCGACTTGGTGAACACCGCGCCGCCCTCACCCATCGTCATGTGGTGCGCCGGGTAGAAGCTGAGCGTCGCGACATCGCCCCAAGTGCCCACCAGCTTGCCGTCATAGGTGGCGCCTAGCGCGTCGCAGCAATCCTCAACCAGCCACAGATCATGTTCGTCGCAGATGCGGCGGACCTCGGCGAGGTTAAACGGGTTGCCCAGCGTGTGGGCGATCATGATCGCGCCGGTCTTCTCGGTGATCGCCGCCTCAATCAGGCTGGCATCGATATTGTAGGTGGGAACGTGGACGTCGACGAAGACGGGGATAAGGCCGTGCTGGATCGACGGGTTGACCGTGGTCGGGAAGCCGGCCGCGACGGTGATGACCTCGTCGCCGGGTTTCAGCCGGCGATCACCCAGCTTGTGGCTGGTCAGGCACGACAGCGCAAGCAGGTTGGCCGACGAGCCCGAGGTGGTCGTCAGCAGGAACGGCGCATTGACCATCTTGGCCAGCCGCGTCTCGAACTCGGTGTTGAAGCGGCCGGTGGTCAGCCAGCCATCAAGCGACGCCTCGACCATCATCTCGATCTCGGGTGCGCCGATTACCTTGCCCGCAGGCGGGATCACGGTTTCGCCAGGCACGAATGGCTTGGGTGCGAATTGCTGTTCGGCATATTGGCCGACCAGCGTGCGAATCTGCTTGCGGAGTTCGTCAGCGGTCATGGGTAGTAAATCCTATGCGGAAAGGTCGTGGCTGGCGCTAGCGAAGCGGTCCAGCTCTTCAAGTGAATAAGCATGCATATCAGCGCCCGACAGCCAAGCGCGATGCCAAGCAACGATCCGGTCGAGGGCGTCAGACAGCGACCAGCGTGGTTGCCAGCCAAGCCCGAAGCGCGCCTTGGAGATGTCGAGCTTGAGGTAATTGGCTTCGTGCGGCTGAATAGACTCGTCGCGCGTCCAAGCAGCGCCCTCGCCCCAACGCGCGCACATGCGCTCGACGATCCACTGCACGGGCTGCGCATCCTCGTCGCACGGACCGAAGTTCCATGCCTCGGCTGCAGCGGGATCGGCCCAGAGCGTTTGGCACAGCACAAGATAACCCGACACCGGTTCTAGCACGTGCTGCCATGGCCGGGTGGCTAGTGGATTGCGGATCAGCACCGGATCACCGTCGGCGACTGCACGCAGGATGTCTGGGATCAGCCGATCGGCCGCCCAGTCGCCTCCGCCGATGACGTTACCAGCACGACCCGACGCAAGCGCAGGCTTGCCGGCACCGGTGAAGAACGACCGGCGATACGCCGATGTGACCAGTTCCGAGCACCCCTTCGAGTTGCTGTACGGATCATAACCGCCCATCGCCTCGTCTTCACGATAGCCCCAGACCCATTCGCGGTTCTCATAGCATTTGTCAGTCGTTACCACGCAGACGGCGCGGACCGAAGCTGCCTTGCGGACAGCCTCAAGCAAGTGGACGGTTCCCATGACGTTGGTGGCATAGGTGCCGACAGGATCGTCGTAGGATGCACGCACCAGAGGCTGTGCCGCCATGTGGATGACGATCTCGGGATCGGCCGCGACTAACGCGGTTTCCAAGGCTTCGCGATCGCGGATGTCGCCAATGATCGACGTCATGCCGGCCGCGACGCCGGCGACCTCGAACAACGCCGGGCTGGTCGGAGGCATCAGCGCAAACCCGGTCAGTTTGGCACCCATCTGCTGGAGCCAGAGCGACATCCAGCTGCCCTTGAACCCGGTATGGCCGGTCAGAAAGACGCGCTTGCCCGCCCAGAAGGCGGGGTCGACTATGCCCTTGGTCACAACCGTGGCAGTCATGAAGGGGGGCGTCACCAGATCCGCCACGGGGCCTTGCCGCTCTGCCACAAGTTCTCGAGGTGATGCTTGTCACGCAACGTATCCATAGGCTGCCAGAAACCGTGATGCTCATAGGCCATCAGTTCGCCGTCGGTGGCCAGCGTGCGCAGCGGCTCCTGCTCCCAGGTGGTTGAATCATCTTCTAGATAGTCGAGTACCTTTGGCGACAGCACGAAATAGCCGCCATTGATCATGCCTCCGTCGCCCTGCGGCTTTTCGAGAAACTCGGTGATCTTGCCGTCTTCCATCTGCAACGCGCCAAACCGGCCCGGTGGATAGGTCGCAGTCAACGTCGCTGCCTTGCCATGGCTACGGTGAAACTCAATCGACTTGGTGATGTCGATGTCGCCGACGCCGTCACCATAGGTGAACAAGAAGAATTCTTCGTCCTTAACGTAGTCGCCGACGCGCTTGAGGCGTCCGCCCGTCATCGACTCGTCACCGGTGTCGATCAACGTGACTTTCCACGGTTCCGCGCGCTTTTCGTGCACAACCATTTTATTCTCGCGCATGTCGAAAGTAACATCAGACATGTGAAGAAAATAGTTAGCAAAATACTCCTTTATGACATACCCTTTATAACCGCAGCAGATGACGAAATCATTTACACCATGCGCGGCATATATCTTAAGAATATGCCACAATATTGGGCGTCCGCCTATTTCGATCATTGGTTTGGGACGGAGGCTGGTCTCTTCGGCAAAACGTGTACCGAGGCCGCCAGCTAGGATTACTGCCTTCATCATTTCACCTTAGTTTGAGCTGACGAATGCATCGGAAAAGAAACGTTTGCCAGGAAGTCCGACAGCTTGAAGCTTTTCCCGTGCAGAAGTGATCATAGCGTTCGAGCCACACGCGTAAACGACGGTATCTTGCGCATCAATTCCGTGTCGCACTGCGGCATCCTGCACATATCCCCGCGCTCCGTTCCAATCCGCGCGCTCGTCAGACAAAAGGTGGTGGAACGCTATGTCGAGTCCGAGGCTTACCGGATCCCAGCAGAAATTCTCGGCTTCGCGATTGCCCCAGAATACGCTCAGCCGGTGACGCGCCGCACGCTGCGGATCGCGGGCCAGTTCCTCCAGCAGCGCTTTGACGGGTGCAATACCCGTCCCCGTCGCCAAGAATACGATGTTGGTCGGCGCTTGGTCGCGCAGGAAAAAGGTACCAAAAGGCCCTTCGATACGGATCAGATCGTTGGGCTTGGCCCGCTCGAACCAATATTCGCTCAGCTTCCCCCCCGGGTAGCGCTTGACAATCAATTCGAGCAGCCCGTCGTCACGCGACGCATTGGCAAGTGAATAGCTGCGCCGCACCCCATCGACTAGTACATCGACATATTGCCCGGGCACAAAGCGCATCCGCGACGCAGGCGGCGTTTTGAGGACAACATGTATGATTGCGGGTGCTAGGCGCTCGATCGAGACGATGCGGCTCGGCATCGTCCTAATTTCCATATCGGATAGCCGTTCGAGTGGCTCGACATCAAGCGACACGTCGCTGTCCGCCGCACGGCAACAGGTCAAAACAATCCCCAGCGATGCTTCCTCTGGGGTCAGGCTTTCGCTTTCCGTACGCAGCAGCCGGGTCGTGCCCGACTGCACCGGTGCCTTACAAACCCCACAACGTCCTGTCCGGCAACTGTATTCGAGTGCAATCCCTTGGCTACGCGCCGCATCCAAGATCGATACCGCAGGATCGGCCACAAACGTCCGTCCGGTGTTTAGCATGATGGTGTGCATCGCGAGAGCGCTGATAAACGGGTTTGGGCTCTAGTCCAGACATGATGTCACGAAAGCTTGCCCACCGTAGCATAATTTGCGACATACGCAGCCGGCAACCGTCGCATCGACGACGAACGCGGAATCCGGAAAAGACAATGGGTATGATGATTACGCCGGGGGCCGCGGCTTTCCGGGAGCGCCAGGCAGTTTCGTTGCTGGGATCGATCCTGTCGGTCCTGTTCTTTTATACCATCGCCTTCCCGAAGGGCGGGATCAAGGCTGGCGACGTTCCCCTCACCATTGGTTATGTGCTGACGGGCGTCCTGCTCGTACTGGCATTGCTGCGCGGCAGTCGGTTGTCGCTACCTTTTGACAGGTTGCTCGCGTTCCTACCCTGTATATTTCTGGGGCTGTGGAGTGCGTTCGTCGTGGCGGTGAACGGCACGCAATCGGTCGGTTTTACCGTATCCTACTTTGTTTCGGCTCTCTATCTTCCGATTTTCGGGCTAACCTTCTTTTCGTCGTTGATCCTTGACGAACATCATGGTCGGATCGAACGCGCGCTTGTTTGGGCAGTGCGTTTCATAGTTGTCTACGGTATTTTCTTGTTCCTGTTTCGGCAGGCGACGGGTCATTGGATCGAGGTACCCTATGTCACGGTCAACGCCGCCGATGTCGGGCAACTTGACGATAAGCACATTAACCGGGGCGGTATCTTTAAGCTGATTTCAACCTATAACAATGGAAACATTTTTGGGGTTGCCGTTGCGATCATGGCACCGATCTATCTTCGGTTGGAGCCAAAAAAGCTGCTGCGATTCGCTCTTTATATTGCATTGTTCCTCACACTGTCACGCACCGTGTGGATTGGCGCAATACTGATACTGCTTTTTCGGGCTATTTCTCAAGGCATCCGCCCGCTAACATTGTTGTACCTGAGCACCGGCCTATTGCTCGTGAGCGCGATGATCGCCCTCCTACTCAACTTGCTTGGAACCGACCTGTCGTTCGTTTTTGATTCCAACCTTGGCGGTCGCACAAAGCAGCTGGCTGTGCTGGATCACATTGAGTTTATACCGCAAGGTTCCATCGGCATGTTACCAGAAATAGTTTACACCGGAATTCTTGTTCAATTCGGTGTTCCGGGCCTGTTGTTCTTTATCGCCCACCTGCTCTTGCCGCCACTCCTGCTGCGGCTTGAAGGCGTTCGATTACTGTCGGTATCGCGTGCCGCCGCATGCCAGCAGGGAATGCTTCTCTATATGGTGCTCGCCGCGGCGGATGCCGCCTACAGCCTAATCCCGGTCATGATGATATTCTGGATGGTTGCCGGAATGGGCTTTTGGTACGCGCATCGCCAAACCGGGTTGATCAAAGGACGAACGTGAAGCTGCTTGTCGACGCAAGGACTGGCTGGGGGCATGGCATCGGGCGGCTCATTGTCAATACCATCCCCCGGGTTGCGCGGTCGCAACCGACTTGGCAGGTTGATGTCTTGGTACTGCCGAAAGACCAGGCCGCCGCGCGGGATGCCTTTGGTGGCGTCACCAACTTGGCGGTCGTTGAATGCGACATCGAACCCTTCTCCCTAGGCGAGCAGACCCGCCTGTCTCGATACGCCCGCGACTACACCCTGACATGGTTCACCAACTACTGGGTGCCGCTTGGCTGGTCCGGTGCGTTCGTTGTCACCGTGCATGACATGCTGCATCTGATTCCCGATCTGTTTCCCACTTCGGTAGCAAAGCGATTACTGTCGAGGCGGACGTTCTCTAAGATCAGGCGTGAGGCGCGCGCGATCATGTTTGTCAGCCGCTTTACTGAGGAGGCGTTTACTCGCCTAGTCGGTCGCCCGCGCCATGGCGTTACCGTCCAGCTGGGTGGCGATCATCTCGAATATGGCCCGCTTCTTCCTGTCCGGGCGCGCAGCCGGCGTCTGCTGGTGGTAGCTGCCGCTAAACAGCATAAGAATTTTGACCTGTTGTTTACCGCTTGGCAGGCTGCTCAAGTAGCGTCGCACTGGACGCTGACTGTCATTTCACCCGGTTCGTTCATGCGCTCTTCAGTCGATTTGGATGGCATGGGCCAAGGCGCTCGGGTCGAAATCCGGCGCGGCGTATCGAATGAAGCGCTGGCCGCCCTCTATGCGGACAGCGCCGTACTGTTGATGCCGTCGCTGTACGAAGGTTTCGGATTGCCGCTGCTGGAAGGCATGCTGGCCGGTGCGCTGTGCGTCAGTTCGAACGCAGGAGCAATGGTTGAAGTGGCAGAGGGAGCCTTTGTTCAATTTGTGAACGGAACGGACCGGGTTGGATGGACCCACGCCATCGAGAGCATCTGTGCAATGATTGATACCGGGACGGTCGATCTAGAGATAATTGCCGGACATAATATTGCCTGCGCCCGTCGTTTCCGCTGGGACACAACCGCGGATGGAGTGACAGCCGCGATCGAACACGCCGCGGCGATGCTGCCGCTATCAAACGATATTAGGGTGCGTGGAACCTGAGTTCCTTATTTTGAGCAATGATGCCGCATATTAAAAGGAAGACCAGCGCTATCTGCCTCATTCGCCCTGCCCACTCGCCAAAACACTATTGGTAGCAACCAGTCGCTCAGCCCGCTTAACCTCTGCTGCGAAGTTACGGAGAAAATGCATACGGTCGAAATTTCGTGCGTTGGCAATCGCCGTGGCAGGTTTGAAGCTGGGCAACCATTGGTCGAAACGGTCAAGCGCTTCAATCAGCGAATCTGCCGTCTGACTGTGGAAATGGATACCAGTTTGGCCATCGATAACAGTTTCAGTACCGCCACCACGCCCGAAGACAACCACCGGCCGTCCCGCCGCTTGAGATTCTACCGGAATAATGCCGAAATCCTCCTCGGCAGTGAAGATTAGCGCACGCGCCTGCGCGTAAGCAGTTCTTAATTCGTCGAAACGCATTCGTGTAGTAAAACGCACATTGGGGCCGGCGCGCGCCTTCAACGTACCGAGCATTGGGCCATCCCCGATGACGTGCAGCTTGCGACCGGTTCGGGTGAAGGCGTCGACCGCTATGTCGGGGCGCTTGTAGGGGACCAATTGACTGATCCACACACACTCGTCGCTTACTGCATCGCTTTGCTGGAACAGGTCTACATCGACAGGCGGGTAAACGACGCTGGCCTCACGTCCCCAAAATTTGCCGATCCGCCGTCGGACAAACTGGCTGTTAGCAACGATAACGTCAGGGCGCGAGGCACTCATACGATCCCAAGCACGCATCCGGGGCGCAATCAGCCGTAAGTACAGCCCCGCCAGCCGGCCGCTCGCCGCACGATAGGCGTGATATTGGTCCCAAATATAGCGCATCGGTGAATGGCAATATGTAACGTGGACTGCATCGGGGCGAGTGATGATGCCCTTGGCTGGTCCTGCCTCACAACTGATGACGAGATCATAGGCGCTGAGGTCGATTGCCTCGAGCGCGGCAGGCATCAACGGCAGATATTTTTGATATTGCGTTTTCGCCAGCGGCAATTTGGCTATGCTGGTGGTGATGATGCGATGCCGCATCAGCGCTTGCGAAAGCGCTGCCTCATCTACCACATGGGTAAAGATATCGGCGTCGGGATACAGTTCACAAATTCGCTCGAGAACGCGCTCGCCGCCACGCATCGTCACAAGCCAATAATGGATAATCGCAACCCTGCGCTGGGGTGCCAGTACGGTTTCGTTTGGTGTCGTGACGTCGGTCATGGCTATGATCCTGTTAGGGCCGAGACTCAATCACAGCCAGAAAGCGATTGCCGTGGCGATGGCAACTCCGGAGAGGAAATTATCGGCGAGCTTGTCGTAGCGGGTAACGACGCGTCGGAAATTCTTGAGGCGGCAGAAAGCGTTCTCGATCAGGTGACGGCCACGGTATCGCTCTTTGTCGTATCGGATAGTGCGCTTGCGGTTGTGCTGGCCGGGAATGACGGGAACGGTTCCGGCGTCGCGCAGTGAACGGCGCAGTCGGTCGGCGTCATAGCCCTTGTCGGCCAACAGGCAACGCATCCTGCCAGCGTGTTCGAGAAGCGCAGGTGCCGCCTTGATGTCGCTGACATTGCTGGGTGTGAGCATCAGCGCATAGGGACGACCAATGACGTCGGTGAGCACGTGGACCTTGGTCGTCCAGCCGCCGCGCCAGCGACCGATCGCCTGGGTCTGCCCCCCATCCACCGAACGCCGCGCTTTGTGCCCTGATGTAGGTGCTGTCGATCGCTGTGCTTTTCGCAACCGTCCCTGCATCCACCAGCGTGCCGAACAGTTTGAGCCAGAAGCCCCGGCGCGACCAGCGGTTGGACCGGTTGTACACCGTCGCCGACGGGCTATAGTCGGCCGGGCAGCCGCACCAGCGGCAGTTAACCTTCAGCACATGCACGATCCCCGAGATCACGCGACGGTCATCCACGTGCCTCGCGCCAGGCTGGTTTTTGGGCAGATGTGGCTCGATCATTGCCCACGCTTCGCCCGACAACCAGAACAGTGCCATGCCCCAACCTCCATCATCCACGCACCCGTGAATCAAAAAACACACCGTCGCTCAATAGGCTGATTGGGTTTCGACCCCTAGGCAGGGCACACGAGACGTTGTTGTACTAACAAGAAATGGGTTGGCTCGACTGGCGGCTCGGGCAATTGGAGCGGCATCGGCGGAGCTTTAGAGCGTTTTCCGGCCGACCTGAGTCGAAGGGGATTCACACGGGCGTGCTGATCTGATTCACGGTGCTGGCTGGATGGAGGCCGGCATGGATGGGTAAGCCGTTGTCG
>Ga0265798_10003420_pt1 | contig 22551 bp, 16 predicted proteins | sample P3T30metagenome_FD_192430 | JGI IMG/M metagenome (GOLD analysis project Ga0265798, IMG submission 192430) | Plant litter microbial communities from East Loma Ridge, Irvine, California - P3 T30 | ecosystem: Environmental > Terrestrial > Plant litter > Unclassified | place: USA: California... | reverse complement strand
AGGCCGACGTGCTGGTGCAGAACCTGGCACCCGGCGCTGCAGCGCGGATGGGCCTGTCGTTCGAGGCGTTGCACGCGCGTTATCCGCGACTGATCGTCTGCGACATTTCCGGCTACGGCGAAGGCGGCCCCTATGAGGAGAAAAAAGCCTACGACCTGTTGATCCAGAGCGAGGGCGGCTTTCTCTCGGTGACCGGAGGCCCCGGCGAAGACGAGCGGGCCAAGGCCGGCTGCTCGATCGCCGACATCGCCGCCGGCATGTACGCCTACACCGGGGTGCTCTCGGCGTTGATGCTGCGCGACAAGACTGGGGTGGGCAGCCGGATCGACGTGTCGATGCTCGAAAGCCTGGTGGAGTGGATGGGCTATCCGCTGTATTACGCCTACAAGGGTGCGCCACCGCCCGCCCGCGCCGGTGCGGCGCATTCCACGATCTATCCGTACGGACCGTTCCCGACCGGGCACGGCGGGACCATCATGCTCGGCCTGCAGAACGAGCGTGAATGGGCGCTGTTCTGCGACAAGGTGCTGCTGGATGCGTCGCTGGCCGACGACGCGCGCTTTTCCAGCAACTTCGAACGCTCGCGCAACCGCGATGAACTGCGGCAGATCATCGTCGACAGCTTTGCGCAGCTGTCGGTCGAACAGGTGCTGGCCCGTCTGGAAACCGCACAGATCGCCAATGCCCAGGTCAACGACATGGCCGGCGTCTGGCGGCATCCGCAACTCGCCGCACGCGAGCGCTGGCGTGAGGTGGACAGCCCCTCCGGCAAGCTTCCCGCTTTGTTACCGCCGGCCAGCAACACCGCGTTCGTCCCGCGCATGGACGCGGTGCCCGCGCTGGGACAGCACACGGCGGGAATTCTCGAGGAACTGGGCTACTCCGCCGATCAACGGGCGCAGATGAGCGCCAGCGGCGTGATCTGACGCACCAACCGGCACCTTCGGTATCGCCGCCGCCTGCTGCGGCGTGCCACGACCAACACGGGAATCCGCGCCATGCCGACCTCTCCCCTTCGCTCGGCGCTGTTCGTGCCGGGCAGCCGCCCCGAACGGTTCGCCAAGGCCCTCGCCGCTGGCGCCGACGCGGTGATCGTCGATTTCGAAGACGCCGTGGAAGAAGCACTCAAACCCCACGCGCGTCAGCACCTTGCAGATTTCCTCCGGCACACCGACACGGCGCAGGTCATGGTTCGAGTGAATGCCCCAGGGCATGCCCAGCACGCCAGCGACCTGGCCTTCTGCGCGAACAATCCTGGCGTGGTGGGGGTGGTGCTGCCCAAGACCGAGACCTGCGCGCAACTCGCCACGGCCTGCCAGAGCGGCAAACCGTTGTGGCCCATCATCGAGAGCGCCAAAGGCTTGCTGGCGCTGCAGGCGATCGCCCATGGCCCCGGGGTGCAGCGCCTGTGCTTCGGCAGCCTGGACCTGGCCCTGGATCTGGGCCTGAGCCATGGTACGCCCGCGGCGGAGGCTTTTCTGGATCAGGGCCGCATGAGCGTGCAACTGCACTCGCGGGCCGCCGCCCTGCTACCGCCCCTGGACGGTGTGTTCGCCGCCCTGGACGACACGCCGGGGTTGCAACGCGCCATCGAACACGCGCGCAACCTCGGCTACGGCGGTGCACTGTGCATTCACCCCAGACAGGTGGCGATCATTCATGCCGCACTGGCGCCCAGCGCGGCAGAGCTCCAATGGGCTCATGCGGTGCTGGCGGCCAGTACGGCTGCGAAAGGTGCGGGGGCTTTCCAGTTCGATGGCCAGATGATCGATGCACCGGTACTGCTGCGTGCCAGACGCCTGGTGCAATCGTCGGGCGGCTAGCCTGCGCATTGGCGTTCGCCAGAGCCGAACGCCGGGTTATGCAAATACAGATTTTCGCCACAGGCGCGATTGAGCGACCCTGAAGCTGAAAACACTTCTACGCTGCATCGGGCCGGTTGGCTCGAAACAGCCGCCAAAAATGGATTGTCCTACAACAATAACAAGGTGATCTCGATGTTCAAGCTGACCCAGGCGCTGCTCTGCGCCGCCGCCGTTTCGATGGCAACCCTGGCCCAGGCCGCCGATCCCGTCGTCATCAAGTTCGCCCATGTGGTGGCGGAGAACACCCCCAAGGGCCAAGGCGCACTGCTGTTCCAGAAACTGGTGGCCGCCGACCCCAAGCTCAAGGACAAGGTGAAAGTGGAGGTCTATCCCAACTCCTCGTTGTTCGGCGACGGCAAGGAGATGGAAGCACTGTTGCTGGGCGACGTGCAGATGCTCGCCCCCTCGCTGGCCAAGTTCGAGCACTACACCAAGCAGGTGCAGATCTTCGATCTGCCGTTCCTGTTCGATGACCTGGCTGCGGTCGACCGCTTCCAGCAGGGGCCGCAGGGCAAGGCGCTGTTGACCTCGATGGACGACAAGGGCATTCACGGCCTGGCCTATTGGCACAACGGCCTGAAGCAACTGTCGGCGAACAAGAAGGTGATCCTGCCCAAGGACGCCCGCGGACTGAAATTCCGTGTGCAAGCCTCCAGCGTACTCGAGGAACAGTTCAAGGCGATCCGCGCCAACCCGCGCAAGATGAGTTTCGCCGAGGTCTACCAGGGCCTGCAGACCGGCACCGTGAATGGCACCGAGAACACCTGGTCGAACTACGAAAGCCAGAAGGTCCATGAGGTCCAGCCGTTCTTCACCGAGACCAACCATGGCCTGATCGACTACATGGTGATCACCAACTCCAAGTTCTGGAACGGCCTGCCCGACGATGTCCGCGGCGAACTGCAAACGCTCATGGACCAGGTCACCGTCGAGGTGAACAAGCAGGCGGAGGCCCTGAACCAGACCGCCCGGCAGAAAATCATCGATGCCAAGACCAGTGAGATCGACCCGCTGACGGCCGAGCAACGCGAACAGTGGCGCGAAGCCATGCGCCCGGTCTGGGACAAATTCTCCGAGCAGATCGGACCCGACCTGATCAAGGCAGCCGAAGCCTCCAACAAGGCCTCGTAAGCGCCTGTCCCGTACCCTGCATCCGCTGGCCAGGGCCAGCGGTGATGGACGCGCGGCTGCCCGGCGGGCGGCGGTCGCTCTCACGACGTTCGGAGAATTCCTATGCAATCGCTCAGGCAAGTCTGGGAGCGTTTCGAAGAAGGCATGATCGCCTTCCTGCTGGCTGCCATGACACTGGTGACGTTCACTTACGTCGCGCTCAACAACCTCTACACGATGTTCTACGTCCTCAGCGACAAATGGGCGTGGAGCAGCGATCTGTTCGCCGGTATCGGTGATCACCTGATGGGTTACGCCCAGGAAATGACCTGGAGCATCGCGCTGACCAAAGCACTGTTCGGCTGGCTGATCTTCTTCGGCATCGCCTATGGCGTGCGTACTGCCGGCCACTTGGGAGTCGACGTGCTGGTCAAGAAAACCAGCAAGCCGGCCCAGCGTGTCCTGGCGATGATCGCCTGCGGCTGCTGCCTGCTGTATGCCGGCCTGTTCCTGGTCGCCAGCATCAAGTGGGTGTCGGCGGTTCTGGTGGCCGGCATCGGTGCCGAGGATCTGGATCGCTACGGCATCGAAGTCGGCCACATCGCGCTGATCGTGCCGATCGGCTTCGCCCTGATCATCGCCCGCTACCTGGAAATCATGTACCGCATCTACAGCCATCGGCAGACCGGGCTGGGCCTGGCCGACGAGGCTGCCGAAGCCAGCAAGCTGGCCCACCCTGGCGAGGAGCAACGCTGATGACCGTTATCTGCCTGTTCCTGCTGCTGTTCGTGTTCATGTTCCTGGGCGTGCCCATCGCCATTTCGCTGGGCCTGTCCGGCGCGGTGTCGATCCTGCTGTTCAGCCAGGACTCTCTGAGCTCGCTGGCGATCAAACTGTTCGAGACCTCGGACAGCTACACCTTTCTGGCGATCCCGTTCTTTCTGCTGTCCGGCGCCTTCATGACCACCGGCGGCGTGGCACAACGGCTGATCGATTTCGCCAACGCCTGCGTGGGCCATATCCGCGGCGGCCTGGCGATCGCTGCGGTGCTGGCGTGCATGCTGTTCGCCGCGCTGTCCGGATCGTCGCCGGCCACCGTTGCAGCGGTCGGTTCGATTGCCGTAGTCGGCATGGTGCGCTCCGGCTATCCACGCGAGTTCGGCGCCGGCATCATCTGCAACGCTGGCACCCTGGGCATTCTCATCCCGCCTTCGATCGTGATGGTGGTGTATTCGGCGGCCACCGAGACCTCGGTGGGCAAGCTGTTCATGGCCGGGGTGATTCCGGGCATCCTGCTCGGCGTGATCTTGATGGTGGTGATCTACATCGTTGCGCGAATCAAGAAACTGCCGGCGCAGCCCAGGGCCACCTTCCGCGAATGGCTGAGCACTGCCCGCCGTGCCTTCTGGGGCCTGCTGTTGCTGGTGATCATCCTCGGCGGCATCTACAGCGGCATGTTCACTCCCACCGAAGCGGCCGCCGTGGCGGCGGTCTACTCGGCGTTCATCGCGCTGTTCGTATACAAGGACATGCGCCTCGCCGAATGCCCGAAGGTGCTCCTCGAATCGGGCCGGCTGACGATCATGTTGTTGTTCATCATCGCCAACGCCATGCTCTTCGCCCACGTGCTGACCACCGAACAGATACCGCAGCAGATCACCAACTGGGTGCTGTCCGAAGGCCTGACGCCACTGGGTTTCCTGATCATGGTCAACATCGTGTTGCTGGTGGCCGGCAGCTTCATGGAGCCTTCGGCGATCATCCTGATCCTGGCGCCGATCTTCTTCCCGATCGCCATGGAGCTGGGCATCGACCCGATTCACCTGGGCATCGTCATGGTGGTCAACATGGAGATCGGCCTGGTCCATCCGCCGGTAGGCCTGAACCTGTTCGTCACCTCGGCCGTCACCGGACTGACCCTGGGCCAGACCATTCGCGCCGCCCTGCCGTGGCTGTCGATCCTGCTGATGTTCCTGCTGCTGGTGACCTACGTGCCCTTCATCTCCCTGGCCCTGCCGAACTGGCTGGGCATGCCGTAGCTACCCGCTGCTGCCGGGCCCTGCAGGGCTCGGTGGCTCAGGATCGAACGCCGAGCAGTGCCTGTCGCAGTTCACGCGAAGCCCCAGACAGCGGCACATGGCCGCGCATGAGGACCTGCGTGCTGCGGCGGTAGGCAGCGCTGTGGATCTGCAGATGCCCAGCGTCCAAGGCCGCCACAACCGTGGTGTCCAGGCGCCCGGCCGGGTTTTCGATGCTGACCTGGATGTCCATGGGGGATACACCCGGTGTGGCAATACCCAAGGCCACTCGGTGGGCAGTGGTGCCCGGCAGCAGGCAGGCGGCAGCCAGGCAGCAACCGCCGGATACGGCCATGGAGGCGTGGCCGGTCTGAGGCGTGAAGTAGCGCACCGCGATGTTGCCGCCATCGCGCGGGGCGGCAACGATGCAGATTTTCGGAATGGTTTCGCTGCGGGCCAGTTCGGCGGCGGTCATCAACACGCCATCCTTGCGGCGCAGGCCCATTTTCAATCCGGCCTGGGTCCACAGGGTACGCAGCTTGGCCATGAAGGCTTGATCGGCCGCCAGTGTCGCCACAGGTTCATGGCCGGTCTTGCCCAGGCTGCGCGCCTCCACGATGACCATCGGCACCGCTACGTCCACGCAGGACACCTCGATGCCCTCGATGCGGTCGATTACCGCTCCGGTCGGCAGCAGGGCGCCGGTCTTGTTGCCCACCGGTGCATGGAGAAACAGATCGACCGCCGGATACTCGCCCATCACGCCGGGAATCGCCGTTTCGGTGAAACGTCCTTGCGCATCACGCTGCATGCGCGCCGAGGTGATCACGCCGGTGTTGGTATTGCGAATGTCGACTTCGCAGAGGCCACTGGCCGATGCTTCGACCAGCTCCATGTCCAGCGCCCACAGCAGCAGCGCACTGGACATGTTGCCGCAGTTGACGCTCCAGTCGATCTGCGCGTGATCGCTGGCCAGCTGCGCCAGGGTGCTGATCAAACGGACACCGTCGCCGACGCGCTCGGTGTTCATCACGAAGACCTTGTTGCTGGTCGCCGGGCCACGGCCCAGGCCGGTGATCTGCCGATTGCCGGCATAGCTGCCCACGGCCGGCACACCCATCAATTGGCGCAGCAGCTGCTCGCGCAGCACGCTGTCGGCAGGCAGCAACGGCTCCCACAGGACAACGCCAGTCGACGTACCGCCACGCATGTAGTGCGCGGGGATTTCCACTGAGCCAAGGCGGCATCGCGACTGCCAGCCGGGTTGCAGATCTGCCGTGGTGACAACGAATCGGTTCATCGACAACTCCTGCGAAGGCCTGCGCTACGACGCGCGGCTCAAGGGCTCATCAGCTCCCGGACCCTGGCAGCCAGGGTATCCATGGCAAACGGTTTGGTCAGCACCTGCATGTCCGGACCCAGATAGCCGTTGCCGATCGCTGCGTTTTCAGCGTAGCCCGTGATGAACAGCACCTTGAGGTCGGAGCGCACCTCACGCCCGGCATCGGCCATCTGCCGGCCGTTCATGCCGCCTGGCAAACCGACGTCGGTGATCAGCAGGTCGATGCGCACATCCGACTGCAGGACCTTGAGCCCGGCGAGGCTGTCCGCCGCCTCGATCAGGGTATAGCCCAGATCGCCGAGCACATCGATCAGCAGCATGCGCACCGTCGGTTCGTCGTCGACGACCAGGATGGTTTCTCCGGCATGGGCCGCGGCAGCCAGCGACTCGCGGGTTTCCGGCAGTTCGTCATCGACCTCGCCATAATAGCGTGGCAGGTAGATGCGCATGGTGGTGCCCTGCCCCAGCTCGGAATAGATCCGCACCTGGCCACCCGACTGCTTGGCGAAGCCATAGATCATCGACAGGCCCAGGCCTGTGCCCTGGCCGATGGGCTTGGTGGTGAAAAACGGATCGAACGCCTTGGCGATGATATCCGGCGACATACCGGTGCCGGTGTCGGTGACGCTGACCGACAGGTATTGCCCTTCGGGAATGTCATGGGTACGGGCCGCCTCCCGGTCCATCCAGCGGTTGGCCGTCTCGATGGTGATCTGACCGCCATCGGGCATGGCATCGCGGGCGTTGATGCACAGGTTCAGCAACGCGTTTTCCAGCTGGCTGACATCGACCAGGGTCGGCCACAGGTTGATGGCGCCGACCGTCTCCACGCGAATACTGGGGCCTACCGTGCGCTGGATCAGCTCGGTCATGCCTTCCATCAGCACGTTGACGTCGGTGGGTCGCGGGTCGAGCGTCTGTCGCCGGGAAAATGCCAGCAAACGGTGGGTCAGCGCCGCCGCGCGCTTGGTGGCGCCTTGGGCAGTGCTGATGTACTTGTCGGTTTCCATCCAACGGCCTTGGGCAATGCGCGTGCTCATCAGCTCCAGGGCGCCGGAAATGCCCGCCAGCAGGTTGTTGAAATCATGGGCCAGACCACCGGTGAGCTGGCCGACCGCTTCCATTTTCTGCGACTGGCGCAGTTTTTCTTCGGCCTGGATCAGCTTGACCGTGCGTTCGGTGACTCGCTGCTCCAGCGTATCGTTGAGCGCGCGCAAGGCGGACAGGGCCCGATCGCGCTCGGCCTCGACCGAGCGGCGCGCCTCGACGTCGATCAGCACGCCTGGAAAACGCAGTGGCTGGCCTTGCGCATCGTTCTCGACGCGACCGTTGGCTTCGATCCAGTAGTAGTGGCCGTCGGCCCGGCGCACGCGATACTGATGGGAATAACTGCCACCGCGCTGGATCACTTCATCGATGGCGGCAGCCAAGCCCTCCTGGTCATCGGGATGCACAGTGGCCACGATCGTCTCGAGGCTCAGGCCTTCGCGGCCCAGTTTCGGGTCCAGCCCGAACGCCGCCGCAAACCCCTCATCGACCGCAAAACGATCGGTTGGCAGATGCCAGTGCCACGTCCCGATGATGGCCCCGGCCGCCAGTGCCAGCTGGACGCGCTCGATGTTTTCCCGGGCCACGGCCTCGCTGGCGCGCAGCCGCTCCTCGGCATTACGCCGCTCGGTAACGTCGCTGAAGATGATGGCAATGATGCGCTCGTCGCTGGAACCGAACTTCACCGCCCGCACATCGAACCAGCGCTTGAACGCTTCGGCGTAGTTCTCGAACGTCGCGGGCTCGCCGGTCTTGGCCACATGGCCATAGGTGTCGAACCAGAATTGTTCCAGGTCCGGAGCGAATTCGGTCACCCAACGCCCACGCAGGTTGACCCCGGCCTGGCGCTCGAAGGCCGGGTTGGCTTCCAGGAACCGGTAATCGACCGGCAGATCCTGCTCGTCGAACTTGACCTCGACGATGGCAAAGGCCGATTCGATGTTTTCAAGAATCTTGCGGAAGCGCTCTTCGCTTTCGCGCAGCGCGCTTTCGGCAGCGCGTGTGCGGGTCAGGTCGAGCATCGCACCGATCATGCGCACCGCCTGGCCCTCGGCATTGCGGATCACATGGCCGCGGTCGAGCACTTCGGCATAGCTGCCATCGTGCCGCTGGAAACGGTATTCACCGGACCAAGCCGACAGCGTGCCGTCTATCACTGCATGGATGGAAGTGTCGACGCGGGTGCGGTCTTCTGGGTGGATGTGCTCGATCCACCATTCGCCAGTGCCTTCCACTGAAGCCAGAGGATGCCCATAGGCCTGTTCCAGCGCCTCGTTCCACACCACATGGTTGCGGCTCAGGTCCCAATCCCAGATCGCGTCGTTGGTGGCCTTGACGGCCAGGCGGTAACGCTCCTGGGTTTCCTTGAAGCTTTCGAGGGCCGCTCGTTCACGGGCATCACTCGTGGCCTGCGATAGACCGTCAGCGTCATCGCCTGCGAGCTCTGGATGTGGAACCGACGCTTGCAGCTGCTCCAGGGCGGCACGGGTCCGAGCGTCGCCCGGATCGAAGCCTGCTTCTTGCAATACCCGGCGCAGACGCTCGACCTGAGAAGCAGTTGCCACGTTTGTCGTGTGATTCAGAACGCCTCCAACTACCCTATCAAGGTGATATCAATGGTTGCATCGTTATGCCTTATAGGCAGTGGCCTGACCGCACAGTTCCAGACGCGAGAGATGCCAGAAGGCCAAGGTAGCGACCACAGGCGTTTCGCCACGCAATGTTCGAGGTGCCGTCAATAGAAGCGATCGCAACGGGATCGATGCACAGTATATTGTGGGTAGAGAGAGGATGGGACGAGAATGCTGGTTCAAGTGACCGGTTAATGGCAGGGGCGGCTGGATTCGAACCAACGCATGGCAGGATCAAAACCTGCTGCCTTACCGCTTGGCGACGCCCCTGTATCCGGTGCAAGAAGTGCCAATTGCTGGCCTCTGCATGAACGAGCGGGAATTTATCAGGTTTCTTTTCCACAGGAAACCCCATGCGTAACAAATATTCTTGAAAAACAGCTGGTTGCTACTCGACGGTACTGCAACGGGTCCGGAACGGTACGGGGATGAACTGTACCGGCCCGGGCCAAGTCCTATCTTCACCACATACTTCCCACGCCAGGCACGGGTGTTCAAGCACCGTGAAGGCACATCTCAAGCCCATCAGGAGGCGCACTGCATGAGCCCTACCCCCTACGTTCCGCCCAAGGTCTGGAAAAACGACGCAGACTCCGGCGGCCAGTTCTCAAAGACCAATCGCCCCACTGCCGGGGCCACCCACGAACAGCCATTGCCGGTGGGCAAGCACCCGCTGCAGCTGTATTCACTGGCGACGCCCAATGGTGTGAAGGTCAGCATCATGCTCGAGGAGCTGTTGGAACTGGGCCACGCCGAAGCTGAATACGATGCCTGGCCGATTCGCATCGGCGATGGCGATCAGTTCTCCAGTGGTTTCGTGGAAATCAATCCGAACTCGAAAATCCCCGCGCTGCTGGACCGCAGCGCAGGCGCAAGCGTGCGGGTGTTCGAGTCGGGATCCATCCTGTTGTATCTGGCGCAGAAATTTGGCGAGTTCCTGCCGGCGGACCCCGTCGCCCGTACCGAAACCATGAACTGGCTGTTCTGGCAGATGGGTGCAGCCCCCTACCTGGGCGGCGGCTTCGGGCACTTCTACGCCTACGCGCCTGAGAAGCTGGAATACCCAATCAACCGCTTCACCATGGAAGCCAAGCGCCAGCTCGATGTGCTGGACAAGCAATTGGCCCAGACCCGTTATGTGGCCGGTGCTGACTACACCATTGCCGACATTGCCATCTGGCCCTGGTACGGGCAACTGGTGCGCGGCAATCTGTATGACGCCGCGCAGTTTCTGTCGGTCGAGGAGTACCCTCACTTACAGCGCTGGGCCGAGGACATCGCACAACGCGCTGCCGTGCAGCGCGGCCAGCGGGTCAACCGCACCTGGGGCGATGAAGCGACCCAAGTGCCGGAACGGCATAGCGCTGCGGATTTCAAATAACCCCGGGCTTGCCCCTGGGCATGCATCCCCACCGCAGCTTGCGCAATCCCTGTAGCAGCGGCGCAAGCCGCGTCATGCCTCGCCAGTGACCTGTAGGAGCGGTCAGCGGCCGCGAAAAGGGCACCGCGCACTGCCTGATCCACCGCGCTGTCCGGTTCGCGGTCACAGACCGCTCCTACAGATCGCCGACAGCCCTGCGCCGCATCACGCCTTGTGCAGGGCATCGGCGTGGTGGAGCGCCGAATGCCCGGTCTTGTCGCTCTTCACCTCGTACTGCGGTTCGTCCCTGGACGCCGGGCGGTGCTTGCCCATGAATTCCACATCCTTGACGTGGACCTTGGTCACCTTGCCGTGGATCTCGCCCGCTTCGGAATTCCAGCGCACCGCATCGCCTACCTTGAATGCATTGCTCATCTGCTCGCCCCTGTTGTGATTGAACACGCGTCAGACAAGTGAGTACGGCCTGCGCCGTTGATTCCAATCAGCTGCCGTTTCATTGGCCGGACGGTACCGCACGCAAGGTGAACTCGGTGATCTCGGACGGCACGCCCAGGCGGATCGGAAAGCCGTTCCACAACCCGCTGCCGTTGCTGACGTACAACTGCAGGCCGGCGCGGCGATACAAACCCGAGACGAAGCCTTCGTTGGCCCTGGCCACTACCTGGTCGAAGCCGCGAATCATCCCGCCGTGGGTGTGCCCGGAAAGCTGCAGGTCGACCCCGGCAGCGATCGCCTCATCGATCCCCGCAGGTCGGTGGTTGAGCAAGACGATCGGCGCCCCGGCCGGTGCGCCGCGCAGGGCCAACTCCAGGTCCGGCGCACTGCCGCCGTACTGCGTGGCGACCTTGTCGGTGATACCGGCGATGACCAATTGCCCACGCGCGTCGCCTACCACTTCATGCTGGTTGATCAGGCTGTGCATGCCGGCTTCGCGGAATCTGGCCATCCAGCCTTCGTTGCCAAAATAGTATTCGTGGTTGCCGGGGATGGCGATCACGCCATTGCGGGCGCGCAGTTGCGCCAACGGCCTCACATCGGTAGCCCGCGCCTGCAAGGTCCCATCGATGAGGTCGCCGGTGATCACCACCAGATCAGGCGCCAGCGCGTTGCTGCGCTTGACCACTTCTTCCACCCAGGGCTCGGGAAACAGCACGCTGATGTGCAGGTCGGACAACTGCACCAGCCGGAAGCCGTCCATCGACGCGGCAAGCCCGGGAATCTCCAGCTCCAGCTGACGCACCTCCGGCACGCGGGTGGCCTGCGCCACGCCGAAACCCGAGACTGCTACCGCCAGGGCCGCGACGCCGCAGCGCCACTTGGCCAGCGCTTCACGCGACAGGCGATGGCGCCGGACCAGACGGGTGAACAGGATGCCAAGGTCCAGCACCAGCACGAACACGAACAACAGGGCAAACGCAGTGAAGGCCCATCCGGCGCCATAGGCCACCGCGTACGGCACTTCGGGCGAGTACATCGTCCCGGTGAAGGCGAGGATCAACATGTGGTACTTGGACGCGGCCAGCAGTGCCAGGCCGATCAGCACGCGCCAGCCGGTGGCCAGGGGCAGCGGGTAGACGAAGCGCAGCGCAACATACAGGAAGGCGACAGTCGCATAGATATGAAACACAGGGATTCCTCATGGTCAGTGGCACTCTGACAGCTAGCCGCTTCGATGGTTGGTTGGCGAAGTTGCTACAGAACATGTAGGAACGGTCTGTGGCCGCGAAATGAGCGCCGCGGTACGGCAGATAATACGCAGGGCGCCCTTCGCGGCCGATGACCGCTCCCACAGGGGATCGGATATCCGATCAACTGTCCGGAAACGGAATGGACAACAACCACTCGCGGAAGGCTACCAGCGACGGCAGCTGCTGGTTGTGCGTCGGGTACGCCAGGTAGTAGCCGCGCCCGCTTTCCATGGGTTCGAACAAGGTCACCAACTCACCCTGGGCGATCTCGTCCTGCACCAGGATGCGCGGCACCAGCCCGATCCCGATGCCGGCGATGACGGCCTGAATCAGATGCGCGGTGTGCTCGAAGCTCGGCCCCAGACGCATGCTCGGCGACCCTGCCAGCCCGACGCTGGCGAACCAGTCCGACCAGGCGTGGGGGCGCGACACTACACCCAGCAACAGCTGCCGAGCGGCGTCCTGCACCGACACGTGCGCATGCCCAGGCAGGGCCCTGGGGCTGGCCACCACCACCAGCTTCTCCGAAAGCAGCCGGTGCGCCATATAGCCCGGCCACTGCCCCGACCCCGCGCAGATGATCGCGCTCATGTCCTGCGCGCCTTCGGACAGGTCCCCACGCACGATTCTCGAATGGATATGCACCAGGCTGCCGGGATGGCGAGCGTAGAAATCGCCCATCCGCGGCATCAGCCATTTGGAAGCGAAGGTCGGCAGCACCGCCAGGTGCAGGGTATCGGCCTCGGCACGGTGCGAAATGGTCTGCAGGGTAGCGCCACGAATGCGCGCCAGCGCTCCGGCCAGTTCGTGCTGATACAGCGCGCCCGCCGCCGTCAGCTCGATGTGCCTGCCGTCACGCCTGAACAGCGTCACTTCCAGCAGCGCTTCGAGCGCCTGCACCTGTCGGCTCACTGCACTCTGGGTCAGGGCCAACTCGGCCGCCGCCCGAGTGAAACTGCCGTGGCGGCCGGCCGCTTCGAACGCCAGCAACAACGACATGGAGGGCGTGAGCCGTCTGGGATTCATTCATTGAACTCATGCAAAAACCGAAGGATATACGTTTGCCAGCTCGTCGTGCATTCGCGAAAATACGTCCACACCCCCTGTGTTGCAAGCAACCTGCAGCATGGGCAGGCCTCTCTCTGCAGAGCGACCGCGATAAGCAGTGCCCACTGCCAGCCCGCATATTTCGAATGCAGACCCTTCAAACCAGCCGGATACCGCCTGCCATGATCGCCGAACTGTCCCGCCAGAAAGCCCCTCTTGCGCCCTACCAGGCACTGCTGCGCCAGCTCGAAGGTGCGGGTTTCCAGGGCGAGATCGTCGACGACTACGCCACCCGCACGGTCCTGGCCACTGACAACTCGATCTATCAGCGCCTGCCCCAGGCGGCGGTGTTCCCCCGGCATGAGGCCGATGTGCAACTGCTCGCGCACCTGGCCAGCCAGCCGGAACATCGCGGCGTTGTGCTGACCCCGCGCGGCGGCGGTACTGGCACCAACGGCCAGTCGCTGACCGATGGCCTGGTGGTGGATCTCTCCCGGCACATGAATCAGGTGCTGGAGATCAACGTCGGGCAGCGCTGGGTGCGAGTGCAGAGCGGCGTGGTCAAGGACCAGCTCAATGCGGCCCTGAAACCCCACGGCCTGTTCTTCGCACCGGAGCTGTCGACCTCGAACCGCGCAACCATTGGCGGCATGATCAACACCGACGCCAGCGGCCAGGGCAGCTGCACCTACGGCAAGACCCGCGACCACGTGCTGGAACTGACCACCCTGTTGCTGGGTGGCGAGCGCCTGCACAGCCATACCCTCGATGCCGCGCAATTGCAGGCTAATCGGGTTGGCGACGGGCGGATCGCCGAAGTCTATCGCTGCGCATCGACCATCGCCGACGAGCAGGCCGAGCTGATCGACGCGGTGTTCCCCAAGCTCAACCGCTGCCTCACCGGCTACGACCTGGCCCACCTGCGCGAGGCCGACGGGCGCTTCAACCTGAACAGCGTGCTGTGCGGTTCGGAAGGCTCGCTGGGCTTCATCGTCGAGGCCAAGTTGAACGTGTTGCCGATCCCCAAGCATTCGATCCTGGTGAACGTGCGCTACGCCGGCTTCATGGACGCGCTGAACGATGCCAACGCATTGATGGCGCACCAGCCGCTGTCGATCGAAACCGTCGACTCCAAAGTCCTCTTGCTGGCGATGAACGACATCGTCTGGCATGGCGTGGCCGAATACTTCCCCACTGACGCACAGGCGCCGACCCTGGGCATCAACCTGGTGGAATTCAGCGGCGACGACCTGGACGTGGTCGAGCAGCGTGTCGAGCAGTTCATCGCCCACTTGCAGCAGGACACCACGGTACGGCGCCTGGGGCAAACCCTGGCGGTCGGCGCCCTGGCGGTGGGGCGCGTGTATGCCATGCGCAAGCGGGCGGTCGGCCTGCTCGGCAACGTCCAGGGCGAGGCCCGGCCGCAGCCGTTCGTCGAGGACACCGCGGTCCCGCCGCACAACCTGGCGGCCTACATCGGCGAATTCCGCGCCCTGCTCGACAGTCACGGCCTGCAATACGGCATGTTCGGCCATGTCGATGCCGGGGTGCTGCACGTGCGGCCGATCCTGGACATGAAGGATCCGCGTCAGGCGGCCCTGATCCGGCCCATTTCCGATCAGGTCGCGGCCCTCACGCAGCGCCACGGCGGCTTGCTCTGGGGCGAGCACGGCAAAGGCCTGCGCTCGCAATACGTGCCCGAGTATTTCGGCGAGCTGTACCCTGCCCTGCAGGCGCTCAAGGCCGCCTTTGACCCGTTCAACCAGCTCAACCCCGGCAAGATCGCCACGCCGGCCAGCGTTGCCAGTGCACGCCTTACCCAAGTCGACGAGGTGACCCTGCGCGGCGAACTGGATCGCCGCATCGACGAGCGCGTCTGGCGCAGCTACGACAGTGCGCTGCACTGCAACGGCAACGGTGCCTGCTACAACTTCGATCCGAACGACGCCATGTGCCCGTCATGGAAAGCCACACGCAACCGCATTCATTCGCCCAAGGGACGCGCCTCGCTGATCCGCGAATGGCTGCGCCTGCAGGGCCTGCACGGCGCCAACGTATTGCACACCGCCAGCGGCAGCCTGTTCGAACGCGCCCGCAACAGCCTGGCTCGGCGAATGGGCCGCGAAGACTTTTCCCATGAGGTCTACGACGCCATGGCCGGTTGCCTGGCCTGCAAGTCGTGCGCCGGACAATGCCCGGTCAAGGTCAACGTGCCGGAATTCCGCTCGCGCTTTCTGCAGCTCTACCATGGCCGCTACCTACGGCCGCTGAAGGACTACCTGATCGGTTCGCTGGAATTCAGCATTCCGTATTTGGCACGCTTTCCAAGGGCCTACAACGCGGTCATGTCGTTCTCGCCGGTGCGTCATGCGCTGCAACACGTGGCCGGCATGGTCGACAGCCCGTTGCTCAGCCTGGTCGATTTCCAGGCTCACTGCCGGGACTGGAACGTACGCCCGGCGAGCGCCGAGCAGCTCGCCCGGCTGACCACCGAGCAGCGTCAGCGTAGCGTGGTCCTGGTGCAGGATGCCTTCACCCGTTACTTCGACACACCGGTCATGGCCGACTGGCTCGAACTGATCGCGCGGCTGGGTTTCGATATCTACCTGGCGCCCTTCGCGGCCAACGGCAAGCCGCTGCAGGTGCAGGGATTTCTTGGTGCTTTCGACAAGGCCGCGCGGCACAACGCGCAATCACTGCGCCAATTGCAGGCCAGCGGTATCGCCCTGGTCGGCCTGGACCCGGCCATGACCCTGGTCTATCGCCAGGAGTACGCCAAGACCCTGGGCCAGGACCACGCCCCTACCGTGCTGTTGCCTCAGGAATGGCTTGCCCAGGTGCTGCCACAAACCCAGCAGCCGGGCACCGCCGGGGTCTACCAGCTGTTGCCGCACTGCACCGAAAAGACCAACGAGCCCGGCAGCATCACCCATTGGCAACAGGTGTTCAGCCGTCTGGGCGCGACCCTGCAGGTGCTGGCGAGTGGCTGTTGCGGCATGTCCGGGACCTATGGCCACGAAGCGCGCAATGTCGCCACCTCCAAGGTCATCTACGGGCAGTCCTGGCAGCCGTTGCTGGCCCGTTATCATGACGCTGGCAATCTGCTTGCCGACGGTTACTCCTGCCGCAGCCAGGTCAAGCGCGAAGAAGGTCACACGGTCCGTCACCCGCTGCAGGCACTGCTCGAACACGTGAGAAAAAACACCGTTTGAAAACGCTGGCGAGCCTGACGCTGGTGGCTATGCTCCGGTAGACTAGCGGTCCGATTGGCCCCGCATGCTCGCTTGCGCAAACAGGAATTTCACGGATGTCGGTTCAGGCTCGCAACAACGTGGTGATCAAGGGCCAAGGTCCGTTGACGCTGGTGTTCGCCCATGGTTTTGGCTGTGACCAGAACATGTGGCGATTGGTCGAGCCGACCTTTGCCAAGCATTACCGGACCGTGTTGTTCGACATGGTCGGCTGCGGCAATTCGGACGTGAGCGCCTACGACATCGACAAGTACTCGACACTGGCGGGCTACGCCGACGACATCGTCGAGATCATCCAGGAGTTCGGCGAGGGCCCGGTGGTGTTCATCGGTCACTCGGTCGGCGCGATGGCCGGCGCCATGGCCGCCAAGCGCAGCCCCGGACTGATCGGCGCCCATGCCATGGTTGGCCCATCGCCCTGCTACATTACCGATGCGGACTATCCCGGCGGCTTCAGCCGCGACGATATCGATGCCCTGCTCGCGACCCTTGAAAGCAACTATCTGGGCTGGTCCAGTGCCATGGCGCCGAGCATCATGGGCAATCCCGAACATCCGGAACTGGGCGTCGAGCTGACCAACAGTTTCTGCCAGACCGACCCGGACATCGCCAAGCGTTTTGCCCGCGTCACCTTCCTCACCGATAGCCGTGCGGACGTGCGCGAGCTGCGCGAGCCGGTGCTGGTGATCCAGTCTTCGGACGACTTCATTGCGCCCAAGGCCGTTGGCCAATACCTGACCGAAGCTATCACCGACTGCCGCATGGTGGTCATCGAGAACGAGGGCCACTGCCCGCACCTGAGCCAGCCCGCAGCCTGCATCGGCGCCATCCAGACGTTCCTGACCCAGACTTGCGGCCGCCTGCACGCATGACCGCCGAGCCCGACGCCGAGGCGCTCTACCAGCAAGCTCCATGCGCCCTGCTGCTGACTAACGAAAAGGGCCTGATCCTTCAGGTCAACCAGACCTTCTGCCACTGGCTGGGCTACACCCGCGAACAGCTGATCGGGGTACGCAAGCTGCAGGAGCTGCTCACCGTGGGCGGCCGCATCTTCTATCAAACGCACTGGATGCCGTTGCTGGTGATGCAGCGCTCGATTGCCGAGGTCAAGCTGGACTTCCTGACGGCCGACGGCAAGGTCACGCCGATGGTACTCAACGCCAGTCGCCGCGATCACAACGGCGGTGTGTTCGACGAGATATCGGCGTTCATCGTCGCCGACCGAATCCGTTTCGAACAGGAACTGCTGCAAGCCAAGCGACAGGCCGAGGACGCCCTGCAGCGTCATGTCGCGCTCGAGCACGAACTCAATCGGCAACGTGAACTGGCCGTCGACCGCGCACTGTTCGCCGAGCAGATGATCGGCATCGTCAGCCACGACCTGCGCAACCCACTGCAAGTGGTTTCCATGGCCGCACAGTATCTGCGTTCGCTGGACATGTCCGAGCGCCAGAGCGCAATGCTCGGCCATATCAGCGATGCCACCGCACGGTCGCAGCGGCTGATCAACGATCTCCTGGACTTTACCCAGGCTCGCATCGGCCAGGGCCTGGCCGTCAGCCGTGCACCGGTACAGTTGGACCGCGCCATTGCGGCCGCCGTGGATTCATTGCGCCTGCTCTACCCGCAACGGACGATCGTTTTCAGCGCCAGCGACGAAGCGTTGTTCTGCCAGGCCGATGCAGATCGTCTGGCACAGTTGCTGGGCAATCTGGTGTCCAACGCCATGACCTATGGCGATGGCACCACTCCGATCGAGGTGCGAGTCGCGGCAGCTCAGGGCGCGGTCGAAATCACCGTGCACAATCAGGGCAAAGCGATCGACGAAGCCCAGTTGAGTTCGATCTTCTCGCCCATGACACGGGGCTCGGAGGCAGGCCGCGAAGTACGCAGTGTGGGCCTTGGCCTGTTCATCGTCAGCGAGATTGCCAAGGCCCACGGCGGTATCGTCGAGGTAGTGTCCAGCGCTCAAGCCGGCACCACCTTCACCACCCGGTTTCCCGCCTACGCGTCGGCCGGGCATTGACCCCCGGCCAGGAGGTTCAGCGCGGCTCGTGAATCGGGCAGCCGTTGTGCTGGGCGCGAAAGCCTGCGGACATTTCATAGGTCGGCTTGCGCACGCGCATGACGCCGCCCAGAGGACGGTGCGCGGCCAGACCGTGCCACGGGCTGAATGACATCTGCTCGTTGATGGTCTGAATAGCCTCTTCGCTCCAGGCCTCCTGCGCCGGCACCTCGATTCGCGCCACGGTGACGTAGGGGCTCAACTCTTCGGACCAGACTTTCGAAGCGTCCTCGATCGGCATTTCGTCGAGATCGGTGGCCAGTTGGATACGCACTTCCCACGCACCCCCATGGCTTGCAAAATAATGACTGACCGCTTCACGCAGGCCGTCCGGTTTATCGTCCAGGTCGACAGGTTGATCCGTCAACTCGGTCAGCGTCGGTGCTACCGGCACCACCGCCAGCTTGGCGTAATGCTCGCCATACAGAAACGGCACCACACTGTAGAAGGTTTCACCGAGCACATGGGTCAGCGGATGCCCACCCATGCTCTTCAGCGTGCCGCTCTCGCCGCCCATGGTTTCGATCACCGACTCCACACCGCGCAGAAGCGCCGAAAAAGCTTTCTTCAAGCCCGGACCTTTGTCGGTGGTCTTGGCCAGCAGCTTGAGATTCTTCAGGAAAGCCTTGGGTGTGGCTGCCGTGAACGCCTTGGCGTTCTGCATGACGAAATCCTGGGTGACGTCCCCCTCGCTGCCCGGCAAACGCGCACCCTGTACCCCAACGATCTTCAAGCCAAGGCCCCGTGGGGTCGAAACCTTGTCGTCCAGCAGATCACCGGGATTGGTGGAAAAACGCATTACCACGGGCAACCTTCCAGGGGTGGCAAAAGCCCCCTGCGCCAACGGCGCAGGAAGGCCATCGAGCACCGTGATGTGCCCGCGTACCAACCCATGAGCCTTGGCATGCACGCCACGCAACGCGTGGCCGCCATCTTCGAACGTGGTGTCCAGAATGCTGCGCATCACTTCCGTCAGCTCTCGGCTGGTGTCTTCCTCGTCGTCGGGCACCTGCTCGAATGAGGGCTGAAACACCAGTGGAGTGACGGTCAGTCGATTGTCTGGCAATTGACTGTCTGGATATTGAGTGTCTGAAGAATGGCTCATGTACACACCTCGGCTCGGTTCAGGTCTTTATCACGGTGGATGTTCTTGTTATTTGGCCAGGTCGGCTTTCAGACGCTCACCGGCATAGGCCTGCGCTTCTTCGGCTTTTTTCACCACGGCTGCGGTGCCGAAGAATTCGTGGGTCACGCCTGGATAGACTTTGCGCTCGACGCTGACACCTGCAGTACGCAGCGCCTGTTCCAGCTGGGCACCATCGTCACGCAGTGGGTCGATTTCGGCGTTGATCACGGTCACCGGTGGCAGGCCCTTGAGGTTGGCATGCACCAGGTCGATACGTGGATCCTTCACGTCGGCCGGACCCTTGGTCACGTTGTCGATGAACCACAGCATCATCGGACGGTTGAGGGGCATGGCGTCGGCGTATTTGCGATAGGACTCGGTTTCGGTGTTGGACTGAGCAACGGGATAAACCGACAGCACGTGCTTGGGCGCGGTCAAACCGGCCTTGTGTGCGGCCACGGCGGTTGCCACGGCAAGGTTGCCGCCAGCGCTTTCACCGGCCAGTGCCAGGCGCTTCGCGTCACCGTTGACGGAGGCGGCGTTCTTGCTCAACCAGCGATAGGCAGCCAGTGCATCATCGTGAGCTGCGGGGAATTTATTTTCGGGCGCGCGGCGGTAGTCCACGGAGACGACCACGGCATTGGCTTGCTTGGAGATACCGCGAGCGCCGCCGTCATACACCTTGCGATCGGCAAACACCCAGCCACCGCCGTGGAAATACAGGACCACCGGGAACGGGCCGGTGCCTTCAGGCGTGTAGACGGTTGCTGGCAAAGAGCCTGCGGCGCCAGGTACGGTGATGTCACGGGTGGTGACGCCGGGGACCAGTGCAGTCGGGGTGCTGTCGCGTTTCTCATCGGCGAGCACGCCTTTCACGGCGTCGGCGATGGTAGGTTGCTGCCGTGCCTCGACTGCCGTGATCTTCTCCACGGCCTTGGCATCGAAGCTGGCGAATTTGTTCAGGACGGTCTGCATGTCCGAATCGGTACGGAACATGCTCTTGGTGCCGCTCACGGCGAGTTCGGAAACCGAGCGTTTTTCTGGATCGCGAGCGCAACCGCTCAACGCCATTGCCACGCCGGCGGCGCACAGCGCCACCATCCATTTACGGTCAGTCTTGATCATTGTTATTGCCTCGCACGAGAGTGGGAACGTCACGAAATATCAGGCCGCTGACAGCAACGTGATGTTCCAAAATTCCCGACTCGCGCCAGACGAACGGTTAATCCACTAAATACCGCGACCCCAGTTGCTACTCTCGGGAATCACTCTGCACACCGTCATGTAGGAGCGGCCAGTGGCCGCGAACCAGACACCGCGGTCCACCAGACAATCCGCGGGGCCCTCTTCGCGGCCACAGACCGCTCCTACAACAGCATTTACAGCGGATTACGCACTGGCATCCCAGGCACGGTCGCCGGAGGCGTCCTTGATGCGCGTCGGCAGGCCCATGGCGTCGAGCGCCCTGAGGAACGGCTCGGCCGGCAGCTCTTCGACGTTGGCCATGCGCTGCACGTCCCATTCGCCGCGGGCAACCAGCAGGGCCGCAGCCACGGGCGGCACACCCGCGGTGTAGGAAATACCCTGGCTGTCGGTTTCGGCGTAGGCGTCTTCGTGATCCGCCACGTTGTAGATGAACATTTCGTGCGGCTGGCCGTTGCGAGTGCCCTTGACCAGATCGCCGATGCAGGTCTTGCCGGTATAGCCCGGTGCCAGCGACGACGGATCCGGCAGGACTGCCTTGACCACCTTGAGCGGCACTACCTGCAGGCCTTCGGCAGTCGTTACCGGCTGCTCGGACAGCAAACCGAGATTCTTCAGCACCGTGAACACGTTGATGTAGTGCTCGCCGAAACTCATCCAGAAGCGCACGTTGGGCACATCGAGATTCTTCGACAGCGAATGCACTTCGTCATGTCCGGTCAGGTAAAGGTTCTGCGAACCCACCACCGGCAGGTCATCGGTGCGCTTGACTTCGAACATGGTGTTGCTGGTCCACTGGCTGTTCTGCCAGCTCCAGACCTGCCCGGTGAACTCGCGGAAATTGATTTCCGGATCGAAATTGGTGGCGAAATACTTGCCGTGGGAGCCGGCATTGACATCGAGGATGTCGATCGAATCGACACGATCGAAATGCTGTTGCTGCGCCAGCGCGGCATAGGCATTGACCACGCCCGGATCGAAGCCCACACCCAGAATGGCCGTCACGTTTTTCTGCTGGCACTCTTCCAGGTGTTTCCACTCGTAGTTGCCATACCAGGGCGGCGTTTCGCAGACCTTGCCCGGCTCTTCGTGGATGGCGGTGTCCAGGTAGGCCACGCTGGTGTCGATGCAGGCACGCAGTACCGACATGTTCAGAAAGGCGGAGCCGACGTTGATGACGATCTGCGATTCGGTTTCCACGATGAGCGCCTTGGTCGCCTCGACATCCAGCGCATCGAGCGCGAAAGCCTTGATGTCGGCGGGCTGCTTGAGGCTGCCCTTGGCCTTGACGCTGTCGATGATGGCCTGGCATTTGGAGATGTTGCGCGACGCGATGGCAATACGACCAAGTTCATCGTTGTGCTGCGCGCACTTGTGGGCCACCACCTTGGCAACACCTCCTGCACCAATGATAAGAACGTTCTTCTTCAATTTATTCACTTCTCCTCGGCTGTCCGCTCACGAAAGGCTGGACAGGTAGTCTTCGAAACCAAACTCACGAACCACCTCGACTGTACCGTCGAGTTGTTTCACTACGATGGACGGCATCTTCAAACCGTTGAACCAGTTCTTCTTGACCATGGTGTAGCCCGCCGCGTCGACGAACGACAGGCGATCACCGATGGCCAGAGGGCGCTCGAACGGGTATTCACCGAAAATATCCCCGGCCAGGCAGGATTTTCCGCACACCATGTAGGTGTGTTCGCCGCTGCTGGGCGCAAGCTTCGCATTGAGCCGGTAGATCAGCAGGTCGAGCATGTGCGCTTCGATCGAGCTG
>Ga0265798_10003419_pt1 | contig 22553 bp, 29 predicted proteins | sample P3T30metagenome_FD_192430 | JGI IMG/M metagenome (GOLD analysis project Ga0265798, IMG submission 192430) | Plant litter microbial communities from East Loma Ridge, Irvine, California - P3 T30 | ecosystem: Environmental > Terrestrial > Plant litter > Unclassified | place: USA: California... | reverse complement strand
CGGTTGTGTCCGACGAAAACAAACGTTCGTTCTGCACTGAGCTGATACTCGTGGAAACACCATGCTCTCTGGAACCACCTACAGCGAATAAAGACCATTTTCGCAAAGCTGAACAAGCCCTTCATTAAGCCTCGCGCAACGCACTCAGCATAGTTCTCCTCGAACGCAGATCGTCTTTGCCTGTCACGGTCTGCGTCGTTCTCTGGCTCGGATGGAGAACGCGCCATTAGCTCGAGGACTTGCTCCATGTCCGGCTTGATGTCGAGATCCTCCAAGAGAATCAAGATACGACTAGCATTCCTGTATATCGTGTCCATGTTTGCGACCACCTGCGCTTTTTGTACCGCGTCCTCTTGATCTATACACAATTGGTCCATCCAAATCGCCTCTCGGTGTGTCATGCGGCCGAGCATCGCTTTCAACATGGCAGGACACACTAGGAACGACCAGTCCTTGGGGGCGTGGCTAAATCGAGCCGGAACTTTCCACTGCTCGTTATGCCAGCTGTAACTGATGGCCACAAACGCGTCGATGTCGGCAGATTCTGAGGTCGGACTGGCTGTCACGAGCTTGAAGGGAATGCCTTTGACAGCATTGTCTTTCTCCGAGAATCCCGCGGCTATCTCTGGGTTCCATTTTCGCAGATTGGAGAGTATCTGTGAAGTGGATGGATGGGTGGTGGTTTACTGAGCAGGCGGTCCGCGTCTTCGGTTCCTGTGAGATCGTGGACGTAGAGAGCTGGTATGCGTAGAGCTTCGTAGGCCGGGCTTACGAGCTTGCCAGTTCGCGGTGGGGTCGAAATGTCGAGCTGGTCAAGAAAGGAACGTATGCCTTGGAGGAAGTCCATAGGACTGAAAGGCGTTAATGGGAGTATTTCCAATTTTGAACAGGTCGTAACTGCTTTGAAGGTGTTCAGGCCGTACTAAAAGCTAAACAATCTTGTACAATACCAGGGGGAGAACGCAGCTTCATTACAGAGGCTTGAGCAGCAGTCATGAGGTTGGGATGAAACGAGGCTGTGGCAGCGCTTCAAAACCGCGGCCAACTCCTTCGCTTTGGCGCATACGAAGCAAACTTACATGGGTGGCTCCAAAGACGACAAGGTGTTGCATACGACGAGTTTCTCACAGAAAAAAAAAACGCTCTGAGATGCTTCTGGTGAGTCTAAAAGCTCTTACAAATTGTCTCAAGCACCCCCTCGAAAATATCCAGCCTGCAGTAAACATCCCAGTTGACGGGCTGCAGGTGTGTGTGGGAGCGAAGAGCACCATTGAACTTTGCTGTGGACGATTGTAACACTTCTCGCCATCATTTTACCAGTCTGGAGCATGAACATTGACGTGCGGGCACGAGTCTGTGGTAATCGAATGGGCGAGTGGGCGGATGAGTTGACATTGTTGCTTGGACGGTCCACGGGTGCCAGTGATGCACATGAAGTGCAATGAACTTTGTTATGGGCGATGGCTTGCAGTGGCAGGCTTGTGAGACGCGAGCGGCTGCCCCAAATGGTGGCCGTGGCGGGCGCTCCTTTCCAGCAACAAAGAAATTTGGGGGGTGCTCGCTGCAGCGAGCGATGTGCACCCCGCTGATTACTCGTCTGGGAGGTCTGGGGGCCATTATTAAATTATGGGCGGGTGTGCCAAAGCGAGACGCCAAAGAGTGGCCGGGACCGCCTAGAATCAGGCAGGGAAGCAGCGGCTGGTCATATAAACAACGCCGCCGCCGCCCCAGCCCAACGCAGTTTGCTGTCTCTTTCGCACCCTCGCCCACCAACACGCGCCATCACCACCACGTCGCGCTCCATCCCACAACACCACCAGCACCATGGCGCCCAGGAATAAAAAAGACGACACGGGCGAGCTGCTCGTGTCGATCGAGCAATATACGCGCACAAGAGACGCGGTACGTACACTCTCACTCTCACTCGCTTCTTCCTCTCTGCAGTGTTGCGACGCGCCTGCATCAGCCATTATCGTGCCAGCGCGCCGTTGCACCACAACCGCGATATCCTACCCTCACCCTCATATCCTTCTGATCGCCTCATCTACGCGACTCAGAAATGGCGCCCTCGAAGGAGCTGCTCCCTGCGCTGCTGCCAAAGTCGTCCAACGCGACCGGCGGCGCGCTCTCCCTCTCGCGCGCGTCATCAACCACGCGCCATCGCACACAGCCTGGAACCGCTTCTATGAGTGCAGCTGCTAAAACTTCCTCGTGTCACCAGGTCATCATGTCCCTTACCAGCCTGCAACAGGGCCTCACCCACGTCCAGACGGGCCTCAACGACCTCCTCCAGAAGTACATGCAACACACGTCTTCGATCCTCGCCGGCGAAGATGGCGAACTTGAAAGCCTCAAGCTGCCCCCAAGTGTCGCTGCAACAGCCAATGCTGCCATGGAGGCCGTCACTTCTACCGGCAACATCGCCAACGGCATCGGACAGAGCATCATGCCTGCCTCCAAAGACGCCAATGCGCCAGCCGCCGACAGCAAGACGAAGAAACGCAAGCGTGAGAAGAAAGAGAAGGACCCCAACGCCCCCAAGAAGCCCCTCACGGCCGCTTTCCTCTACGCCCAGACAGCGCGCGCCATTGTTCGACAAGACCTCGAGGCTGCCTTGACAGCTGGTCAGGTCCTGGAGAAGAACGCTGTCAACCTAGAAGTGACCAAGCGCTGGAACTCGCTCTCCGACGAGGAGAAGGAGGTATGTGAAGCTGTGACCACACCTCGAAGAACAAAACTAATTGATCTCAGCAATGGAAGCAATCCTATCGCAACTCCATGGACGAATACAAGGTCGAGATGGCCAAGTACCTTGCAAAGAGCGGTGCTGAGATTGCCGACGTCCACATCGACGAGGACGCTTCTGATGACGGTGAAATCGAGATTGAGGCTGAAGCCGGTGCCATCGACTCTGATGCCTCTTCTGACGACGAGGAGGAGGCGCCCATCACCAAAGCTCCCTCTCCACCCGCGAAGACGCCCCGTCCCAGCAAGCGCCAAAAGACTGCTCCAACACCTGCCGCCAACAATCCCATAGTACCCATCACACCAGCCGCCGCCGCTACCTCGACGCCCATCCCAGTCCCTGGCAACTCTCGCCCAATCACCCAAGTGCCAGTCCCGAATTCCAGCATCGAAGCTCCCGCTACGGCAAAGAAGGACAGGAAGAAGAAGGAGAAGGCCGGTTCCACGGCGCCTCAGCCAATCGCCCCAGCGCCAGCTGCTTCCCAGAAGGAGGCCACCCCCGAAGAGGGCAGCAAAACCGGCAGGAAGGCCAAGAGCAGCCGCAGCACTAGAGGCGCTGAGGCCGAGCCCGACAAGGAGAACGCCGCGACGCCCAGTCAGAAGAAGGAAAAGCGAGACAGGACCAAGAAGAAGAGTGAGGGTGCTTCCGCCTGAACACTCCTCTCCTTTCTTCCCTGTCGTGCCCTTTCTGATCTCCCCCTAAGTGATTGTGTACAGGGACGTGGACCAGCATTAACGATGTGGCGTAGGTGATGCTCATGTCAGTTTTCGCACGCCGGTGCCTCTTCCTCTCGGTCCGGCGGATGCGAATCGGCGGATTGCGATTGTAGAGCAGCGATTACAGCAGATTGAGATGAGGCGGTGAGGTAGGTGAAGACAGAGGATGATGGTCGTTCCTTTGCGTGCATCAAGGATGGAAAGATTCGCTTGAGGATTTTTTTTTCTGTGTATTTTCTAGTTTGTACGGAATCCGATTAGGCACAGAGCGTTTTATATCAACTGTGGTTATCGGTTCACTTGCTGTGTTTCTCGAATGTCTCTTTATTTTGGGAGTCTCGTATGCACATGTCCAGAATCGTTCTGGGGATGAGAATACAAGAAGAGTAGCCACAGATTCCGTCCAACGCTAAAGGAGAGTGGACAGAAAAGAGTGTCCAGCCTACCACGCCGAGTCTCTACACATATATCTTCCCTTCCTCCTCTAAGCACCGACAATCTCCTCCATCGCATCCGCAAACTCCTCCTCATCACCATCACTCACCTCACCCCCATCACCCACCGCCATCCTCGCCCTCTTCGCCTTCCCCTCCCCATCAACCACATCCCTCGGCCTCCCCAACGCACCAGCAAGCACACCCTCCGCGCCCCGCGCCCCCTCCATCATCTTGACCCCATACGCCATCCTCTCCTTATACACCTCATTCAGGTACTCGAGCGTCTGCCTAGCACACTCGTCCTTTGCCTTCTTCTTGCCAAACACATTGCGCACCTCTCCAATCGGTCCCGCATGCTCGCCGCCGCCGTTGAAGAAGCACTGCACCGTATGAAAGTCGCGATCCATTTCACTCGGTGTGAAGCGCCACTCTGGCGTCGGGAGGGACAAGGTGTGTGCTAGGCGCGCGACTTGCTGGGGATACGAACCTGATGTAGTGGTGCTGGATGCGATGCTGGGATTGCGGTCGTCTGGACCCGACGCGGTGAGGAGTTGAGGCAGGCCGGAAAGCGTCTTAGCTTTCTTCTTGATGCCGCCGAGCTCCGAGTAGTCTTTGGGCCAGGCGCCGGTGCTCTTGAAGTGCTCGACTGCAGCGCGGGCGGCTTCGCGGCGTGCTGTCTTTTTGGTTGTGTAGCGCGCGTCGAGGGAGCCGAAGGAGCCGGCGCCGTCGATCTTGAGGAGGCATGTGAATTGGTTGCCGACGGCGTAGTCTTCGTAGGTTGGCTGCGGGGCTTTGGTGGCGCGCTGGAATTCTGGGGTTGTGTGTGTTAGTATGTATGATGGGGATGAGGCGGGTGGGATAGTTCAACCTACCTAGGAGTTGGCCGACGTAGTTTTCACCGGGCTCTTCTTTTTCTTTGGGAGCTTGCTGCGCGGGACCACGGGCTTTGTCGAAGCGCTGAAACATGCCATCTGCTTCTGCGGCTTGGATGGTGGCTAGGACTTGCTTGCTTGCGGATTCCTTGGCTTCGGACTTGTTGGCGTGGTAGGTCTCGTCTTTAAGGTCCTTGATCTCGTCGAGGGAAGGGAAGCTGACTGTTGCTCTCCACCCGCTCTGTGTGCTGCCATCGTACGAGAAGAATGGCTGTGGGATACCGAGCTTCTGCGCCTTGTCGTGCACTGCGACTGTGTACTTGGAGACCTTGGTGCTGTGAGACTCCACCTTCCTGACCGTCCCCTCTTTCTCCAGACGCTCCAAGATGACCAAAGCACGACCACTCAGCTCCTCTTTTGCTTGTTGCTTGCTCGAGTAGATCTTGTCGTCCTTGATGTCTTGCAGGTCCTCATGCAGCCCCGGGAAGCCGACCTGCCCTTTCCAGCCTTGATCGCTGCTTCCTTCAAACTTGAACACGGGCTGTGAAATATTCAGCTTTTGGTACTTCTGGTGAAGATCCTGGGTGTGCTTTGACGAGTGGGCTCCAATGGCGACGGGTGCGGCTCGAAGCTTCGGTCCTGGGGCTAACTTTGCAGCTTTGTTGGCAGCATGCTCAGCTTGGTAGCCGCGCTCGAACTCCTCCATACTGAGAACGCCTTCGATCTTTGTAGCTGAAGCTGCGGTACCCGGACCGGCATGCGCCGTTGGTAGTGTATCGATCTCCATGTTAGATTCTTCAACCTTTCTCTCGCGAGTGTCGGATGACGATTTGGCAGCCGGACTTGAAGTAGGATGGTTGGGAGCTGAAGTATTCAGTGATTTATCAGAGAGATTGGCGCACTGTATATGTTTAGTCAAGTGCAGAACGGTTGCTTGCGTCGGGTTTTGGTGGGGCTACAGCTGCATGTGACTGCGCGACACCGCGCTTTCTGTTTCACCAGGATGCGCAAACCGGCGAGTCAGGTTTGCGGTGAGATAGCGGCAGAATTCCGTAGTTTTCAAGCAAGCTGAACAATTGTAGGAAGTTCGGTGTCAAAGTGTGTGATTGTTGAAGGAGTAGAAAGTCAAGTTCACAAGAAGTAGGCACCTCGCGCTCGCTTGCGCCTGCCGACTTTGGGGGATGCCTGTGGTGAGTGATGGTCGGATCTTTCAGAGTGAGACTGGATGGGAATCACGGTAAGTGAGAGAAACGCCTCTTTGTTTTGTTTATTAACATTATCATTATAATTACTACGTCTATCTCGTCCCATAAATATGTTCAGTCACCATCAACCATTACTCCCCTTCAATATCCCCTCGCCCGCTGATCTCTCTCAATCAGCTCCATCAGTCCCAACCCAACAGCATGCTCATGCTCATCCACATGTGCATGCACAGCACTATCCTTCCTGCCACCAAGGCCAACACCATCACTTGCACCCCCCTCCGCATCGTCGTGATATGGGCTCGCAAGATTCCAAAGCCCAGGATCAACATTAATGTGCGCATCATGCAGCCCATGACCGACCACCTCCTCGCCCTGCGTCAAAGCAGGGCTCGGGCCCGCAAGCGTAGGTAGCGTCTGCAAGCCAACGTGTGCATGCGTCGTTTGATCGTGGTCCAAATACGTGTCGTAGTGTTCTGCAGCTTGCTCGAGCTGCGAGATGAGGTTTGCGTGCTGCCAGTTTGGTTTGGTGGAGTAGCAAGCTAGATTGGGGTCGTGCAGGTCGTTGCCGACACCCACGTCGACAAGCTCATTGCCGTTTGCGCAGGCCAAACCTAGGCTGTATCCGTCGTGGTCGAGTCCGGCAAGGGCAGTCAAACCTTCTAGTCCGGTACTGTGAGTGGCATAGCCGTCATATGCGGATAAGTTGATGGCGGGATCGAATGAACCGGATATATTGATGTGGCCACCATCGAAATCAAAGTCGTTGGGATCCGGTGCGTAGATGCCTACTGGGTCGTGATTATGTGTTGGATTGCCGAGGCTGTGTTGAGAGTAGTCGGTGGATGCGCTGGGACTGGCGGACGCGTGTGGCCGTTCAAGGTCGGGCTGTAGAGAAGCAAGAATATATAAATGAAGCTGCGGAGGTGGCTGCCCGTGCGTGGGCTGTATATCGTAGGCGTGATCATCATGGTCGAAGTCGAGCGGATGCGAAAGTTGATGGAACTGGGAATTTCCCTGACTCACGTTGTCCAGAGCATCCAGGGCGTCCTCGTGGCCTCCGTTCCATGGCTCCAATTTCACCCCATGGTGGATTTTGTCGTCCATCCAATCTTGTCCGATAGCTGTAGTCTGGCGGTTGTCGAAGTTGACTGCCCGCCAATTCATGCTACCCACTTCTGCAGAACTCCGCGTCTGTGTGAACCGCCATAGGATCGTGAGCAAACACTCAGCTTCTCCACCCTTTCCAGGCTTGATGCCGTAAACGTCTTGGGTAGCGGTGAGCCTGAGCAGAGACCTCCCAATGCAATTTTCGTCCCTATGACGTAGCATTTGGTACTTCATCATCCTGTTCACCCAAAATTTAGACCCAAACTTTATCCTCAGACAGCCCGTGCTTCCGTGCGGCTCCGGTGTGTATTCGCAGGATGTTCGATGCTCTTTCAGGTCATCTGTATCTGCGCCGTCAAATTGAGGATCGGCCGCCATGTTGCCACTGTCGAAGAAGCGCGTCGTGGTTTGGATAGACTTAAAGCCTCGGAGGTCGCGTTGAGAGTATAGGTCGAAAGTGATGGATAGATTGGCATTCGGTCGCGATTCTGTCATCACCTTGATAGAGGCATCACAGACGAGTACCTTGCGGCCCTGTCTCAGCCAATCATCCGTTTGGGACTGCAGGAAGTTGAACTCAGGGAATTGGCGGGACCATGGGGTGCGATCGGTAACGTTGAGGGTGCCGAGTCTTGGTTCAGGAGCGATGCGTGTGATGAAGTGCACAGGCTGCTCATCTACGTTGACGAACATGCCAAAGTCTGTCACCGCATATGGAGACGACGACGTGGCACAACCATGGATGCCTCCATTGTGGCCGTAAGATGAAGGCAGGTGATCCGAATTGGCCCAGGTGTGCCCACTAGTGGCGTTGTAGTCATCGTGGGAAGAAGCTGGGTTGTGTTGTGTATGGTGCCGCGATCGTGACTGGGTCAGGTGGTGCGCATAGGAAGACTTGTGGCCGCGGACCTTCCCTTCATCCAGTGAGGCCATGTAGGCTAGCACTGTTACAAAATACGAGTCAGCCCAATCCCGAGCAACTACAGATGCCACGAACGACGCGCCATAAAGTATTCGAAGAACATCAAACGGTTCCTTGGATCTCATCTAGACGGGTGCCAGTCGAAAGGTTCGCTACAGATCCGTCACAGGAAATCTACTCACCGCTTGGAAAGTTGTTGAGTTGAGCTCTGAGCACTTGAAGATGGCTCGAAACTTGCTTGCGGTCTCGAACTATCCCAGTGTCCCGCCGAATAGAGTCTTGAATAAGCTCGTTACGACCGAGAACGGCGCCGTCGTGCATGCACTTCTTTCGACCCACAGGTGGCCATCGGACGAGAGCTACGTTCTTGTGGTTAGCCAAGGTATGGAAAGGATTAAGCTCTGCTAGAGAGGACGCACCACGATCACTCCGTCCAAAGACAGTGAGATCGACATCAACAGGCTCAAGAAGTCGGCTTACCTCGCCAGAAGGCTTGCTCAATGAATTCCGGCCAAACCGTCTTGTCCTTCTGTGTTGAAAGTTTCTGTCCAGCCTGTTCAGCGGCTAGTTCTTTGGCTTGTTTATCCGAGAGTTCTCGCGCTTCCTTTTCTACAACGTCCGCAAACGTCATCACCGGTTGCTTCTCCCTGTACTTTTGATACTTGTCACATTGTGAGAGCATACGGTACAGTCGCCTGAGTTCAACTTCAATCTGCTTCTCAGATCGCTCAGCACTGAATCCAGCCAGTCCAATGTGTGCGTGTACATTGCCGGTGAAATAGCTGCCGGTAGGCGCAGGTCGCCGTCGATAGACATTTTCTTGCGGACTTGAACTTCGAGATCGTTTCAGTGTTGATGTGCTTTGACTGTTGAAGTCGTGTGGCCAATTGGCAGACCTCTCTTGGAGGATGGGACGTTGCTGGGAGAGAGTGTCGGTGGCTGGAATACCATCAGGTGGTACGCATGATCGTTGTTGTTGGAGTCCCATAGCGGGTTGTGGTATGCAGGATAAGAATTAACAAAAATGTAAAGCGTCAGGGTAAGAATGAGTGTGATGTAGAATGGAACGAATGTCAGCAGTTGGAGCAATGAATGACTGAGGATTGTAGTGACAGAGGAAGAAGAGCATGTATCGGTACTATGTGGCAAAGTAAGGTATGCAGATGGTCGCAGCGATATAAGATAGGGTCCAGATGACCGTTTTCCAGGCAGGAGTCCTGCTTGGCAGGCACAATTGGATTTGCCGTCCTCCCAGGGCAACCGACAGTTAGGTACGGGTGAGCATCCACTATGCTGAATCAAGCCTCTAGTGTCAGTCAACAGGTTACGTAGCCATTATCTTAAGATTGGAACGGCACCCTTTTGCTCCCGTCATTGTCGCCAACGAACCGCCATTTCGCTTTTCGACCAGGTAATTAGAGCTCTCGTAATTCCTTCGTCTACTGGAATGGTAAACAGTGCCTGGTTAGCAGGTAGAGCAAGGGCTTCGACTGACTGCCGCCGTCATCTGATTGGACGTGTGCGAGCGGTAACTGGCACGGAATGCTTTGAAGAATGAAGGTCAGTAGTCGTCAACAACAAACATGAGTCGAGTGTGTATGATCGACAAACGTCTTGTTTGTGGCTGCCTTACTCATGTTCTACAGGTGGCCTGCGACGTGGTGTGGTGGCCATGCCCATTGATTCAGATCGCAGTAAGCATATCCCGTCGCAGCCTACACGACGGTGACCTAGGTAAAGCGCACCAGTATCAGGTGTCAAGGCGTTGCTGCATCGAGTAAACCGCGGCCAAGGGCAGGCTTCGCTGAGAAGCAAGGGATCATGTCGGTGTCGCGCCTTTGCAAGGGTCTACGAACACGATCGCGCTCGCGCTCAGTCGTCCCCGGCTAGATCCTCGGTTCCTGCAACGTTAAACTTCTTACGACCACCTTCCGTAAGGCGTTGCAAGGCGACCTTGTTGGCCTGTGCGCCCACCTTCTGCTGCATCTTTTCAAGCTCTGCCTCGGGATCATCCGACTCAGTTTCTGCGAAAGCGAGGACTAAGCGTCGTCCTAACAGATGGGTGTTCTTGAGTGCGCTCATAGCGTTGACAGCATCGCGCTTCGTAGTAAATTCGGCAAAACCAAATCCACGTGAAGACGAGTCAAACTTCTTTGGTACCCTGACAGACCGAAGTTGACCGTAAGGGGTGAATAAAGCACGAACGTCTTTCTTCTGCACGGCAAATTAGCACAAATCTCGCGAACGCATCTCTATAAAGGGAACTTACGCCAGCTTCGAACGGTAAGTTCTTGATGATGATCTTGGTACTCGCGGATTTCTTTGCGGCATCTTCTTTTCGACGTTCCTCCGCAGCATCAGCGCCCTTGTGCGAAGCCTTGATTTGCAACTTGTGTCCTTCCAGATCGCGCCCGTCCAGTGTTTGCAAAGCCGCAGCTGCCGTCTCGGCATTACTAAACTCGACGAAACCGAATCCCATGGAGAGTACGCCACGTTTGGGATCAATCTTCGTCTTGACCTTCGCACTGCGGAAGCCAGAGAGGGGCTTGAAAGCTTCGGTGAGCCGCTCGGTCGTGGTCGAAAAATTCAGATTGCGCACATACAAGGTGGCCGTGTTTGTCGTTTCTGCTTTGGGGGCGTCTTCGAGCAGGTCTGTTGCGGAAAGCTTGAGGCCCGTCTTGTCTGCAGAGATGGCCTGAGGCACGTTGATCACGGCGCCCTCCTTGAACAAGTCCTTTGGAGCCTTCTCGAGATACAGGATAGAGTCTTTCATCTTCCTGTACGAGAGCGACATGAAAGCGGTTTTGGCTTCTGCAACATTGGAAAACTCGATGATTGCGGTCATGCCTGTAGGTGGCATGAGAAACTTTGTGACCTTGCCATGCTCCTCGAACATCTTCCTTAATTCATCACCGGTCACGCCATGCGGGACGTTCTTGACCAGAATAGCTAGGTCGCCCTTGCGACTCCGTTGGAATGCCTCGAGATCAACTCCATGCTGTGCGAAGTAGGATTTCGTTTCTTGGATGACGTGGGTCTCAGCATGTGCTTGTTTGACAGCTGCGTCGGATGAAGTGGGATCAAGGAGCTCGGCTTTGCTAACACCCATGCGATTTGCAATGGTAGACATGACCGCATCAGCCTGGTGGACTGTTAGTGATGTTGGCTATGTTGACGGGACGCAGATCAACGCACGTTCAAATAAAGCGAATTCCAATTGAACGTAGCCCTTGTGGCATCCTGCTTGCGCCGGATTTCCTTTTGCTTCTTCAAAGGCAGCTTGGAGATCTCAAACTCGTTGAAACTCGTGTCTTTCTTTGCGTTCGCTGAGATGATGTGAAGCAAGCGACCTTGAAAGATTGTGCCATCGGTGTCGTCGTACGCTCGGACGGCATGCTCGGAGTCTTTGAACTGGATGAACGCAAAACCCTTGCCTTTGCCGTCACTCCTTTTCAGTGATACGTGCACCTGTAGGCTTTAGCAGTCGTTCCCAAAGTAGTGACAGTAGTAAATGGTGAGGTATGTGCCCATATCAGATAAGAGAGACATCTACTAAAATACTCTCCAAGTCAACCTCAGTTGCTAAGCATTTGCAAAGCATCAGTTGTCCCTATCTTGTCGTTCATCATTGCAGGCATGCTGAGAAAGAAAAATGTACGTTGCTTACCTCTTCGAGTGAGCCATACTTGGAGAAGTGCGTTCGGAGGTCATCTTCAGTCACGTCAAAATGCAAGTTCCGAACATATAGTCGACCAGTGTCCCGTATCTTCTCGACTTCGGCGGAGGTAGGCACGTCTGATTCATCGACTTCTGGCATCTCTTGCTGTTGCTCTACCTCAGGCGATCGCTCAGGAGCCCTTGGAAGTACCGCTTGCTCGACTTTGTGTGCTGGCGCCGGAGTGACTGACGACGGCGACTCATCATCTTCGACCAAATCCAGTACCCTGTTCGTCCTTGAGCGTAGCCAATCATTGTCGGTGACGGGACCCTGCTCCGGCGCAGCGCTCTCTTCAACATCTCCCATTTCGGTATCTAGTTGCGCGACTTCATTCTGTGTTTCGATGTCGACACGTTCTTCGCTTGAAGGTACATTTGGTGTCACTGTCTTCGCTGGCTCGGACACGGTCTTGGGTTTCTTCGCAATGACCTGGTAGTCGTCGTCGCTTTCGTCTCCTGCCACGGCCACCTCAGGGACAGCTTCGTCGGCTCCAGCGACGGGGCCTCCAATTTGCATGTCGCCATTGGTCCAAATGTTTGTTTTCGAGGGCGCCTGATAGATCTGCAAGAACTCCTTGAGCTTCGGGTCTTGATCCTGCTCGGCTTGCTCGCGTTTCCGCTTGAGCGCGTTCTCCTGCAGCGGCGCTATGTACTCGTCATTCTTCGGTGCGGTCTTCTCGAGTCGTTGTTGCCGCCGCGACTTAGGCAGTTCTTTGTCGGCAATCTAAGGAATCGTTAGCTCGTCCAATGTCATGCTCAGTATGACTGGGCTACCAACCGGTCGCGCAATCTCAGCGTAGATCTTGGTGAGCTTGATGAACGTCTTGTTGAAGTACTTGACGGCCTTGGTCGCGTCCTCGGGCGTCTTGTAGCCTACGTAGCCAATGCGGCGATGTGGGAAGAACTTGACATCCGTGACCGGGAATTTCGCAAAGTGCTTGCGGACGTCGTCCTCGGTGAAGGTCGGGGGCAGACCGCGCACGAATATACGTGATGACTCCATGTCGGGCGTGGTGCTGTGAGGCATGAGCTGTGTCCGGCTCGGTGTGTGGCGCGGTGATGGGTGAAGATGATGTTGTGCGCGTCCGAGTAACCAAAATTTACAAATTTCCGCGCTAATGGGTGCCGCTAGTTGGACCGCTGGGCGCTGGGCGGCTCCTGCACTCCCGCGAGAGCACCCCAAACACCAGCTTTCCACACCTAACGAACACTCAAGTCCACATACTTCACCTCAAGCAGCAGCCGCAGAAACAGCTTGCCACCTTTTCCCACAACTACCTGCACGTACTTGAAGCTGTCATCATGGCGAGCGAGAAGTCAGATACGCAGAAGCAAGAAGGTGAGACCCCTATATCTACACTCTTTCAATTGTATGGTTCCGAGCACGTGCTAACATCAATGACAGCTCAAATCAAGTCTGCGGACATGGTACGCTTATAACCACTATTTCGTGACTGATGCCTGATTTTGTGCTACAGAGTGAGGAGATGCAGAACGAGGCTATCGAAGTTGGTAAGGTCATCCAGTCTCATGTTCAGCTGTATTAGATACTGACTTTGATCTAGCACAACAGGCCATGGAGCAGTACACCATCGAGAAGGTTTGTCAAGGCGTCTCTACACTCATCGAAAGGGTGACAAGAGGCCTGTGCTGACCCCAGGTGCACAGGACATTGCTCAGTACATCAAGAAAGAGGTGTGCAGACTTACATGCTGCTGTATTGGCAGAGACTAACATCTTTATAGTTCGATAGCCGCAAGGGCGCCACATGGCACTGCATCGTAGGCAGGAACTTTGGAAGCTTCGTCACTCACGGTATGTGACTGTTGACCCATCGCGTATAAACGAGAAGCCTAACTACCAACAGAGACGAAGCACTTCATCTACTTCTACCTCGGACACTGCGCGATCCTGCTCTTCAAGACGCAGTAGTGCGACACATCGACCTATAAGCCGAAGCCGGTTTTCGTCGAGGGTGCGCCTGGCCGTACAACCCAAAGCACCTTCGCGTGGAAGATGATGGTCCGCTCTCAGTTGATTAGATGATGCTTTCCATGTCAAGACTCTCTTTCCTTGCGTTCGTCAAAACAAAATTGCATGGCGTTCAGCGCAGCAGTCGGACCACTGCCATGTCTTCTCCAAGTACCACCTAGCAGGTGAAGGCCGTGAGGCCCCAGCAGCTATACCATAACTCACCATCTCACGAGCAAAGATGCTGAACATCGAGTGACCCCTCTTGTGCCATGTATATCTCGAAACGCGAGTCAGTCTGCCGTGTTTGTCTCGTCATGTGATCAATCCCAGCTGCGGAGCATCTCCGCTCGTCGCAGACGTGAAGCCAAACAAAGCTTGGCCGCTGCGCCTCTCAGCCACACCTTGCATGACGCACGCTTCTCTGGGCGCCAATCCCTCGCGACAGCATAACACTACTTGCGCCTGCACATCTCTCGCCCCCATCTCTCACTCCGTGCCACAATACCCGCCGTTCCTGACTTCGCGACACCTTTCCTCCTCTCACACGACCGACTGCGACAGTATCATCACCACCAGCAGTGACACCAACGCCCCATCCAACGCCCCATCATCAACAATCCACAACACCGCGGCGCGCAGACCGTACCACCACCACACACAACAGCCCGCGCACCACCAGCGCCCATTCACCCCAACCATGTTCTTCTTCTTCACATGCGGCACACACGGTACCCCAACCCCAACCCCCATCCTCACACCCCCACCCCAACTAACAAACCCCCACAGTCTTCAACTCCCCCCTCAAAGGCGCAGAACACATCACAGTCCAGTGCCAAAACTGCGGAAACTACTCCGGCCGCGTACGTTCCCCAAATCCCCCAATCAATCACCCTCCCACCTTTCACCCCAAAACCTTACAGCTTACATCTACCTCAAAGGTAACTAAGCGCTGGGAATGGTTCACCTTCTGCTTCGTCCCCATCGTGCCCTTCACCCTCAAGCCCCGCCAGGAAATCGGCTGCCACATCTGCAATACCGGTCAGGAGATCAAGTACAGGCCAGACGTGCAGCAGCAGATACAAGGTGGGGGCGCGCAGGGGCCCGCGGTTATGATGCATGGGGGCCAGCAGGGGGGACACGGTGGGCCGCCGCCGCAGGGGGTGCCGCAGTATAAGTGAAGATGGGGAGGGAGACGCGTGAGCTTGATGGGGGCATTGCGAGGCGTATGGCGGGGAAAGAGCATTGAGAGAGGCATGGGGCGTCGAGTGGGAGTGGGTTGCAGTGCTGCGGAGTGAGGGTCTTTTGCTGCATGGGCTTTTGTTATGGCGTTAGGAACCCACCAGATACCAAACACAGCGTTTCTTTTCTGACATCAAAACGTAGTAATATCCAACAACAATCCTTCCATCATCAATCCTATCACGTTTTCAGCCCGTAGACATTGACGTGCAATAATCGCAAAGTCGGACAAGAGGTATTCATTAAAAATCTATAGACTGTTTGTGTTGCAAAGGACACTCTATCTGTCTAAACTCACATATAACTCTTCTTCGAGGACGACTGCAACCAGAATGATATCGATATCAAACAGCGAAAGTGTGCTTCCGTCGCGTTAGTTGTATGCCCTTGTAGCTTCCGCTCAATCGCCTCTCAAGCGCGGCATGTCCTGCTCTTCCACTCCTTCGGCCTCCATCTGTCCCTTCTCTTTCTTGCTCAACGGGCTCCTGTCTCGATCACCGCCCAACGTGCCTTGTCGCTTCCTCTTGGCGATGGGCTCGAAGTCGCTTGCAGTAGGATTGAGCGACGGGCTTGCACTGAGGTCCAGTGGCGCAGCGGATCCGCCCAAAGCCTGAGCCAGGTCTGGTCCCATACCTGCCGCGTTCATCTCAGAGTGACCATGGAGCTCTTCGCCCAGAGCATTGAGGAGGTGGTGTTCGAGGCGGGATGTGCTGTCCATACTTGACGTGCCTACCTTGTGATTAGGCTTGAAGGGCGACAGTTTGGTAGCGTCGAATGTCGTGTCGTTGCTTAAGCTAGGATCAATTGCATCTACATCGATAATCTCGACGATATCTGGGACAGGTTTTGGGGGCATGCTGGGTGTGCCGTGCATCGCTTTCGAGCGATCCCTGGTTGTGGGTTTCTGGTTGGTGTTCCTGGTACCCAGGGGAGGAAGGAGGCTCTGGTCATGTCGCATGTCGTGCTCTGACATGCTTGCCGAGTGGTGTGCGAGACCTTCCTTTCTGCTCTTCACGCCACCAATGCTCGAGGGTGTGTGTGCCGCGGAGTGTTTACCATGAGTACCAAACAGTGTTGGCACGTTGGCCCCATTGTGTCGGTTGAAGCTAGAGAATACCGAAGATCCGTCTCTTCCTGCGGTCTCAGAGCCCCATTCTGGCAGCCTCGGAGCGAATGGATGGGGAGTGGGGACGCGGTTGGCATATGGAAAGACCGCTGGCATGCGTGCTTGTGAAGGCGGGCGGTTCTCCTTGTTGCTGGATGTAGAAGGAGGATGCATGATGTTAGATCGACTTGTCGAGACGCTGAGAACGTTCGACTTGTCCGGCGACAGTCTGTTGGGCTTATTGCTCAGGGAACTTTGGAGATCTGGATACGACGATTTGCGTGCGATAGCAGCAGCAGAGGGTCTCCCAGTGACAGGCATGTTGCCCATTTGAGGAGGGTAGTAAGCTTGAGCAGTCGAAGGGCGAGCGATGTAGTCATGGTGATGAGCGCCACTGCCATGCGGCAGACCTGGATGCCTTTTCGGGCTGATGGCCTCGATGATCTGTCCAAATTGGTCGTCCCGCAGCGTCATAATCACTGGTCTGTCTTTGTCCTTCATTGATCGCTGTTCATCCCACACGGAGTTTGTGTCGATCTGATATTTTGGCGGTGGAACCCTTGCCCAAGGAGCGCGGGGCTTTGATGGTTGCGACAATGGGAACATGCATTCACCCATGAACACATCTCCGTTTGGATTAGACGTGGTCCGATGAGTGGAGAAGGAGTCGAGGCTAATGTTATCGCTGTTCTCACGAAATGAGCCGAACGATTCGTCCCATATTCCCGTGCGTCCGAAGCCATGCGCACCGATCGGGGGCTTCGGAAAGTGTTGGAAAGGCGGTGGATGCGAATTTGGCCTCTGCATTGGCTCAGCATTACGAGTTTTGGAGAAGGTTGGTGCAGGCACATGTGATTCGGGCGACCTCTTCGGGGCATCATTGCGAGCGGTGTCACGAGATTCCGCAAACGTTGGAAGTGGTTCAGTTTTCGGTGAGCCTGTATGTGTGCTACCATGAGCGTCCGGAAGGAACAAAGGGTTGCGTATCGGCCATGAAATGCCGGCCTGCTCTAGTACGTCTAAGTCGCGTCAATGATATAGACCTGTAGCTGCTGGGAAGCTGGTACATACCTCTGGGAGCATGCTGGAACGACAAGCAGACAATGTCGTTGATAGTGCCTAGGCCTAGCTCCCCCGGACTGTCATTGTTCGATATCAACTGTTCCGACAGCACGATGTTGATCCTGCCACCTGTTTCGCGAGGCTGCCATGTTGGCTGCAATAGAGCGCTCGTATCGAATGGCGGGAACTCGAGACGCTGTCTGCGTTGGCTCGTGGGATGTTCGGCGGCGACAGTCCGTTTCTCGTGTGCTACTGGAGTTTAGTGTCTCCCTCGTAGCTACCGACATTGCCGTCTTACTGATTTCTTGAGGCCATTTCGATCCCATGTCAAAGAAGCCACGGCTGTATTGTATCAGCGCCGGTCATGATAGTCACATTGGTAGGTTCCTCTCACAACACCCTGGTTCCGTCGACAAGCACTTGGAACATGTACGTGATCTTCTGGTCTGGCTTCCGGCGGGACTCAATGACAGCCGAGGGTCTATTCACGGGCGCCCAAGAGTGGACTGATATGCGGAAAGGCGTCGACGGCGGAAGGGAGCTGATGTAACATGAGAGCGTCGGCGACTGCTTGCCTCCTGATACGAGCTGTAAGTAGGATGTCTCGATGGTGCCGAATTTTGGGTCGTGTGTTGACGCTCTATACGTACTGGCATCTTGGCTGCTGTAGCAAGCCGTCTTGAACTCTTGTATGGGAACGTGCGAGTCTCTTGGGAAGAGAATCACGTCCCAATCTTCGTAACGCATGATGCGGGTCCAATCGGTGCTACTCCAATGAGGTGAAACAAAGCAGGCGACCTTGATGGCGCGATGAGGAGTGAGAGGAAGTGATTGCAGAGGTGGAAAGGCGATTGTAGAAAGGCGCACTCGCGGACCTCACCGAGAGGAAGGCACGACGGCCACTGCCGCGGCACCGCAACATCATCGCAAAAACCTTACAAAATCTCTTCCTGGCATGTGTTGAGCGCATCCTGGGTCTTGGAATAATCAGTATGCAAAACAATTCGCCTTCGCATCGGTGTTGGCAAGCTTTCTTTCCAACATTCGCACGTGGATTAAACTGTACATGTCCCTGCCCGTGAAGGCCCTGGTCTTATTGTAGTACATACCACTTGCCCTACATATATCGTATATCCTGGTCTCATATCCCAATCGCAAAGGTTCTCAAACACTCTTTTTAACCAATCCTGCACCATGCTCGCATGCTCGCCAGACGCCACGCTAAACGGCAATGATTCCCATCCATGTAAAGATTTGCGCCGTAGTGATGATGCTGATCAATAATCCATGCCGTGCTAACAAGAAACCACCATGTCAGTATCTGCGTCGAGGATCGAGCGTCGAAGGAAAAGCGTGCGTCTACGGGAGCTGGTGCGAGAAGGGGCTGTTGTCGAACGAGCCAGCTGGGCCGTTGCCGCCCATGCCATTCGAGCCGGGGCGGCCAGCTCCGGGACTCATGACGCCGCTGTACGGTGTGCTGGTGCCGCTGAAGCCACTGGCATTGCCGGGATTGCCTCCTTGGAAGCCGCCAGGGCCGCCGCCCATGAAGGGTGAACCTGGCTGCTGCTGCTGCTGCTGGTATGGCAGGTTACTGTGGAAAGTGATGTTAGCCAAGAGTCTAACGCAGTGTAACTGTGACAGAGTGATAGACGACCAGAACCGCTGATATGAAAGTACATGCGCCACATGAACAAGGCCTCGACCAATTACAACGAGCAGGCACGAAATAAGAACAGGCATGGAATACAGAGAACCATGTGATTGGAAAGATGACCCAATCTTAGATCGTGGTAGCGCACACTTGTAAGAAATAACCAGGCAGGGGACGGGGGAGAGCGGTAGTCCACCCATGCAAGACTCGCTAAGCTACATCCCCCAATGCTCCCTAGAAGGAGAACAGTAGCCAGCTCCAAAGAAAAACCCGTGGGCAGAAAGACGACCTGTTATACAAAGACTCCCCTCTAGGCCCTCCAGCAAGATGGCGTCATCAGATTGAAGCGTGAGAGTAACTTTTGGAGAACCGCCCAGGTATAGAAAAAGACCAAATCGCTTGAGAGTCGTGAAGACGGGTCATGAAAGGGGTGTCATCGCAGTAAGCCAGCGGAGTGAACCGTGGATGTAGCGCCGTGCAAGCAAGAGAGAGGAAAGAACGCGCTTACTGCAAAATGATCAGTGTTACTCAAAGTGTGCTTCCGCGGAGTCCCTTACCTTCATAGGAGCATAGCCGCCGCCAAAGTGCTGCGGTGGCATGCCCATGCCCGGTCCAAAGACGGGCGGAGGGGGCGCAGGGCGGTAAGGAGTGCCGGCCGGGCCGGAGTTGTTCTGCGAGCGGCCCCAACTAAGGCGAACGCGCGAGTTACCGATGGGATAGCCTTGCATCTGGTTGATGGCCATCTCTGCCGCGTGACGCTGCACGAACTGCACGAAACCGCATCCCTTGCCTGGCGGGATCTTGACGTACGTGATCTCGCCGAAGCCCTGGAAGAAGGATCGCAGCTCGTCCTCGGTGACATAGCCAGACAGTCCGCCGACGAAGACAGTGGTATTGTTGGGGTCGGTGAACTGGTTCATGGGCTGGGGCGCGCCGTAGTAGCCCATGGGAGGGGCGCCCATGGAGTACATGCCCATGCCGCCTGGGCCGCCAGGACCGCCTTGAGCGCCGCCTTGCGGCATGCCCATACCACCGGGTCCGCCGGGGCCGCCGCTCTTGTTCTTGGGGGTCGCGGTGCTAATGCGCATTGGCCGGTTGCCGCAGTAGACGCCTTGCATCTCGGTCAGGGCCTTCTGCTGGTCCTCCTCGCTGGCGAAGCGCACGAAGCCGTAGCCGCGCGACATTCCTGAGATGGGGTCGGACATGATCTTGGCGGACTTTGTGGACTGGTACTTGTTCTGGAAGAGCTGGACCAGCACGAATTCGGTCACCTCGGGGCCCAGATCGCCCACGAAGATGCTGTACTCGGGACCGCGCTCGTCGCGGCTGTTTCTGCGTGTTAGCCACCGTACTCAGGCCTGCATAATTGGAGGATGTGATACTCACCTGCGATCCGCGAGGCCGCCGCCGCTCGCCCAGTTGAGCTTGAAGGGGCGGTTGGAGTTGGGGATGAGCTGGCCGTTGAGGGAGAGGGCCTTCGCTGCAGCTTCGGCGCTCGAGAAGTCGACGAAGCAGTAGCCGGCGTTGCTGCTGGCTGTTAGTTAGCCCACACGCAGAAGGCCGGGCGTGGCCTGTGATTCGCCCGCTTACCCAGAGAACTTATCACGGATCATCTTGACGTTGACTGTCTCGCCCATGTTGTACCAGATGCTGCGCACGAAGTTCTCGTCGATCCACGGCTCGAGCTCGCCCATCCTGCGCCTGTCAGCCGCCGTTTCTGTGTGTGCGCAGGCAATTGTGCCGCGCCATCGCATTGCGCTGCGCGCGCGTGTGGGGGGGACTCACCAGAGAGTCGTCTTGCCGGCGCTGGACTGGCCGTCGCCGCCAGCGCTACCGGGCGGGCCCATGTTGCCCTGGGGAGGGAAGCCGTTGCCCGAGATGTCCATCTGCTGCAGGTCGGGCTGCGAGCCGGACTGGTTGGGCTGCTCGCCCTGGGGCTGGCCCTGGAACTGGTCGTACTGCTGGAAGCTCATGTTTGCGGTAGGAGAAGTGGTGGATAGAGCTGGTGGGGTAGTGATCGGTGGGCGGAAGTCGAGGTGAGAGATGGGTGCTAAGAGTGCCGAGCTCTAAGTATGATATGGAATCGAAGTGGCGCTATACTGTTAACGGGCAAAATCGTTAGTGCGGGTGTCGGTGAATGTGCGCACAGTAACTCGCTCAGGCAGCGCAGCGGGGCGGAAGGTGAGGGCGCGCGAATGCCGCACAATTGCACTTACCTGCAAAGAAAGGCTGCGACAGGAAACGCCGACTCGGATCCGAAAGACTGGGACGGACTGTGAGGAGAGCAAGCGACTGATAGGGAGGTCGAAGGAGGAGTGAGTCTGCACAGGTCAGAGCCAGGACTAATAAGAAGAGGCAAGTCACATGGGCAAGTGCTGCGTTCTGCGCGACGAGCACTACTGTACGCAGAGCCAAGGCCCTGAGCTGAGCGCGCGTTTGCTGCGGGTGAGGGAGGAGCTCGCAGCTGCGTCGCGTGGGCGAACGACGTCAGCGATCCATGGCTGCGACGGCCTTGCATCGCGAGACTCTTCTCAACGCCGCAGCAGCGCGCAGTCCTCCGAGACGCGCAACGATGCGTGCAGCAAATGTGCGTCACCTCCGCGATGCACATCTGCAGCACACGCACGCCAAGCCGACTGGAAAATTATGAACGAGGTGTCGAGATACTTACCAGAAAGGCAGCGCACTGGACGAGCAAGCAGCGGAAGAGATCCAACACCACAACGAAAAAGAACACAGAAGAAGGCAGCACGCAGAAACGAGCTGGATGCGGGCGTGTATTCGTATGAGGGCGTCGAGAGGTGGGGTAAATAAGAGAGAGAGGAGAGAGGCTGCGGTGCAATGCCTTTAGGGTCTGTGTGTGCGGAACCAGTCGGTACCCTAGGCTAATATTAAATAATGCTCTACCACTACCATGCAACCTATCACCTATCCAACGAACGCTGGAGTGCAGTGGCCATGGAGGCTTGAAACAAGCTTTTGCGATCTACCGCGTCCCAGTCCGTCACACCTCGCCTCTGCCTCGCGACCAGGTTACCACAGCCCGCCTCCATATCACCCGGCATGCTATCTACTCCGTGCGGTCGTCTATCGCTGAGGCGCCCACCCCGGCCGCTGCGGAGGATGACTCGCATGGTGGTCACTGGCTGCGAGCCCGGCTTCTCAGCGATATCTCCGGGCCCCGCTTCACCTTGCGGCCTGCATTTTGGCTCCCACACCATGTCGTGCGGGCTAAGACTCTGCTGCACCGCTGAGCCGAATCAGGAGCTCGGAACCCTCCTGTGCTCGACATTGGTCCTTTGGCCATGCAGCTAGCAGGCCCAACATCGTTGCCGTTGGCCGTGCTGAGCCGTTGGAGCGACCGATCTGAGATTCACCGAGACCTTGAAAAGAAACAACCTTTATAAAAGATCGTGTGTAATTCCAGTATGCGAAGAAACTGGGTGACCGTAGTTTCTTTGCGACTTTCTTCACTTATAAACTCTTTCCATCATGACGAAACATATTGAAGACACGCAGCCGACCGGACAGCTTCCAACACAGACCACTCAAAAGCCAATTCAACCAACCGAACTCACAATCACAAAGCACACGCGTCTACAGTCACCAGAATCAGCCAATGGACGACAGTGCAGTCAAATCTGTTCGAACATGAGAAGAGAACTACAGATGATGTATTCTGCCAAAGCACCTCTCAACCTACGTTCACCACTTACTCGCAAAGGTTTCTGACCTCAAAAGCCCTTCTGACCTGTAGACATAGACCCATAGCTTGACTATCCAGTCTCGAATCTCTG
>Ga0265798_10003418_pt1 | contig 22554 bp, 18 predicted proteins | sample P3T30metagenome_FD_192430 | JGI IMG/M metagenome (GOLD analysis project Ga0265798, IMG submission 192430) | Plant litter microbial communities from East Loma Ridge, Irvine, California - P3 T30 | ecosystem: Environmental > Terrestrial > Plant litter > Unclassified | place: USA: California... | reverse complement strand
CTTCGCCGACGGCGCCGCACCTGACCGTCAGCATGGGCTTGTGCAGCATGGTGCCGCGCGACGGCCAGGGGCATGAGGCGCTGTTCGCGGCGGCCGATGCCCTGCTGTACCAGGCCAAGGCAGGTGGACGCAACCAGTACCGGATCGGCATTGAAGTGATCGCGCCGGCGCGCTGACAGCGCCGGCGCCCGTCGCGGCTCCCGGCCGCCAGCGGCGCCGGGAAGCGCACCTTGTCCAATCCATCGTTGACGCCGAGGCGCATGCCCGTGATGGTCACTGCATCGGCCAGCATCGCCGGCAGCAGCGCCAGCGTCCGGAAGCCGGGCCATGCGTACGTGCTAACTGCTGAGTTTTAGCTCATGCATGCTGGAATGATGGTGATCTTAGAATATTTATAACAAAAAGGGTATCTATGGATAACGGATAGTGCCCCATTGTGTGGTCTCGGTTACAACCGTTTGTCGCCAGGCGCGGGTTGATGAGGCATTTTCGCCGCATTCCAACAGGCCAGCGCTGCCCAACGAAAAACGGCCATGTCCAGATGGACACGGCCGTTGCGAAAAATAGGGGCGCTAGCGCCCCGCCCGTTTAATTGCTGCGTGCGCTCGCCATATACGGCATGGCGCGCAAGGCCAGCCGGGTATCGGTCTTCAGCATACCGGCTTCGTCCGCCAGGATATTCGCCGCTTCCTGCAAGATCACATCCTTGGCATCCTTGGCCGCCTTTTCGGCCGCCAGTTCCGCCTGCAGATTGCGCTCATCGGCTTGCAGACCGTCATCCTGACGCGGCGCGTTGCGCACCGCCACCACCGATTTACTCGCCTTGGTCGGATCCGGCGTTTCGGCGCGCTTTTCCTTGCTGCCCGGGCCGCTTGCCGGCTCGTCCGGCGTAGCGCTGTTGCCGGCCAGGCGCGCTTCGCGCAGCTTCGAGCGCGCATCCTGGGTGTCGCGCTCCTTGCGACGCACGGCTTCGTTGAGCGAGATCGCGTTTTCCTTGCGCAGCTTGAGCACTTCGGCGATGTCCTCTTGCAAGAACTGGAAGTCCTTGTCCTTGGCGATACGCGCTTCATGACGCTTCTGCAGCGGGCCGACCAGCTCCTTCAGGTCGCCCAGCGGCATGTACTGGGCCGGTTTGATCGAGACCCACGGCAGCGCATTGTCGTACGACGATTCGCCGAAGTTTTCAATGTCGGCCAGCACCGGCAGCTTGATGTCCGGCGTCACGCCGCGCAGCTGGGTGGTGCCGCCGTTGATGCGGAAGAACTGGGCGATCGTCATCTTCAGTTCGCCGTAACGCATCTTCTCGTTGGGGGCAAAGCGGTCGAGGTCGATCAGGGTCTGCACGGTGCCCTTGCCAAAGCTCGGTTCGCCGATGATCAGGCCGCGGCCGTAATCCTGGATCGCCGCGGCGAAGATTTCCGAGGCCGAGGCCGATCCACGGTTGATCAGGACGCCCACCGGACCGTCCCAGGCCAGGCCGGCCCTGGTGTCGCTTTCGACTTCGACGCGACCTTCGGCGGTACGCTGCATCACCACCGGACCCTTGTCGATGAACAGGCCAGTCAGTTCGATCGCCTCGGTCAGCGAACCGCCGCCGTTGTTGCGCAGGTCGATCAGGACGTTGTCGACCTTCTCTTTCTTGAGTTCGGTGAGGATGCGTTCGACGTCGCGGGTGGCGCTACGGAAATCCTTGTCGCCACGGCGGCGCGCTTCGAAGTCGAGGTAGAAGGTCGGCAGCGAAATCACGCCGATGCGACGCTCGACGCCGCCTTCCTTGACCTTCATGATCGACTTCTTGGCGGCCTGCTCTTCCATGCTGATCTTCTTGCGCACCATCGACACGCTGACGTGCTTGGCGTCGATGCCGCCGTCGCCCGGAATCACGTCCAGGCGCACGGTCGAACCCTTCTCGCCGCGCACCAATGCCACCACGTCGTCCAGGCGCCAGCCGAGCACGTCGGTGAAGGCGCCGGTGCCCTGCGCCACGCCGACGATCCGGTCGCCCACCTTCAGCTTGCCCGATTTATCGGCCGGGCTGCCCGGCACGATTTCGCGGATCACGGTGTAGTCGTCGCGCGACTGCAGCACGCAGCCGATGCCTTCCAGCGACAAGCGCATGGCGATGTCGAAGTTGTCGGCCGAGCGCGGCCCCAGATAGTTGGTATGCGGCTCGATGGCGGTGGCATACGCGTTCATGAACATCTGGAACACGTCTTCGTTGTTCAGCTTGCGGATGCGGCTGACGTAGTTCTCGTAGCGTTTATCCAGCGTCTCGCGGATCGACTTGTCGTCCTTGCCGGCCAGTTTCAGGCGCAGCCAGTCGTTCTTGACGCGCTTCCTCCACAGGTCGCGGATCTCGTCTTCGCTCTTGGCCCATGGGGCTTTTTCGCGGTCGAGCTGCAAGCTTTCTTCGGTGCTGAAATCGAACTTGGTCTTGAGCAGGCCGCGCGCGTAGGCCATGCGGTCGGCGAAGCGCTGCTGGTACATATTGTAGATCGCGAACGGGACCGTCAGGTCTTCGTTGTTGATGGCGTCGTCCATCCTGGTGCGCTGCGCCGCGAACCCATCGAGGTCAGCCTGCGCGAAGTACAGCTTTTCGCTGTCGAGCGAATCGAAATAATTGTCGAAGATCTTGACCGACATCGCGTCGTCCAGCGGCACCGCCTTGTAGTGGTAGCGGCCCAGCACGCGCGAGGCCCACAGCGCGGCCTGGGTCTGGGCGGCGATCGGCTTCATCTGGGTGGCGGTGGGCGTGCCGCCGGGCGCCGGAGGGACGGGCTTGGCAGGAGCGGGAGCGGCCGGTTTGGCCGGCGCCGGCGGTTGCACGACGGCGGCAGACTTCTCGGGCTGCGCGGTCACCACATGGGCCGACATGGCAAATGCCACGGCGGCGATGAGCACGTGCTTCTTCATTCTACGTTTCTCCGAACGGGGATCCTGTTGCGGTTGCGGATGACGCGGGCGGCAAGCCCGACGTTCCGCGCTGTGCGGTCCATTCTACAGGATAGCGTCAAGGTGCAGAGTCGGGTTATCCCGCCTGGATAGGGTCGAAAGCGCAATATTAAGGCTGGCATAAGCCAACCGCAGCGCCATGCTTACCCCTGTGCAATCGATAACAGCGCGTCGCGATAAAACCAGCCTGCGCCAAGCAGCGCCAGCAGCGGCGCCCATGGCCACGAACGCGCCGCCAGTTTCCAGTCCACCGGCGACGGCCAGAACGACAGGAACTGCGGCGCCAGCACCAGGGTCAAGGCCAGATCGAGCGGCTCGAAACACCAGCCGGCGCGCGTGCGCCACCAGGCCACGCCGAACGGAATCAACAGCACCAGCAGCGGCGCCAGCGCGCTTGGCGCCGCGTTGTACCAGCGCAGGTTGGCAAAGGTGACCGAGCCGAGTTCCCAGTTGTGCCCGCCCTTGGGACGCTTGATGCGGCGCGGCACCACGCTCATGCCGATCGGCTCGGCGTTGGTCAGCAGTCCGGCCGAAAAATGGGCCAGTTCATGGAACAAGGTGCCGATGGCCGTGAAGACGAAGAAGCCGGGATGGGCGGCGGCGCCGATCCACAGCAACAGCGCCAGCGCGGCCGACGGCGCCAGGTACAGCAGCATATCGAAGATGGCCGGCGCTTGAACGCAGACGGCCGCCGGTAGCCAGGCGCCGCAGGAGAGCAGCGACGCCATGGCCGCTTATTTGCCGTAGAAGCAGCGCCCGCACGCCTGGCGGTAGCTTTCGTTGCCGCCAATGCTGACCTGCTCGCCTTCGCGGATGCGGCGGCCCTGCTCGTCGACGCGGATGTTCATGGTCGCCTTCTTGCCGCAGGTGCAGATGTTTTTGATCTCTTCGATGTCGTCGGCCAGCGCCAGCAGGTAGGCCGAGCCGGGGAACGGTTCGCCGCGGAAGTCGCTGCGTAAACCGTAGCAGATCACCGGCACGCCGCGCATCTGCGCCAACTGGTGCAGTTGCCCAACCTGGGCGGTGGTGAGGAATTGCGATTCGTCGACCAGCACGCAGGCCACCTCGGGCACGTTGGCGAGGAAATCGGTGTCGGCATCGAACACCTCGGCGCTGCGCTGCGCGCCCAGGCGCGAGGTGATCAGGCCGACGCCGTAGCGGTTGTCGATCGCGGCCGTGTACAGCTTGACGCCCTGGCCCTGCTCTTCATAGTTGTGCGCGACCTGCAGCAGCGCGGTCGATTTGCCGGCGTTCATCGCCGAGTACCTGAAATAGAGTTTGGCCACTGCCTGTCCTGCCTTGCGGGTCGCGTAAGAATGGTGGAACGAAGGGCGCGATTATATCAAGGGAGAAACAGCAGCCGCCAGCGCTGAATGGGCTCGATTTGCCGCGCTTCAGCCAATCGGCTGCGCCGGATTGCCCGCCACCTGGCTGCCTGGCGCGACATCGTGCGTGACCACACTGCCGGCGCCGATGATGGCGTCGTCGCCCACCGTCACGCCCGGCAAGATGATGGCGCCGCCGCCGATCCAGACATTGCGTCCGATCGTCACCGGCCGGCCCGACTCGAAACCGGCGCGGCGCAGCGACGGGTCGCGCGGATGGTCGGCGGTATAGATGTGTACGCCGGGGCCGATGCGGGTGTCGTCGCCGATCGTGATCGGGGCCACGTCCAGGAACACGCAATCGAAGTTGATGAACACGCGCGCGCCGAGCGTGATGTGCCAGCCGTAATCGCAGTGGAACGGTGGCCTCAGCGTGGCCCCCTGCCCGGCCCGTGCGATCCGTTCGTGCAGCAGCGTTTGCCAGGTGGAGGCATCGCCGAGCGCCGCGTTGTAGCGCGCCAGCCAGGCGCCGGTGGCGGCCTGTTCGGCGCGCAGTTCGGGGTCGCTGGCGTGGTACTGCATGCCCGCCAGCATTTTCTGTTTTTCAGTCAGCTTGTCGCTCAAATCCATGAATCTCCTTACATGCCGGGATGGTACTTGCGTTCCAACTGGCGTTCGATGTCTTCCTTGTAGAACAGGACGTCCTTGAATTCGCCGCGCGCATACATCGCGGCCTGGTCGGCGAAGTGCGGCGAGGTGGGATTGCTGCTCTGGCCGCCGGCCAGGATGCTCTTGGCGCGCACTTTCGGGCCGAACTCGACCGCGGCGACGAAGCTGTTGCCGCGGTCGCCATAGATACGCTTGGTAGTCTGCCTGGCCACCATGCCGAACGAGGCCAGCGAACCCCAGTTGGCCGACGGGAACGCCACCGGCCAACTGGGCTTGCTGTCGTCGTATTGCTGGTCGATATCGCCGCTGACGCGCTGGAAGCGGTTGATCTCGCCCCACGGCGTATTCCACTTGCCGAAGTCGGCGGCCAGCTTGTCCGATGCACGTGCCAGTGCGTCCAGGCGCTCGGCCGGGCTGAGGCGCTCGGTGATGTAGTCGACCACGGGAATGCGCTCGCCGCGGGCGCGTGCGCCATGCTCCTTGACCATTTCCTGGCCCCAGTAGATGGCCAGCGAAGTGGGCACCGAATCGATGCCGTAGCGCAGGTTCCAGCCGCGCAGTGCGGCGATCTGGTCCTTGAGCTGCGCCTGGCGCGGGTCGCCCGCGGGCAGCGCCTCGTGGTCGGCCACCACCGCCGGCACCAGCGCTTCGAACGCTTGCAGGCGCGTGTCGTAGGAGGCGGCGATCAGGCTGTCGATCGTCACGCCCTGTTTGTCATGCACTTCCTTGAACACGCGGGCGGCGTTGCGGCCGCGCGCGTTTTCCGGCAGCGTCCACATATAGGCCGGGTAGTTCCTGCACACCGGGCTGCTGGGACCGGCTGCGGTGCATGGCCAGTTGTTGGTATTGAGCAGGTAGCCGCTGGCCGGGTTGACCAGGTGAATCGTGTCCGCGATCGAATGCAGGCCCTGCCATTCGGTGGCCGGATTGCTGCCGTCGACCGGGCGGGTCCAGTCATACGCCGGGTTGCGCTTGGGGATGAAGTTGCCGTGGAAGTAAGCGATATTGCCCTTGGCATCGGCGTACACAGTGTTGTTGGACGAATTGGTGCGCAGCTCCATTGCCTTGGCGAAGGCATCGTAGTCGCGCGCCTTGGTGCGGATATACGATTGGGTAAGCGCCTTGAGCGGCTCGTCCATCATTTTCACCGACACCCACTTGCCGCCTTCGCTGCGCACTACCGGGCCGTGGTGGGTGAAATAGGCGGTGACGACGCGGCTGCTCATGGCGCCATCCGGCGTTTTGTACGGCAGCGCGATCGGCACCGCGCGCATGGCGCGCTCTTGTTTGCCGTATTTGTAGAAGAACTTGCCGCCGCGTTCGACCACGGTTTCCAGGTATTCGTCGATGACGTCGCCGCCACCCGAAGTATGCATCCAGCCCAGCTTGTCGTTGAAACCCTGATAGATGAAGAACTGGCCCCAGGTCACGGCGCCGTAGGCATTCAGGCCCTCGTCGCTCACCATGTGGATTTCTGGACGGAAGTAGAACGAGGTGTGCGGGTTGATCATCAGCAGCGCGTGACCGCTGGCGGACAGCCTGGGCGCAATCGCAAAACCGTTCGAACCGCGCGGCTCGGTATCGAAACCCGTGCCTGAAGCCTGTTGCGCCAGCGGCGTGGCCGCCATTTGCGGCTTGCCGTAGAACGCTTCCAGGTCCTTCAGCTCGATCGACTCGATGTCGCCGCCGATGCTGCCTTCGCTGAAGGCCAGCGCCATCCACGGCTCGAAGCGCGTGATCAGCTTCGGCTTTACGTCGGGGTGCGTGTAAAGATAATAGTTCAGGCCATCGGCGAAACCGATCATCAGTTGCTTGAGCCATGCCGGGCTGGCCGCGTATTTGGCGCGCATATCGTCCGGCTGGATGTACAGCTTCATGCGCAGGTCGCGCCAGATCTGCGACTCGCCTTCGACCTCGGCCAGGCGTCCCAGCGCATTGATATAGTTGAGTTCGACGCGGTTGAAGTCGTCTTCGGCCTGGGCATACAGCATGCCGAATACGGCATCGGCATCGCGCTTGCCGAACACGTGCGGGATGCCCCATTTGTCGCGCATGATCGTCACTGCCGCCGCCGTCTTTTTCCAGCGCGCGATTTCCGCGGCGCTGAACGGCTTGTGGGCGACGCCGGCGACAACCGGCGTCTTCTTTGGCGCAACTGCCTGCGAAGGGCTGGCCGCGCCGAGCAGGATGGCGCCGATCAGCAGCGCGGTGGACGAACGTGGCAAGGACATCTTTTCTCCGTGTTGTAGGCCATGCAGGGGGCACTGCCCATCGTGCGGCGACGAATCAGGCGGCGATGAATCAGGCGTCGTCGAGACCGGCGTTGATGAGGCGTTGCTTGAGCTTTTCGTTCTCGGTCAGCAAGGTGGCCATGCGGTCTTTCAGCGCCGCCATTTCCTTGCGCAGCGATGCGATGTCGTCGCCGCCTTCAGCATCCGCCTTTTCCTTGCGCGGACGGGTTGCCTGCTTCTGCTCGCGCACCTGGCGCGCGGCCTGCTGCAATTCCTTGCGCCCACCGGCCACGGCCGCGATCTGCGCCTCTTGCGGCAATTGCGCGACATTCGCCGCGGCATTGATCGAGATGGCGCCGGTACGCACCGCCTCGACCAGCTGCGGCGTGGCCGCCTTCTGGATGCGCTCGATCTGGCTGATGGTGTTGCTCGACACGCGCGCGGCCTTCGCCACTTCTTCGCGCGTATTCCACGGCGGCGGCGGGCGGGCGTCGATGTCGTCCGGGCTCGGCTCGGGCGGCTCCTCGGCCATCTTCTGCGCCATGCGCGCGGTGACGATTTCCTTCTTGCGCAGGGCCAGCAGGCCGCGCTGGAAATCGGACACGCTGCGGCGCGCCAGGTGGTTGTCGATCATCCACAGCATCACGTCTTCGATCGAGTCGAAGCCGTTGTTCTGGACGGTGCGGAATTCGATGTTGTGCTTGCGGCAGATTTCGTAGCGATTATGGCCGTCGATCAGTGTGTCCTGCCACAGCACCAGCGCGTCGCGGCAACCCTCGGCAAGCAGGCTGCGCTCCAGGGCGGCGTATTCGATGTCGGTCAGCGGATCGACGAAGGATCGCAATTCGTCGTTGATTATGATGTTCAATTCGTTTCCTCGTGCTTCACTGGCACCGCGTCGGGCGGCAAGTGCCGTCCGGCATGCTACACCATCCTGGCGCGAGGGCCAAAGCGTTGAGGTAGCCATGACGGTTGTCGCGATCGATGGGCAGCAATATCGTTTGGGCAAAGTTGCACTTATGCTCCGGCAACAGCATGCGTGTGCTAGAATTCCGGCGCTGCCCGAATGGTGAAACTGGTAGACATCCGAGACTTAAAAGACTTTGTGTAAAACCCGTACAACTTTAAGTGAAATGTGGCGAAAGCCGCATAGATAGTAGCTTTCAGGCCTTTTCTTAGTTTTACTGGCAGAGTTAATAGAAAGTCCGTGTGCAAAATTTGCACACAGGATATACTGCCCAAATCAACGAAAATTGAGAAAAAAGGTCAAAGTGGCAACTGTTAGTGAATTACCCTCCGGGAAGTTCCGCGCCCAGATTCGGCGCAAGGGCCTGGCGTCCATCGGCAAGGTATTCGACACTCGCGCGGAAGCCGTCGACTGGGGGACTTCTCGGGAAGCTGAGCTGGTTTCCGCGAAAAACTCGGGGGTCGTTCGGCCAAATGAAGGCCTCACCTTCGAAGTTGCAGTCCAACGCTATTTCAACGGCCCCAAGTTCCAGGATAAAGCGCCGGGCACCCAGGCTCGCGAGCGCAGTAGCTCAAGGCGACTACTCGAATACTTCGGCGACTATGCCCTGTCCGTCATCGACGGCGCCATGGTGCAGGATTACATCGACATGCGCTGCAATGAGAAGGTGAAGCACAAGAACGGTAAGGCGCTCGACAAAAAGGTTTCGGCCGACTCCGTCCGACTGGAGAAAGCATTTCTGTCGGCGGTCTTTAAGTTTTCGAAGCGGCGCAAGCTGGTCATCTCTAATATCATGCTCGACAGCTTTGAGCTCCCGACATGCATTCCCAAGGAGGGTCGAATCACCTTGAAGCAGCAGATGGACGTGTACGACGCCGCCAGGGAGATGAGCACTACCAAGAACGCCAACCCTTGCCTGCTGCCGTGGACCTATTTCGTGTTCGAGACCGGAACCCGCCCGGGAGAGGCTGCAAAGATTGAGTTGTCGTGGGTGAACCTTGAAGAGCGTAAAATCAGCATCCCGCGAATTGGCCAGAAGAAACGCAATGCGCGCGTGGTGTTGATTGGTGATGAGGTGGTCGACTTGCTCACCGAGTGCTACGAGCGTGCGGAAGAGGCAGGCTCAAAATACATCTTCTTCTCCAGGGGGAACGCTCCGCTTGAGCGTGATGCTAAGGGTAATCCCATCCGCCGGCGTCGCGACGCAGCAGCGACGGCAGCACGTCCGTGCATCCCGTTCTCCTATTACAACGCTTGGCGCAACCTCTCCAAGAAGGCCGGTATCCCGAAAGGCATCAACCCCCATATCGTGCGTCACGAATTCATCAGCCGCCTGTTCGAAGAGACTGACTTGAATGACAGCCAGATTGCGAGCCTCGTCGGCGACCTGAACGTGTTATCGCTCGAGCCATACAAGCATCTGCGAGTAGAGCGACTGCGCGGCAGGCAAGATGCCCATCTTGACGAAATGCGCTTGGCACTTCGGGAACTTCAGGTGGTTAAGAAGCAGAAACATGAAGCCTTCTTTGCCCGTGCCCGTGAGTCTCGCATGGAGGTACAGGCAGCACGTGAGGCCGTCGGTGATGTTGCCACTCCAATGGAACGAATCCACGCTAAGCTGGTCGCAGAGCGTCTGATAGCAACGGTGGCAACTAGTGAAGAGTAAGAGTGGTACGGGCAGCCGGAATCGAACCGGCACGCCTTGCGGCGGCAGATTTTAAGTCTGATGCGTCTACCAGTTTCGCCATGCCCGCACACTCGGGCAGGATTGTACTACGGGCAGTAACCAGAGTGTGAGTAGTTGAGCTATAGGCATGCGCCCGAACCCAATTTTGGCGAACTGGGGTTGAAGCCCTGCTAGCCAAGTTGCGCGGCCGAAGACTACTCCCCGACCACGACTCTTTGAGAGAGCGGCGGGCAGCCAGGCGAGATGGTTTTCATGCACAACTAATTCACCTATACGAATACATCAGGCCAATGCACAGTCAGTGATTAGCTCGGGCTTTCTCTCCCCCCCTGCGCGTATCGCGGGTCTCAATGCCCTTTTCTATGGTGCAACATCCGCAAGCTTGTACCTTGCACGGACGTTTCATTCTGGCCAAACCGCCGAGGACATCAGATAGCACTGCTCTGCAGTTAGGAGTAAAGACCGGGCGGCATGCGAACCGCCCGGTTTCCTATGGCGCGTTACCAAAGCAACGTCTCTTTGCCGCGCTATTTGGTCGTGTTGAAGTGCTTGGGACGTGAGATGAGCGTCGCGCCTTAACTAAGTACTCCACCATGGAAGGCAACCCTCGTCATGTAGTAAAGCCACCTGCCAGAATCGCTCACGAACCGGCCTGGCCTTTCGCCCGACGTACACTTAACCTTGACTATCGGCTGTGTGCACTGCACAATCCGCAGCATCATGAACGTAACCAGGGCTTCCTCTCCACTAGCAGAACAGTATGGCCATTGCCATGCTGGCTTCGCCGTGTGCGGTTCACAGCCCATCTTCTACCGCGGCTACTCCCTTCCGCGCGGCTACTTCTGCTCCGTTACCCCGCCCTAAGCTTCATCCCATATCGCTTGGCCTTTTAGACCCTCTAGCTCGTCATTGACGAGCTAGAGGAAGTGGCCTGTCGTGTTCTCAAGACCGCGTTTGCCGTCTGGCGAGAGCTGGTTCCTATCGCTCCTATCACTCGGATTAACACCCGAGTCGTCTATCACTATGCTATTGCAAAAACTTCAACAAGACTGGTTTTCAAACATCCGAAATGACCTGCTCGCCGGTTTGGTCGTCGCACTCGCACTCATCCCTGAGGCGATTGCCTTTTCTATCATCGCTGGCGTCGACCCGAAAGTCGGTCTTTATGCGTCCTTCTCGATTGCGACGTTGATTGCCTTTTTCGGTGGCCGACCGGGCATGATTTCCGCCGCGACGGGCGCCATGGCACTAGTTATCGTGACCCTGGTCAAGTTACATGGGCTGGAATACCTGCTGGCTGCTACCGTGTTGACAGGCGTTCTTCAGATAATCGCCGGTTGGCTGCAACTGGGGCGGCTCATGCGTTTCGTCTCCCGCTCGGTTGTCACCGGCTTCGTCAATGCGCTGGCTATCCTAATCTTCATGGCCCAGTTGCCGGAGCTGACCAATGTCAGTTGGCACGTCTACGCGATGACTGCCGCTGGCCTGGCTATCATTTACGGCTTTCCTTACATCACCCGCGCTGTGCCATCGCCTTTGGTTACCATCGTCGTCCTGACTGCTGCGTCCATCGCACTTGGTCTCGACATCCGGACGGTGGGCGACATGGGTGAACTGCCGAATAGTCTGCCGACCTTTCTAATCCCGAATGTGCCGTTCAGTCTGGAAACGCTGCTCATCATCCTGCCGTACTCGCTGACCTTAATGGTAGTCGGGTTGCTTGAGTCCCTGATGACAGCGGCCATCGTCGATGACCTGACCGATACCAAGAGTGACAAAAGCCGCGAATGCGTCGGTCAGGGCGTCGCTAATATCGCAACCGGATTCATTGGAGGAATGGCGGGTTGCGCCATGATTGGCCAATCGGTCATCAATGTGAAATCGGGTGGTCGCGGCCGGCTCTCGACCTTGACGGCCGGACTAGTGTTGCTCATTCTCGTGGTATTCCTCGGCGAGTGGGTCAAGCAGATTCCCATGGCGGCACTCGTCGCCGTGATGATTATGGTTTCCATCGGTACGTTCAACTGGCGTTCCATCACGGACCTGCGCGAGCATCCGAAGAGTTCGAGCGCCGTCATGGTCGCTACGGTAATTGTGACCGTGGCCACGCACGACCTGGCCAAGGGCGTGCTGACCGGGGTATTGCTGTCGGGATTCTTCTTTGCTCATAAGGTCGGTCAGATTCTGCGCGTCCGTTCGCGTACGGAGGACGATGGCCGGACTCGCACTTATCAGGTTGCGGGTCAGGTGTTCTTTGCCTCGGCCGAACGCTTTGGTGATGCGTTCGACTACAAGGAGGTGCTCGACAACGTGCGCATTGACGTGAGCCGCGCCCATTTTTGGGACATCACTGCTGTTAGCGCCCTGGACAAGGTGGTTCTGAAGTTCCGTCGCGAAGGCACCGAGGTCGAAATACTAGGCCTCAATGAAGCGAGTGCCACGCTGGTGGATAGATTTGCCATTCACGACAAAGATGGCGCCGACGACATGTTGCTGGGTCATTAAGGAGGCTAACCATGAAAATTGACCGTAAGATTCTTGCGTGTGTTGATGCGACGCCCGTGTCCGACGTGGTGACCGACTATGCAGCCTGGGCTGCGCGCAGGCTTGATGCCCCCGTTGAGCTGCTTCATGTCTTAGAGCGACATGTTGAATTGCCCGGCAGTCAGGACCACAGCGGTTCCATCGGTTTGGATGCGCAAGAAAAGTTGTTGGACCAGTTGACGAAGGAAGATGAGGAGCGCACCCGCTTGATACGTGAGCAAGGACGCGCTCTGCTCTCCAGGTTGCGCGAACGGGCCTTGCAGAGCGGTGCAGAGACCGTTGATAGCCGCCTGCGCCATGGTGACATCGAGGAGACTCTGGCTGAGCAGCAGGAAGGTAGCCGCCTACTCGTAATTGGCCGGGCCGGGCATTCCGCCCCAGATGTAAAGGGCGGATTGGGCAAGCATTTAGAATGGGTGATACGTTCGATTACTCGTCCGGTACTGGTGGTGAACGGAAACTATCGAGAACCGAAGAAGGTGCTCTTCGCCTTCGATGGTGGCCGTGTGACGCGTAAAGGTGTCGAGATGCTAGCCGGCAGTCCCTTACTCCGCGGATTGCCGCTCCAGTTAGTAGCCGCTGGCCAACCAGGTGAATCCGAGAAAAAGCAGTTGTATGCTGCCGTTGAAACATTAGTCGGTTCTGGAATAGACGCGACAGCAAGCATCCAACCAGGTAGCCCGAAAGAGGTTATTACCCGAGCGTTGGCCGATGGAGGGTTCGACCTGTTAGTCATGGGGTCTTACAGCCACTCGCCGTTGCGAAGCTTGCTGCATCGCAGTACGACCTCCGAGGTACTTCTGGCTGCAAAGGTTCCCGTGTTGTTGCTCCGATAAGTTGAGCGAAGGTTCGGTCGTGGCTAAGGGAGTGAAAGTGGTTCCGGGGCTTCGCGGCCTGCCCCTCAAGAATAGGTCTCCAGCGCCTAGTATAGCCTCCGTCCACCGCCCAACCGCAATCATGCAGGGAGCGAGCGGCGTGGTTCGACGACGGCCTGCAAAGCCCGTTTAAGCCAGTTACAGCGGTGTAGGGTTTGTGGAGACGCTGGCAGGAGCGGAAGTGCCAGGACGAAGGCCTGGCGCGCTCAGGCGCGCCAGCGCCGGAGCACAGCACCCAAGGGGACACGGAGCGCTCTCGCGCGGAGTGGTGTCTGGTCGCCCACGACCAGACATGCCATCGGGGGAGCCAGAATCAGGTGGCGGTCCCCGACCGCCAGGCGTCCTAACGCCGACCTGATTTTGGGGGTGCGATAGCACCACGGTCCCGACGCGGTCGGGCAACCGGGTCCAGAAGGGCACCGACCCGGGCCCCCGCTGCCGCTCGCGGCAGATGGGGAAGGAGGTGAGTCCACGGGACCGCTTAACCTTTCAGGTGGAGCGCCGGCTGGAGCCGGTTGCCCGAGCGTGCTCGGGACCGCAGTGACACGGCCCACCAGGGCCGAGTCTTTTTTAGTGCGTCCAGCACGTCAAAAAAAAGACGCTGTCACATAAGGGAGATTCATCTCCCGCGCAGCCCACAGAGTGGGCGAAGGGTAAGGTCGGAGACCTTACTGGGGCTACGCATTTTTCATGTTCCCGCCGGCGGCGCTATACAGAGGCACATACCTCTGGAGTGCAATATGAATAAACGAGAGCAAGGAATGCACTACCGAGTGCAGATGATGAAGGCCTTGGCACGCCTGGGCTATGCGTCGACGCGGCAGTTGGCGACGATGCTCTGGCGGCGGTGCGATGGCAGCACACGGAAGATGACAGGCAGAACGCTGCGCTGGCTCCTGGACAGCGGCTACATTGTCACCAAACGAGATGGCGAAAGTGTTAACGGCGAGCAGCTCGCAGCGGTGACCGCTGCGGGTGCCGCTTGGTTAGCCAAGAATGGCGACCCGCTTCCTTACGGGAAAGCGCACGCCAGGGATTGGCTTCGGCATGCGCACAGCCACCGAACCGCCTCCAACTCAGTGTATGCAGCGGCGGTCGGCCTGTTCCCAAATAAGGGCGGCTGGTCAGAGCTCGAGATTCGGGCTGGGCTGGCGCCGTTGGGGCAGTTGGCGTACAGCTTCGACGGCGCCGTCCTCGGCAAGATTCCGGATGTCCTGCTTGAGCTTCCGAGCGGGCTCGCCTGGGTCGAGGTGGAGAACTGCTATCGCAGCGACAAAGATGTCGCCAAAGTCGTGGCAAGCATGCGAGCTATGTTCATCGACAAACGCGTCTCGGAGGTGCACTTTGTCATCACAGCACCTGGCGCAAAGACCATCGGGCAGCGCCTGCGCAAAGCGTTGACCCATGGCCCAGAATCTGGATGGCCTCGGCAGGTGAAAGAGCTGGATGCGCGAATTCTCACCCAGTTCATGAAGGTATTCTCGCTGAACAGCGATACCCTCGACTTGTCGCCCATAGCGTTTTGAGCTTAGCGCTTGCAATGCAAGTCGGACTGTTCATGGTTAACAGCAAAGTGATAGCTTCGCCTTAAGGACGGCACCCCAAGGTGTCCAGCGGTACGGGGAGCAATAAATCTCTCCCGTCGCAATGTCTACCCAGCCTCCACCAGGGCAACGGCGGACGCGATGTGCGACCGGCACCAATGCGAGCAGCCAGCGCGGCAAAGCTGCACGGGAAACTGCCGATTTTCCATCCTGGTCCAGCCCGCCATGCCCGTACAGGCGGGCACCTTTCGGCAGCTGCGCGATGCTGTTGAACTTAGCCATGTACCGTCCCCATGCCTTGACACTGCGGCAGCTCTGCACCCATGTGCCGCCGAAGGGCCACCATTTGGACATTTTCGTCAGGTCGAGCTTGTAGCCGCGCGGCAGCCACAGCAGAAGGTGATAGTGTAAATGGCTTGCACGCTCCAGTACCCAGGCGTACGGCAGGCTTTGGCCCATGCGTTTCAAGGCCCGGCGCAGTCGTCCCAGGAATTCACTGATGTGTTTTGACGAAAATTCTGTCGCGTTTTCGTAGGTCAGCGTAACGGCTACGGCGCGGAGGTTAGCGACTCTGGCGTATCGGGTTTGCTCTTTGATGATGCGGTTGAGCTTTTTTCGTCCTGCGTTTTTCCGCTTTCCGGATGATGTCGCACTTGTTGCGGTCTTCTTGACAAGTTCAGCGAACCGGACAACGGATGCAGCGGTGACGGTCCCTGGTTCGAGAACGGACGATGAATCAAAAAACATGGGCACACCTCGTGTGTGTGCCGCATCAGCTAACTAGCTGTTTCCTTTGTACTGCAAGTAGTTTCTGTCCTCCGCATGCTGAGCGGCGGGATGGGTCTTTCCGCGCCTATACTTTGTATGAGTAAGTACATACGCGTCGTTGGCGCACCCGCCCTGGTTCCAGCCAAGGCGTTCTTTTCAGTGCGTAAAACTAGGGATGGCTCATGAGTCAGGCGAAATTTCGTCAGCCCTTGGGTGACTCGCCGCTTCATTCGAAGAGGAAGGATGAGCAATATTCGAAATGAGCACCGCTGAAGCGTCGAATTGTTGCTTCGCATTTAGCCAGGATTTCACATCGTCGGCACGGAATCGAAGCTGACGGCCCAGTTTGAATGCCTTAGGGAGGTCGCCGCCGCCGGAATGGCGGTTATAGATTGTTTGCTGGGCCAGCCCAAGGTAGGCGGCGAGTGTTTTGGGTGAGAAGAGGAGCTCTTGCATGGTCACGGCATTGAGTACGCAGTCACATGACTGCATTCAGTATAGTGGCGACTTCCTTGCATCTACCGCCATGAATAGTTCTCTGTCTCCAAAGCGGCTAGTGACGCGGTAAGCATGAGCTACTTCGCTGGCTGACGCTGCATCACCGCAGCGCTAAGGCACGTCGGCATCACCTTGGTGACGTTCACCTATGTTAGAACAAAGAGCAGAGCAACAACATCGTCCCAGCCGGCAGGCAAAAGATTGCGACTGGTCACCACGTAGTTGAGTGTCTAACTTCCGGTTTTTTTACCTCAAAATGTGGTAGAATTACCGGAAGTTCAACTGCCATTGGAGGCTCCCTTGCTACAAAACCTGCCTGGATTTCCGCCGTTGTCCAATCAAACTGTCTGCACGGTCGTTTCCGAACCTGGTTTGGTCACTAGCCGCCTTTCCGAACTGAATCCAAGCCTTACCGAAGGATTGCTGCGAGAAGTGAGCGAGCATGGGTATCGGGCCCGAATTGAAGCAACGGACTTGCACGCGCCGACGGCGGCAGGCTCCTACCATTGGCACGCTGCGGTGTACGCCATTCGCTCGATGTTGGCTGAACAGGGTTGGAAACCTGAGGTTTCGCGCAACTGCCCTTTTATTGTATCCCCTGACCGCACCATTGCAATTGTAGTAATGACAGGCGACTCGGATACTGGTTATGTCGATGGCTATCCGACGAATCAAGCAGAAAAAGGGGCAGTCCTTAAGCAAGCTATTGCTAACAACCAGACACAATTGAAGCTCTTTGACGCGGGTTCCGTATCTTCGAAACTTGCCAATTCGAAAGACGCTACACAACTGTGGGTCCTACTTTATCATGTAGCCGTTGGCTCTAGCGGGAAAGTCGAAATTCGCATTGAACTTTCACTGCCATCTCATTTCGAAAAGAAAAAAATTATCGGATGGAGAGAGCGAATTATCCTGAATTCCATTCTGCCTGATGGTGAATCTATGATTCATGACGATGCCCCGACCAGCCCCATCGATGTGCCTGTTGAACGACGCACTGGAACATAAGAAACAAAGGTATGATGTTTTTCAACCCATCAAGGCTAACATTTGCTCGTACGCGGCGCGGGTTCACTAAGGCGCGACTTGCGAAAGAACTCGGCTTACAGGTGCGGTCCATACAGGGTTATGAGTCGAATGAGTACACTCCGGAACCGGAGAATCTTGCGTCAATTAGCGCTCTTCTCCGCTTTCCAGTAGAGTTTTTTTCTGGTGACGACCTTCCTGTTATTGAGCCTGATACCGCTAGTTTTCGGTCAATGTCGAAGATGTCTGCAACGCTAAGAAACACTGCTCTGGGTGCTGGCGTTACGGCATTTCTACTCAACGATTGGATAGAGGAACGGTTCCGACTTCCGCAGGCGGACTTGCCTGACCTTGCAGACCTGTCTCCTGAAGACGCTGCTGCGTCCTTACGTCGCATTTGGGGACTAGGTGAGTCCCCTATCGGGAACCTTATTCACTTGTTAGAGGCTAAAGGCATTCGGGTTTATTCTCTGGCGATTGAAGCTAAAGAGGTCGACGCTTTTAGCGTATGGCATCAGGAGCGGCCCTTTATATTTCTCAATACTTTCAAATCTGCAGAGCATAGTCGCTTTGATGCAGCTCATGAGCTTGGGCACTTAGTTCGCGACCGACATAGTATGCGACATGGAGAGGCGCACAGTCCAGACATGGAGCGTGAGGCTAACGCGTTCGCTTCAGCATTTCTCATGCCTCGGGCCAGTATTCTCGCCCGGGGCGTCGGGTTGTTAACGTTAGACAAATTGATGCAGCTCAAGCATATATGGGGGGTTTCATTAGCTGCGCTCGCGTATCGGATGAATCATTTAGGCCTATTTACCGAGTGGGCTTATCGAAATCTGTGCATTCAGATGGCAAAGAACGGCTATCGCACAGTGGAGCCAAATCCAATGCGCCGTGAATCATCACAGGTTTTGCGTAAGATTTTCGATGTCCTCCGAGCAGAAGGGACTACACGCAGCATGCTTGCGAAAGATATATGTATAGCACAGGAAGATATAGATAATCTGACATTCGGACTTACTCTCTCTAGTGTATCTTCGAGTGCAGCGATTAATTCTTCCACAAAACTCCGCACTTAAAATGAATTTTCTTCTGAAGAAGCTTATGATTAACGTCGCGTTTTTGCAAGCAACCGCGACAGGAACGCTCAGGGCACGATGATAATGATTGCATTAAATGGATATGCAGAAGTATTGCTGCGAGTGTTCGACGAAGCAAGCCTGAAGGCGGATGCCGGGGTCCAAGCTGTGATGACGTACCTGTTTGCATACCCAGGGCAGTCAGTCGAAGACATAGCTAACGTTACGGGCTTCGATGAGATACGTGTGCGGGACTATTTGTCAGCACTAGGAGACTTGGTGGAATCGGACGGCGTTACGTGGCGCCCATCTGCCCGCGCTCGCGCTGAAACCGAACACGCCTTAGCTATTGCTACCGGCAGCGTGAAAAGTTCCTGGCCAGCAGGTGCAGCGGGACTTGCAGCGAAAGAAGCTGAACGCTGGGACGAGGTTAAACGTATTGTTATGGACACAATACCGGAATATCTCCCGGGAGGAAAGTCACTGCGAGAGCAATACGAGCATTATTTTAGTTTTGTAGATAGCAACCCGCCACAGACATTAGATGAAGCCATTTCACCATATGCACGTGGGTTACCCGGAGAGACGATTGCCAGTCTCACTTTTTCTAACCAAAGCAACGTTGGAATAACAGTTCATCGACCCGGAACGCAGCCTGCGATTGATTTCCGTTTGCTAGTCAAAATGTTTCAGGAAAACGACGATGACTGCCTGCTCGATTCCGATGGCCCTCTCATTCTGAAGGCACTGGGCTCGGGACTTACGTTCTGGTAAAAAACAGTTGCGGCTGACACCGCCGGCAATTAACCCAAGCTGCTGCTCGTCGGCAGCGAGCCTCTTCAAGCTAGTCCGCTTTCCCCTATTTACTCAAGGCTTGAGCCAGTCTTTATCTGGTTTAGCCAACAGTCGAGCATTGTTGTATGCCATATCGAGCGTCAAACACGTGGCAGCTCGATAAAAAAGACCGTGGTCCTCAACGATTATCGCTAAGTCCGCTTGACCGCAATCCTGCCGCTCACCTACGTTCGCACGTTTACAAAACGATGAGTTTTTGAATTCCGCCTAATCATCCCTGGTCAGCCGCTCTATACCCTTTCAGATGTCCAACATCTACTTCAACAATCAACATCTGAAAAAGGGTATGTATGACAACAATCGGGTACGCTCGGGTGAGCACGATTGAGCAGACGCTCGACCTGCAGCGGGACGCGCTGCAGGCGGCGGGAGCGCTTTCAATCTATGAGGACAAGGCGAGCGGCAAGACGGCCGATAGGCCCGAACTCACTCATTGCCTGAAAGCCCTGCGCGGCGGCGACACCTTGGTCGTCTGGCGACTCGACCGGCTTGGTCGGAACTTGCAAGACCTCATTCGCATCGGCGGCGAACTGGAAGCACGGGGAATCAAGTTCAAATCGCTCAAAGAAGCTATCGACACTAGCGGGCCAGCAGGCAAACTCGTCTTTCACATGTTCGGCGCGTTGGCTGAGTTCGAACGCGAACTCCTCCGGGAGCGAACCTTGGCTGGCCTGGCTGCTGCGCGAGCCCGCGGTCGGGTAGGTGGCCGCCCACCTGTTTTGGAGCCAAAGCAGCGGCGTGCGGCCTTGGCTATGATGAAAGACAGAGAGATGTCTATCTCGGAAATTGCCAAGCATTTCGGCGTCTCTCGTTCGACGCTGTACAGCATGCAAGCCCGGAGCAAGCAGCCAGGCCAGTAGCGGCAGAAGGCGCGGACGAAACGCCTCCGCTGACGCTCGCGCCATCGCCCTGTCGTCGGACTGGACTACCGTTTCATCTGTTCGATGACGTTCGCAGCGTTCGCTTCGGCCGCTTCCTTTGAGGCGCGCTTCTCTGCATCGCGTGCCATCAAGTCTTTAACCGTGTCTGCGGAAACGCGGCTGAGGGTAGCGGTCTGGTCCTTGGTCGTAATCTCGACCAGTTCCTTGGGATGAATGTAGTTCAGGTATCCGCCTTTTGTGCGGGTCAGGACCCAACCGGCATCGAGCAAAGCTTGGTTCAACTGGTCGATGCTGTTCTTGTTAGTGATGCACGAAGCCGGCTGGCTATAGCTGCCAGTTTTCTCATGGTGTTTATCCACGCACTTCCCGTCATAGTCGGCCCAGGCGAAAGTAAGCGTGATGGTTCCATACGCCAGCTCGTGCGCCGGGATTTTGCGCACGTCGCCGGCGTGTTTTTCAGGGGTTAAGTAGGCGTCTGCGAAGTGGTCCCTACCGTCCAGTTTCAGCTCTGCGGTCTGTGCTTTGAGCCCCAGCAGTTGTGTTGGAACCGTGCGGCGGCATGTGTAGCCGTAAAAGTCCGCAGCACACTCCGTGAATCCAGTCGCTTTTGCGTTGGTCATACGCCCAGGTAGTGCCATCCCATTGAAGCTGACCAATTGCCTCCGGCCTTGGTCCGGGGTGATGGCACTACTTTCGTCCTTCGCCTTCTCTGCATCAGCATTGCCCTTATCCGGTGGTGCCAACGCCATTAACGCGACGAACCCGACAATCGCCGGTATGCCATAAAACTTCATCACCCGCTCTCGGGTCGCTGCAGGCCCGAGGAATACTTTTGTCGGGAGCAGCACGCCGATAGCAAAAAGTATCAGTAGTGCCAGAGTGACGAAAACAAGGAGTACAAGCATGGCAATGGTTGTCGGTGGGAAACTGGACGATTATACATAGCGGTACTTGTATACATGACCGAACCGTGGTTTACTTGCCGGGCGTACAGTGTTTTCTCTCACAACCAACGGATGGTCTCTTATGGACGACTACGGCTTCCCCGACGACGGGTGCTATGGGTACGCGCAAACCTATGATACTTACTCGGTTCCTGACCACTATGCGGAATCGTATAACTGCGCCACGGTAGACCCGATAGCAATCATGCTTCGCCAGCAGCGCGAGGACGATGAGCAGCGCATGCTCGACGCAGCGCAGCGCAGACCCGAAGCCGAGCCGGTTCAAGCATGGACCAGCACCGCGCAAGACTATGAAGCTTACTCACCTCGGGTGTCAACGCCTGTGTCTTCGCCAGTTGAATTGTCACCGGCCTGGTGGGCCGAGGTTGCACGTCAACGTGCGGATGACCCTGACGCTCCGCACGAAGCCTTGGCTGCCCTGGCCGCAGGCGAGAAGTATTACTGCCTGCCGAGCGAACCCGCCAGCTGGCGCCGTCCCCTTAGTAGCCCTGGTGGGTACGACGTGCAGTGGTGGATGATGTTCCATGACGCGGATGCGCGCTCCATGGTCCTGGCCGAGTTGTTGGGGGACACCGGAGCGCGCGACGCTGACGGCTGGATTCGTCCGACGTTCTGGGAGCTGCTTAGGATGGGGTTCTGGACAGCGCAGCGCTACGCGTTCTACTACGCTGAGTTCGCTGATGAGTACGGCCGGAAAATCCCGCCCTGGGTTGCGCTGCTCCGCTCTCGGCAAGCATACACACCCAGCGCGGTGATGTTCGGCTAGTGCGCTCCGCAGGCTCGCATGTACGCGACTACATCTGCATAGTCAGCGCGCATGTGAGCCATGATTCGCGCAACCTCAAACGGTCGCCCATACTTAATGTGATGCCGCATCGGGTCTGCGCCAGCGTCGAGCAGGTCGTAGATGCACTCCGGGTCGCTGTCCAGCTTTAGAGCCGCGTCCAGTTCCGAAATGGCATCCGCAATGACGGTCACGGTCTCCGAGTGGCCCCGAGACATCCCGGTCGGCAGGGACAGGAATCGATACCCGTAGTTGGCCAAGTCGCCAGTAAGCTTTGCCAGCGTACTGTGTGTGACGCCCAGCAGCGCGCCGATGGACTTGCACAGCGCCGCCTCTCGCTCGAAGCCGAACGGCGAAGCGACGCGGCCAACTAGGATGCTGTCCTGCCGTATGCTAACGACGAAGTCGTCATCGAACACTTCGCAGAAGACCTCCAAAACCAACGAAAACGGCAGGGAGCCCGTGTATGGACTTGAGCCGGTGAACGTGCTTGATAGCTTGTCCGCCATCATAGTGCCAATTGGCTCAGATACCAGTTCATCACTCATATGTAGCCTTCATCTCATCACGGTTGAGCCGAAGTATACCTCGCCAGCGCTAACCTCCCCAAGCTCGTCATTCGTGTATATCTGTGTGCACACGTGTGCAGAAGTACCGTCTGGAGCGCTCGGCACCATAGACAGGCCATGCTTCATGTGCACGCCTTATCCAATATTTGCACACGGTCAAGTTATTGATTATACGGAAGAAATATGTCCGCGTGGCTATACACTGCGAACTTAAAATCTCGTGCCAGCAATGGCGTGCCGGTTCGATCCCGGCTTCGGGCACCACCCGCAGCATCTTCCTCCGAGCGTTTCAGCGTCGCTGACGTTCATCAACCCGCATCACGCTCGACCGGTCA
>Ga0265798_10003417_pt1 | contig 22562 bp, 18 predicted proteins | sample P3T30metagenome_FD_192430 | JGI IMG/M metagenome (GOLD analysis project Ga0265798, IMG submission 192430) | Plant litter microbial communities from East Loma Ridge, Irvine, California - P3 T30 | ecosystem: Environmental > Terrestrial > Plant litter > Unclassified | place: USA: California... | reverse complement strand
GCCCTCGCACCGCGCCTCCTCGTCCCCGGGTGGTCGCGTCAGTCGCCCGTGGCCACCGCGATCTCGTTGGGCGTCACGTCGAGCGTGCCGGTCGAGAGCACCTCGCCCGTGGTGAGGTCCACGGCGTGGACGCGCTTCGCGGCCGGTTCGGTGACGTAGCCGACGTCGCCCGCGACGACGATCGCGGGGTGGGCGTCCTGCCACTCGGCCGGGCCCTGCCACGCGTCGATCACGGGCCACGAGGCGGTCAGCTCACCGGTGGCGGGGTCGACCACGTGCACGGCGCCGTCGGTGCCGATCAGGTAGGCGAGGTCGCCGGGGCCGCGGGCGACTCCCCGGAAGGTGTACTGGACGCCCTCGGGCAGGTCGACGACGTCGAGGGTGTCGGCCTCGGTGTCGATCACCGTGAGGGCGTGCAGCAGGTAGCCCTCGGCGTCGGGGTCGTCCTTGTGGTCGCCGACGACGAGCGGGCTGGTCTCGCTGACCCACGCGTTGCCCATGCGGCCGTAGGGCTGCGAGGGCGAGTCGAGCTTGGTGATCGTGCCGTCGTGGTAGACCAGCGCGCCGTCCTCGCAACCGAAGACCACGGCCTCGTCGGCCGCGGTGCCCTCGCCGTGGACGCCCGGGCACGCGTCGCTCGTCGCGGTCACGGTGCCGTCGGCGTCGCGTACCTCGATGCCGCTGCGGCCGTCCGAGTCGCCGACCGTGGTGAGGAAGGCGCCGTCCTCGAGCACGACCGAGACGCCGTGGTGGGCCTCGACGCCGTCGACGGTCTCGACCTCGGGCAGCTCGTCACGGGCGGCGGCCTCGGCCAGGTCGGCGCTCTCGAACACGGTCGTGTCGCTCGTGCCGTCGGCGTAGAGGATCGTCTTGCCGGCGTGACGCACGACGTGGCCGGGGGTGTCCGCGTCGAAGACGAGGTCGGTCAGCACGGGGTCGCCCGAGGTGCCGGCGGCCGTGTCGAGCACCTCGAACCCCGCGCTCGTCGTCACCATGACGTGGCGACCGTCGCCCGCGGGGTTGAGGCGCGTGAAGGCCTCGGACTCGACGTCGCCGACGGGCTCGAGGGTCTCGCCGTCGAGGACGACGATGCCGCCCTCGTACGAGACCGCGAGGCGGGGGCCGGTCGCGGCGACGTCGGAGGCGGTGCCCTCGGGGGAGTCGCCGGAACCGCTGCCGGGGCCACCGCCGGTCGAGCAGGCCACGAGGGTGGCCGCGGCGCCGAGGGCGAGCAGGGTGCCGGCCGCCCTGCCGAAGTGGAGGCGGGGGCCGGGTCGGAGGTGCTGGTGGGGGTGTCGCTGCGGGTGCGGGGTGCGCATGGGTGTTCCTCTTCCGGTGGGTCGGGCGCTCAGGGCGAGAGCCCGGTGGCGATGCGCTGCGTGTCGACGCGCATCATGGTCAGGTAGTCGGGGGCGTCGCCGTCGGCCGCGGTGAGCGACTCGGTGAACAGCTCGACGACGTCGACGTGCACGTCGGCCTCGCTCGCGAGGGCCTGCACGAGCCGGTCGGGTGACGACGACTCGGCGAAGACGGTGGGCACGCCCGTGGACTCGACGGCGTCGACCAGGTCGGCGAGGTCGGACGCCGAGGGGGCGGCCAGGGTCGTGCCCCCGGGGATCACGGCGCCGACGACGGTGAAGTCGAACCGGTCGGCGAGGTAGCCGAAGACGTGGTGGTTCGTCACGAGGGCGCGACGCTCGGCCGGGATCGCGGCGAACGCCGCCGTCATCTCGGCGTCGAGCGCGACGAGCCGGTCGCGGTAGTCGGCGGTTCGGTCGGTCAGCGCGGCGGCGTCGACGCCCTCGACCCCCGCGAGCACCGGTTCGAGTGCGTCGACGACGTCGACCATGCGGGCCGGGTCGGTCCAGAGGTGCGGGTCCGGCGTGCCGGCCGCGTCGCCCTCGGCGTAGTCGAGCACGTCGACCACGTCGCCGGCGACCAGCGTGGGCACACCGGCGTCGGACGCCGCGTCGAGGTGCTGCTGCAGCCCCTCCTCGAGCCCGAGCCCGTTCGACACGACGAGGTCGGCCGACCGCATCCGGGCCGCCTCGCGGGCCGAGATCTCGAACGAGTGCGGGTCGGCGTCCGGCTTCATCAGGGTGACGACCTCGGCCTGGTCGCCGACGAGCTCGTCGACCACGTCGCCGAGGATGTTCGTCGAGACGAACACGACCGGACGGTCGTCACCCACGGGAGCACAGCCGGTCAGGGCGAGCGTCGCCGCCGCGAGGGCAGCCGACGCGAGGGCCGTGGCGAGGGCCGGCGCGAATCGCGACCGCCGGGCCCTCATCGGCCGGTCTCCGCGGCGAACGCGGGCTCGTCGGCCGTGTCGAAGGTGCGGGCCACGCGGGCCCCGTCGGCGGGGTCGATCTCGAACAGGCGGTGCTCGACCGGCCCCGAGAGGTAGGCGCGCTGCTGGTCGGCGATCAGCGTGGGCGTCCGGCCCGCGGCGAGCGAGTCCGCGACGAGCGGCGCGGTCTCGGCCACGACGGCTCCCGTGCCGCCGTCGAGGACGAGCACGCGGCCGTCCGCCGCGAGGCCGAGGAGGCGCTGTTCGGCGTCGTCGACGGCCGTCACCGCGACCAGCGGGGTCGCGACGGGCAGCAGGGTCCAGGCCCGGGCCCGGGTGTCGAGCAGCCACACGGCGTCGGGGCCGGCCAGGGCCGCGACGGTGGGGCGCCCCTCCCGGTTGGCGAAGTCCGTCGCCGGGGTGGCCGTGCTGCCGGCCGGGTAGGGGATGCGCTCGACGGCGAGCCCCTCGTCGTCGGCGGTGGCGAGCAGCGCCCCGTCCGAACAGCCCACGACCGCCCCGACACGGGTCGTGATGGTGCCCGCGGCGTCGGGGCAGGACTCGTGCAGGCCGGTCTCGTCGCCGTCGGCGGTGTACCCGACGAGCGTGGTCGCGGCCCCCTCGCCCTCGGTCACGAGCGCGGACGAGCCGACCGGCACGACGAGGCCCGTGCCCGGTTCGCCGTCGAGCCGGAAGAGCTCGCGCACCTCACCCGTCGACAGGGCCTCGGTGTCGAGCAGCACGGCGTCGCCCGACCCCGCGAAGTGCACGCCCGTGCCCCCCGAGGTCGACAGGTTCGTGGTCGCGACCGTCGCCGGTCCCTCGCCCTCGAGCGTGCCGAGGAGGCGCGGGTCGGCGTCGTAGTAGTGGAAGTGGTCCCCGTGGTCCCACGTCCAGACCCCGCTGTCGACGATCTCGAGGCCGCGGGCGGTCTCGGCGAACAGGTACCGCCCGTCGGTCGACACGGCGGTGGGGGCGTCGACCGAGCCGAGGTCGACGACGGACTCGTCGAGCAGGTCGAGGTGACGGACCCCGCCGGTCGGATCGATCGTCGTCAGGCCGAGGCGGGGCTCGGCGAGCTCTTCGGCACCCGACACGGCACCGTGCCCGGCGGTGTCGCCCGTGGCGGCGTCGTCGACGGCGGTGTCGCCGGCCCGGGGGTCGGCGCCGGGGGCGCAGGCCGTGAGGGCGAGGGCGAGCGTGCCGACCAGGGTGGTCGTGAGGAGGGGGGATCGCATGCGGTCCTTCCGGTGTGCGGGCTGGGGCGTGGGTTCTGGGGTGCGGGGGCCGGGGGCCGGGGTGCGGGGTCGCGGGGACGGTGGGCGAGGCGCGTCGGTCAGGTCGCCGGGTCGAGGGCGACCCCTCGCCGGGTCGTGGACCCGCGCCTCCGACGGGCGGTCGCGTGGGTCGCCCGGGCTGCTCCCGAGAGGCCGGCCAGGGCGATCGCGGCCGCGGCGATCGAGGCGCCGGCGGCCGTGGCGGCGTGCCACGAGACGAGCAGCCCGACGGCGACGGCGACGACGCCGACCGCCGCGGCGAGCGCCATGCGGGCGGGCAGGCGCGTGGTCCAGTGCCCGGCCGCGACCGCGGGGGCGAGCAACAGGCCGACGACGAGCAGCGAGCCGACGGCCTGGTACGACGCGACCACGGCGAGCGTCACGAGCCCGACGAGCACGGCCTGGGCCGAGCGGGGGCCGAGCCCGAGGGTGGACGCCAGGCGCGGGTCGAGGGCCAGGGCGACGAGGGGGCGGTGGAAGAGCGCGGCCACGGCGACGCCGACGGTCGTGGCGACGGCCAGCAGGGCGAGGTCGGCCGCCGTGATCGCCAGCACGTCGCCGAACAGGATGGCGGTGGCGTCGGTCGCGAAGCTGCCGGAGTGCGAGATGACGACGACGCCGAGGGCGAGCATCGCGACGAAGAGCAGGCCGATGCTCGTGTCGTACGAGAGGCGACCGCGGCGTTGCAGGGCGCCGACGGCGACGCTCATGACGACGGCGCTCACGGCACCGCCGACCAGGACGGGCACGCCGAGGACGGTCGCGAGGGCGACTCCCGGCAGCATGCCGTGGGCGAGGGCCTCGCCGAGGAAGGCCATGCCCCGGACGACGACCCAGGTGCCGACGACCCCGCAGAGGACGGCGACGAGGCCGCCGCCGACGAGGGCGCGCTGCACGAAGTCGAGCTCGAACGGCTCGAGGAGCGTGGTGAGGAGGAAGGGCACGAGACACGACCGTAGCTGAGAATGAGAACGCTTATCAACTAGTGTGAGAGGCATGACGCCGATCACCGCCCCCACCGTGCCGCGGGCGACCCTGCGCGCCGTCCGTGTCGACTTCGGCGGCATCAGCGCGCTGGCCGGGGTCGACCTCGACGTCGGGGGAGCGACCCTGACCGTCGTCGCCGGCCCGAACGGGGCGGGCAAGTCCACGCTGCTCGAGGTGCTCGCGGGCGTGCGTCCGACCACGTCGGGAACGCGGTCGGTCGGCGCCGGTGCCCGTGCCGGTGCCCGTGTCGGTGTCGGGGCGCTCGCGTTCGTGCCGCAGCGCACGGCGGTGTCCGACCGCCTGCCGATCACGGTGCGTGACGTGGTGACGGTCGGGGCCTGGGGCCGGGTCGGCCGGTGGCGTCGGCTCGACGCGGCGGCCCGGGCCGCGGTCGACGACGCCCTCGCGCGGCTCGACGTGCTCGACCTCGCCCGGCGTCCGTTCGCCGAACTGTCCGGCGGCCAGCGGCAACGTGCCCTGCTGGCCCACGGCCTCGCCCGAGGTGCCGACCTGTTGCTGCTCGACGAGCCCACGACCGGCCTCGACGCGGCGAGCGCCGCCCGCATCCGCGCGACCCTCGCCGACGAGGTCGCCCGCGGGGTCACCGTGGTCGCCGTCACGCACGACACCGCGCTGCTCGCGGTCGCAGATCGCGTGCTGCGCCTCGACGAGGGCCGGCTGGTCGGCGACGACCGCCGTGTTCGAGGTGGCCCTGGCCCCGAGGAGGCGCGGTGCAGCAAGGTGGGACGATGAGTTCCCCTCGACCCGCGCCTCCTGTGCTCCCCTCGACGGTCCCCGGTGGTGACCGTGCCGCGGTCGACGTGCTGCGACTCACGGCGTTCGCCGCCGAGCCGCACGGCGGCAACCCCGCGGGCGTGGTGTTGGACGCGTCGGCGTCGACGGAGGCCGAGATGCTCGCGGTCGCGGCCGAGGTCGGCTACGCCGAGACGGCGTTCGTCGTCGATCCGGCCGTCGGGGCGAACGACCGGCGGGTCGCCGTGCGCTACTTCTCACCCGGGGCCGAGGTGCCGTTCTGCGGTCACGCGACGATCGCGACCGCCGTGGCGCTCGCCGAGCGGCGGGGTACGGGGTCGTTCACGCTCGACACCGCGGTGGGGGCGATCGTGATCGAGACGTCCCGGGCCCCCGGTGACAACGCGGGGCCCGTGACGGCGTCGTTCACGAGCGTCGAGCCCGAGGTCCGTGACCTCGGCCCGGTCGTCGCCGATCGACTGCTGGCCCTGCTGGGCGTGGAGCGGGCGAGCCTGGACGACCGCTGGCCGCTGCGGGAGGCGTTCGCGGGCAACTGGCAGCCGGTGGTGGCGATCCGTGAGCAGGCGGTGTTCGACGCGTTCGAGTTCGAGCCGTCTGCCGTGCGTCGGCTGATGGACGAGCAGGGCTGGGCCGGCACCGTCAGCGTGGTGTGCGACCAGGGAGTCGACGAGGCCGGGGTGCGGGTGGTCGAGGCGCGCAACCTGTTTCCGGTCGGGGCGATCACCGAGGACCCGGCCACGGGCTCGGCGGCCGCGTCGCTGGGCGGGTACCTCCGTGACGTGGGCGTGCTCGCGCCTCCGGCCCGGGTCGTGGTGCGGCAGGGTCGGCACGTGGGGCGGCCGAGCCTGCTCGTGGTCGACGTCCCGGTCGCCGGCGGCATCACCGTCACCGGCACGGCCATCCCCGTCGTCTGACGGCCCGGCCCGCAGGCCCCGTCAGCCCCGCAGTGCGGCCCGCCGCCGCAGCACGAGCGTCGTCGCTCCGGCGAGCACCAGCAGCAGGGCCGCCGCCGCTCCCCAGCGGGCGTCGGAGCCCGTGTACGCGAGACCCTCCGACGCGCGGTCCGGGCCCTGGCCGGCCGGCGTCACGCCCGCCTCGGGGCCCGACGGCACCACCGGTCCGCCCGGCTCGGTGGGGGAGCCGGGCTCGACCGGCACCCCCGGGTCACCGGGCGTGCCCGGGTCGACGGCCACGCCCGGGAAGGTCCCGGCCCGCAGCGAGAACCCGTCGGTGTCGTCGTCGTCGGCGTAGAAGGTCTGGCGGGCCCCGTCGACGCTCGTCGCCGCCGGGGCGATCGCGAAGCCCTCGTTCGCCAGCCCGCGGTCGGCCGCGGCCGGGGCCTCGTAGGCGACGTCCTCGGTGAACGCCCCCTGCGCGTCGACCGAGAACAGCGCCGTGCGGCCCGAGCAGGCCTCGTCGCAGACCACCCAGAGGGCGTCGAGGTCGGCGTCGAACTGCAGGTCGGCGACCAGTGCGAACGACGTCGCGACGGTGGCGACGCGGTCGAACGAACCGTCGGCCATCAACGCGTAGGCGTAGACGCTCGCGGTGCCCTCGACGCCGACGAAGAAGAGTCCGTCACCGTGGCCGGCGTAGACCGCCGGGTCGTAGGAGGCGCCGGTCGCCTCGTCGACGAAGCCCGCCCCGGTCAGCCACGCGTCGGGCACCCAGGTGATGCCCTCGAGGCCCGCGTTCGCGCCCAGGCCGGGGAAGTCCGCGGCCAGGTTCCACTCGTCGCTCGCCACCAGGCTCGTCGCCGAGCCGGCCGCCGTGGTGTCGTACCGCAGCACCGACGGGCGGCTGACCGACCCGAACGCGTTGTTGCGCTCGGTCGACACGTAGACGCCGCCGGCCGACGAGTCGTCGGCCACCGTGACGCCCTCGGCGTCGACGACGTCGGTCGCGACGCCGCTCGGGTACAGCAGCTCCTTGCCCGCGGCCCAGCCGCCCGTCGTCTGCGGCGCCCAGCCCCCGGCACCGTCCGGGACGACGCGGTAGAGCAGGCCGTCGCCGTTCTGCACGGCCCAGAGCGTGCCCGGGGTCGCCGTGCCCGTCGGCTCGTAGTCGAGCCCGCTGAGGTCGCCGGTGAACGTGACCTCGTCGTCGAGGGGAACCTCGTCGGGGCCGCCCGGCCAGTCCTGCGGCACGGTGACGCCCTCGAAGGTGTTCGCCGCGCCCTTGGTCGCGGCCGACGTGACGGCGAGGTCACCGGTGCCGTCCGGCCCACGGCCGTACGTGCTGGCGGCGTGCGTGGTCCACGAGTACTCGTCGGCGACCGTCGAACCGTCCGCCGCCGTCGTCCCGTCGGGCAGCAGCAGGCGCACCGAGTCGGCACCGCCCAGGCCGAAGTCGAAGCCGGCCGTGGTGGTGCCCTGCTCGTCGAGCACGACGAACCCGCCGGGGGCGACGACCGTCCCGGCCGGGATCACGTAGCGGTGCGTGGGGTCGGAGTCGGTCAGCACGTAGCCGCCGAGGTCGACCGCGGCCGCGCCGACCGAGGTGAGCTCGACCCAGTCGCCGGGCGCGCCTCCTCGGCTCTCGACCTCGTTGATGCGCACGGGCGACGAGCAGTCGTTCGCCGTGCCCTTCGTGCTCGCGGTCGTCGTCGTCAGCTCGCCGGTGCCGTCGGGGCAGCGGCCGTAGCTGACCGTGCTGTGGACGCTCCAGGCGTACGAGGCGACGAGTGTGCCCGCCGTGTCGAACAGGCGGGCCGAGTCGGGCTGGCCGAGACCGAAGTCGAAGCCGACCGGGTTCGAGCCCGAGGCCTGGTCGATCACGAACAGCGCGCCGGGCTGCACGACGGAGCCGGTCGGCAGCGTGTACGGCGTGCGGGCGTCGTCCTCGTCACGGAAGGTGTGGCCCGAGAGGTCGACGGCGGTCGTGCCGGTGTTGGCGAGCTCGACCCAGTCGGTGTCGTCACCGTTCGACTCGACCTCGTTGATCACGATGGTGGAGGTCGCCGAGGGTGCGGCGAGGGCGGGCAGGGTGCCGGCGGCCACGAGCCCGGCGACGGCGAGCGTGCCGACCAGGGTCAGGGCGCCGAGGCGGAGCGGGGGCGTGCGCATGCGGGTGTCCGTTCGGTCGGGAGTGGACCGAACCATCTCGGACGGAAGCGACCCGCAGGTGAACGGGCCGTGAACCGGACGCGCGCCGACGCACCGGCCCGGCACCGCCCTGCCGGGACTAACGTCACCCGCATGGCATCCGAGGCGACGACCCTGCGGGTGGGCGACCGCGACGTCCGCATCAGCAGTCCGTCGCGTGTGCTCTGGCCCGACCTCGGGGTCACCAAGCTCGACCTGGCGCGGTACCTGGTCGAGGTGGGCACGCCGTTCGTGTCCGCCAACGGCGACCGCCCGATCTCGCTGCAGCGGTTCGGCGGCGACGTCGACGGCGACCAGTACTTCTCGAAGAACCCGCCGCGGGGCACGCCGGACTACGTGCGCGCGGTCGACGTGACCTACCCCAGCCGCCGGGTGCACCCGCAGCTCGTGATCGACGAACCCGCCGCCGCGGTCTGGGCGGCGCAGATGAACACGCTGGTGTTCCACCCCTGGGCGTCACGGGCCGAGGCGCCCGACCTGCCCGACCAGTTGCGCATCGACCTCGATCCGCAACCCGGCACGAGCTTCGCCGACGCCGTCACCGCCGCGTTCGACCTGCGGGCCGTGCTCGACGAGGCCGGGCTGACCGCGTTCGTGAAGACCAGCGGCAACCGCGGCCTGCACGTCTTCGCGCCGATCGAACCGACGCACGAGTTCCTCGAGGTGCGGCACGCCGTCATCGCGGCCGCGCGCGAACTCGAGCGCCGCACCCCCGACCGCGTGACCACCGCCTGGTGGAAAGAGGAGCGCGGCGAGCGGCTCTTCGTCGACTACAACCAGGCGAACCGCGACCGCACCATGGCGGGGGCGTGGTCCCCGCGGGCGCTGCCCCGCGCCTCCGTGTCGTTGCCCGTCACCTGGGACGACCTGCCCGGCATCGACCCCGCCGAGCACACCGTGCTGACCGTGCCCGACCGGCTGCAGCGGCTCGGCGACCCGTGGGCCGACATGCACGCGCGGCCCGGCAGCATCGACACCCTGCTCGGCTGGTGGGAGCGCGACCTGGCCGACGGCCTCGGCGAGCTGCCGTTCCCGCCGGACTTCCCGAAGATGCCCGGCGAGCCGCCCCGCGTGCAGCCGAGTCGCGCCCGAGGCACCGCCGCCGACTGACGCCGCGACGCACCCGAGGAGGCGCGGGTCGCCTACGCGAGCACGTCGCCCAGGTCGTACGCCGCGGGCACCTCGAGCTGGTCGAACCCGCACGAGCGGGCGTCGCGGTCGGGCCTCCACCGGGCGAACTGGACCGTGTGCCGGAATCTCGAGCCCTCCATCTGGTCGTACCGCACCTCGAGCACGCGCTCGGGTCGCAGCGGCACGAACGACACGTCCTTGCCCGACGAGAAGCGGCTGCGTTCGGTCTCGGCGTGCCGCACCTCGCCGTCGTCGTCGCGGTCCACGAACGGTGCCAGCTCGTCGACGAGTTCGAGGCGACGGGCGTCCGAGAACGCGGACGCGCCTCCGACGTTGTGCAGCTCACCCTCGTCGTCGTGCAGGCCGAGCAGCAGCGACCCGACCCCCGACCCGCTCTTGTGCACCCGGTAGCCGAGCAGCACGACGTCGGCCGTCCGGTGGTGCTTGACCTTGAGCATCGTGCGCTTGCCCGGGGCGTACGGGGCCCGGGTCGGCTTCGCGACGACCCCGTCGAGCCCGGCGCCCTCGAACTCGGTCAGCCAGCGGCGGGCCGTGGCGACGTCTCCGGTGGCCTGGCTGACGTGCAGGGGGTGACCCGCGCCTCCTGCCGTCTCGAGCAGCAGCTCGCGCCGTTCGGCGAAGGGGGTGTCGAGCAGGCTGCGGTCGGCCAGGGCGAGCAGGTCGAAGGCGACGAACGTGGCGGGCGTCTCGACGCTGAGCTTCGCGACGCGCGAGGCGGCGGGGTGGACGCGCTGGCCGAGGGCCTCCCAGTCGAGGCGCTCGTGCCCGGGCTCGCCGGCGCGGACGACGATCTCGCCGTCGAGCACGCACGGACCGGGCAGCAGCCGCCCGAGGGCCTCGACCAGCTCGGGAAAGTAGCGCGTGAGCATCTTCGAGCCGCGGCTGCCGATCTCGATCGTGAGCGGGGCGTCGGCGTTCGGCGCGGCGTCGGCGTCGGTGTCGGCGGTGGTGTCGGCCCGCTCGGCGTAGACGATGCCGCGGAACCCGTCCCACTTCGGCTCGTAGCTCAACCCGCCCTCGACCGAGTCGGGCTCGGGCACCTCGGCCACGGCCTTGGCGAGCATCGGGACGATCGGTTCGGCGGCGCGAGGGTGCATGGGCCGAGTCTGCTCCCGGTGGCGCCCGCGCGTCAGAGGGAGGAGCCATTCGAGAGTGGACCGTCGACACGACCACGTGGACTCGATCGAGGGCCACCGCCGCACGGGATCAGCCGCGACCGGGTTGGATGGGCGGGTGCGCGTCTGTGTGGTCGTCCCCGTCCGTGACGACGGAGCCCTGCTCGACGCCTGCCTGCGGTCGCTCGCCCGGCAGACCCGCGTGGCCGACGAGGTCATCGTGGTCGACAACGGCAGCACCGACGACACCGTCGAGGTCGCCCGACGGCACGGGGCGCGGGTCGTCACCGAGACCGAGGTCGGCATCGCCGCCGCCGCGAGCACGGGCTACGACGAGGCCGCCGGGGTCACCCCTGCGACCCCAGCCGCCGCGAGCAACCCGGCCGTCCGTCCCGCCACCGTCCCCTCGCCCGCCGACCTGATCGGCCGGGTCGACGCCGACAGCGTCCTGCCCCGCACCTGGATCGCCGACCTCGTCGCCACGCTCGAGGGTGACCCCGACGTGATCGCCGTCAGCACCAACGCGCGCTTCTACGACGCGCCGGTCGGCGTCGAGCGGGTGCTCTCCGCGCTGTACGTCGGCGCGTACCACCTCGTGATCGGCGCCGCGCTGGCCCACTGGCCGTTGTTCGGCTCGACGATGATGATGCGTCGCACCGCCTGGCTCGACGTGCGCGACGAGGTGCACCGCCACGAGACCCTGCTGCACGACGACATGGACCTCGCCCTGCACCTCGGCGACCGCCAGCTCGCCGGGCGGGGCCGCATCGCCTACCGCCGCGACGTCGTCACCGGCATCTCGGCCCGCCCGCTCGCTCCCGGCAACCGCCCGTGGCTGCGCACCTACCGCGCCCTGCACTCGTTCGCCGTGCACGGCACCGACGGGCTGCCCTGGTCGCGGTGGCTGCGCGCCGACCCGGCCGGCGTCTTCACGCGGCTGGGCTGGGCGCCCTCAGCGGTGGTGGACGCGCGGGCCGCCGTGTCCGACGGCGTCGACGACGCCCTCGCCTCCGTGCCGGTGCCCGGCACCGGACGAGGAGGCGCGCTCGGCTCGCCCGCGGACGTCGCCCCCCACGACGAACGGCATCGCGAGGCCCGCGAGCAACGAGCCGAGACCGCCCGCGGCGAGGTCGCCGATCGTGTCGTCGTAGCCGACGAAGATGGCCGAGTCGATCAGGGTGTGGCCCGTCCACTCGCCCATCTCCCACAGGGTGCCGGCAGCGAGGCCGAACGCGACCGTCAGCACGGCTGAGCCGATGCGGGCCGAGCGACCCGCGCCTCCTCGTCCGGTGGGCAGGCCGGCGATCCAGCCGGCACGCTGCGCGAGGACGACGACGACGGCCGCGAGCAGGCCGTTCAGCACGAAGTGGACGGCGGTGTCGTACCCCGGCACGCGGGTGTAGAGCTCGAAGACGCTGCTCCAGGCCGCGATCGAGACGGCGAGGCCGACCATCAGGTCGACCGAGGCCCGCAGGCCGAGCATGCGGGGCACGAGCGTGCCGAGCAGGGCGAGCATCAGCACGGCGATCTCGACGACGCCCCAGCCGATGCCGACCACGACGACGCTGGCCGCGGCGAGCACGCGCACGGCGTCGGCGACGTACTCCAGGGCACCGTGCGGGCGGCGGAGGAAGGTCGTGGCGAGGGTGGACATCTCAGGGCTCCTGGGGGCGGGGCGTGACGGGACTGGGTGTGCCGGGACGGGGTGCGCCGTGCTCGACCGTGCCGGGGTCCGCCGCTCCGGGCTCGGGTGCGTCACGCTCGGCGTCGTCGGGACGCTCGCCCCCGGCCCAGGTGACGACGGCGTGCACCGGGTCGTGGTCGGACGGGGCGACGCCCCCGGGGCGGACGGCCCCGACGCCCGCCCGCCCGACCTGCGCTCCGGGGTCGACGAGCAGCCAGTCGAGCCGTCGGCCGCCGACCCGTGGCGGGCCGTAGTTCGAGAACGACCCCCAGCCCGGGTCGAGCCGGTCGTCGGCCGCGTCGCGACTGTCGACGAGGCGTCCGCGGGTCAGCTCGCGGTGCGCGGGCGACCCGACGGTCGCGTTGAAGTCGCCCATCACGGTCGTGGGGCCGTCGAGCCCGTCGGCCAGGGCCCGGATCTGCTCGGCCGAGCGCAGGCGCGAACGGGCCGAGAGGTGGTCGAAGTGCGTCACGATCGCGTGCACCCGGGCGCCGGTGACGAGGTCGTGCAGCTCGGCGTGCACGGCCGTGCGCGGGATCATGTTGCCGTACGAGCGCGACCCCGGCACGTCGGGCGTCGCCGAGAGCCAGAACGCCTCGTGCCGCACGATGCGCAGCCGGGTGGTGTCGACGTAGAGCTCGACCCGTTCGCCGCCTCGGTCGCGGTCGCGCCCCGTGCCCACCGACGCGTAGCGCTCGCCGAGTGCCTCGGCCAGCTGTGCGGACTGGTCGGGCAGTGCTTCTTGCACGCCCAGCACCGACGGGCTCTCCGCCTCGAGCAGGAGGCGCAGTGCCGGCAACCGGGACGACCACCGGTCGGCGCGGGCGTGCCGCGTGCCGAGCACGTGCGGCATCCGGCGTCTCACGTTGTAGGTCATCAGGTGCAGGGCGGGCGGGGTGACCGGGCCGACGGCGGGCACGACGACGGTCGCGGTCGCGGTCGTGGGCGTCGTCGTCGGAGGGGTCATGGCGGGTCCGACGGTAGGCCGTCACGGGGTGCCTCGCCCGGAGCCGGGCCGCCGGAGCTCGCCGAGCGCCCTTCTGCCGTCGATTCGCGTCGACCTTTTGTCATCCGTCGACATAAGTGGCAGAGTTGACGGCAACGATCCGTCCCCGCCCGCGGCGTCCGCCCACCGCGACGCACGCCCACCACGACAAAGGAGTCACCTCCATGACCTCGTCACCCTCCGTGCAGCTGTACACGGTCCGAGACGCCGTCTCGGCCGACCTGCAGGGCGCCGTCGCCCGCATCGCCGAGATCGGCTTCACCCAGGTCGAGCCGTACTCGTTCGTCGAGCGCGCCGACGAGTTCGAGAAGGCCTTCGCCGACTCGGGCGTCACCGCGCCCTCGGGCCACGCGCCCGTCATCGACTCCGACGAGCCCGAGCGCGCCTTCGCCGCCGCCGCGCAGCTCGGCATCGGCACCGTCATCGACCCGTTCATCCCGAGCGACCGCTGGCAGACCGCCGACGACGCCCGCGCGATCGCCGACCGCGTCAACGAGCTGCAGGTGCTCGCGGCCGCCTCGGGACTGGGGTTCGGCTACCACAACCACCAGTGGGAGTTCGCGAACCAGGTCGACGGGCGCCCCGTCTACGAGTTCTTCCTCGAGCGCCTGAACGACGACGTCGTCCTCGAGATCGACACCTTCTGGTCGACCGTCGGCGGTATGGACACCCCGTCGCTGCTGCGCTCGCTGGGTGACCGCGTGCAGTTCCTCCACGTGAAGGACGGCAAGATCTCGGGCGACATCGCCACGGCCCTGCCGAGCAGCGAGAGCGCCCTCGAGGTGCCCGACGCGCTGGCCGCGGCCTTCAAGAACCAGACCCCGGCCGGCCAGGGCGACGTCGACGTCGCCGCCGTGCTCGCCGCGGCGCCGCACGCGCTGCGCGTGGTCGAGTTCGACGACTACGCGAAGGACGTCTTCGACGGCGTCGCCGAGTCGTTCGCCTGGCTGCAGGAGAACGACAAGTGAGCGGCCTCGACACGACGGGCGGCCGCACGGGGCGCGTCGGCGTCGGCGTCATCGGCGCGGGCGTCATCAGCGGCACCTACCTCGAGAACATGACCGCGTTCGCCGACCTCGAGGTGCTCTTCGTCGCCGACCTCGACCTCGACCGTGCCCGCGCGCAGGCCGAGGCGTACGGCGTGCCCGGTCACGGCACGGTCGACGAGCTGCTCGCGATCGACGACATCGAGATCGTCGTCAACCTCACCATCCCGGCCGTGCACGCCGAGGTCGGGCGCCGCATCGTCGCCGCCGGCAAGAACGTCTGGAGCGAGAAGCCCCTCGCGCTCGACCACGAGTCGGCTCACGACCTGCTGGCCGCGGCCGAGGCGGCCGGCGTGCGGGTCGCGTGCGCTCCCGACACCGTGCTCGGAGCGGGCGTCCAGACCGCGATGCGCGCGATCGCCCGGGGCGACATCGGCCAGCCGCTGACGGCGACGACGATGTTCCACGTGCCCGGCCCCGAGTCGTGGCACCCGAACCCCGACTTCCTGTTCGCCCGGGGCGCGGGTCCGCTGTTCGACATGGGCCCGTACTACGTCACGACGCTCGTGCACGCGTTCGGTGCCGCGAGCCGGGTCAGTGCCGTCTCGTCGACCTCGCAGCACACCCGCACCATCGGCAGCGGGCCCCGTGCCGGCGAGACCTTCCCGGTCGAGGTGCCCACGCACCACGCCGCGCTCATCTCGTTCGCGGGCGGCCAGTCGGCGCAGTCGACGTTCTCGTTCCAGAACGCGCTGCCCCGCATGGGCTTCGTCGAGATCAGCGGCACCGAGGGCACCCTCGTGTTGCCCGACCCGAACACGTTCGAGGGCGACTCGAGCCTCTGGCGCTTCGGCCAGGACGAGCCCGAGACGTTGACCGCCGCCGGATCGACCTACGGCCGCGGGTCGGGCGTGCTCGACCTGGCCCGGGCGATCCGGGGTGGCGACGCCGAGCGCGCCAGCGGAGCCGTCGCCTCGCACGTGCTCGACGTGCTGCTCGCGATCTCGTCGGCCGCCGAGCAGGGGTCGCCCGTCGACGTCGAGTCGACCGTGCAGCAGCCGGTGCCCCTCGACGAGACCTGGGACCCCGCCGCCGCCACCCTCTAGCCGCCCCCGGCCCGGGCCTGGCCCGGGCCTGGCCCGGCCCGCAGCCGAGATGTCACGAATTGCCGCTCACCTTCGAAGGTGAGCGGCAATTCGTGACTTCTCGGTGACGGCCGACGGGTGCCCGAGCCGACGGGCGCCCGATACCGCAGGGTCCGGCCCGGTGCAACACATGACGTTGATCGACGCCGTGTTGCAGGGCGGGGCCGTTGTGTGACGCCGACAGGTGAGGTGGGCGCCGAAGGCTGCGAGAGTCCTCGAGACCGCAACCCACGCAGCCTCGAGGAGAGCGCCTCCGATGTCACCGTTCTCGTTCCGTCCGCGCCGTCGACACCACCCGTCCGGCTCGGCCCGCCGCACCGGCAGGGCCACGGCCGCCGCCCTGGCCGTCGTCACGGTCACGGCCGTCGCCCTGACCGGCTGCGCCACCGCGTCGTCGGCCGCGCCCCGCCCCTCGGCCGCCGCCCTGGCCGCCGCGACCGCGGACCCCGCGACCGGCGGGACGATCCGCTACGGCCACCAGCAAGAGCCCGCCTGCGTCTTCGGCGGCTGGATCGAGCAGGCCTACCTCTCGGGTCAGGTGCTCGACGCCCTCGTCTCGCAGGCCGACGACGGCACCGTCGTGCCCTGGCTCGCCGACTCGTGGTCGACCTCGGACGACGGCCTGACCTGGACCTTCGACCTGAAGCACGGCGTCGAGTTCACCGACGGCACCCCGCTGACCGCCGAGGTCGTGGCGTACAACATCGACTACTGGGTCGGCGGCGGCAACAGCACGGCGCAGGTGTGGTTGCAGGGCTACTACGCCTCGTCCGAGGCGGTCGACGAGCACACCCTCGTCGTCCACCTGGCCAAGCCCTACCCGCGTCTGGTGCAGAACTTCGCGCAGGGCTACTTCGGCATCCAGTCGCAGCACGCCCTCGAGACGCGCTCGGCGCAGCAGAACTGCGAGGCGCCGATCGGCTCGGGTCCGTTCGTCGTCGACCACTGGGACCGCGGGCAGGAGATCGTGTTGACCCGTAACGACGACTACGCGAGCGCTCCGGCGAACGCCGGTCACCAGGGCCCGGCCTACGTCGACCGCATCGAGTGGCAGTTCGTCAGCGACCCGACCACCCGGGTGGCGTCGCTGCGGGCCGGTGAGACCGACGCGATCTACGACGTGCCGGCCGTCGAGTGGGCCGACCTCGGCTCCGAGGGCTGGTCGTTGCAGAAGTACGTCACGCCCGGCCGTCCCCAGCAGCTCGCGTTCAACACCGCGCAGGGTCCGTTCGTCGACGAGCAGGTGCGCAAGGCCTTCGCGCACAGCGTCGACCGCCGGACGCTGGTCGAGACGATCGGGCAGGGGCTGATCCCCTACGAGGGCAACGGCGCGGTGAGCCGCACCACGCCCGGCTACAGCGAGCAGGCCGCCGACGCCTACGACCACGACGTCGACGAGGCGAACGCCCTGCTCGACGCCGCCGGCTGGACCGCTCGAGACGCCGACGGGTACCGCACCAAGGGCGGCCAACGCCTCGAGGTGACGCTGCCCTACAACTCGGGCACGATCATCAACGCCGACGGTGCCTCGATCCTGCAGGGCGTCCAGCAGCAGGTGAGAGAGACCGGGTTCGCCCTCGACCTCGTGCCGGTGCCCCCGAGCGGCTTCTTCGCCGGCGAGTACTCGCAGCCCGACGAGCGCGACATCGCCGCCGGCTACTGGACCTCGGTGAACGCCGGCATCCTGCAGATCAACTGGCGGCCGAGCACCGAGGCCGAGCCGAACTTCAACAACGCCGCGTTCTCCGACGACCCCGAGCTGGCGGCGCTGATCGAACGCGCCAACGGTACGGCCGACGTCGACGCGCAGAACGCGCTCTACGGCGAAGCACAGCAGTACATCGCCGACCACGCCCTCTCGATCGGTCTCTACGACCGACTCAGCACGCTGGCGGTCTCGCCGCTGCTGCAGGGCGTCACCCAGGAGAACTCGCAAGGAGGGCCGGTCTTCCATGACGCTCACTTCGTCCGCTGAGACGCACACCCACACCGACGCCGACGCCCCGCCCGCGTCGGGCGGTCGCCCGAGGGTCGACCCGGGAGGCGCGGGTCGGGCCACCGACGCCGGTCGCCCCTCGCGGGCCGGTCGCCTCGCCCGCGGGGCCGCCCGCCGCGTCGGGGGAGCCGTCGTCGTGCTCGCCGGTGCCGCCACGGTCGCGTTCGTCGCGCAGGCCGTGCTGCCCGGTGACCGTGCCACGGTGATCTTCAACACCCGGGCCGGCCAGGCGATCGAGCGCACCCCCGAGGAGCTCGCGGCGATCAACGCCGAGTACGGCTTGCAGCACCCGCTGGTCGTGCAGTACGTGGACTACATGAAGGGCCTGCTGGTCGGCGACCTCGGGTCGTCGTACCAGCAGCACCGCCCGGTCACGCAGATCATCGGCGAACAGCTCGCTCCCACGCTCGTGCTGACCCTGTCGGCGATCGTGCTCGCCTGGCTGCTGATGGTGGCCTGGGTGACCCTGACCGCGGGTCGCGGGCCGCGCCTCCGGGCCGTCGGCGAAGCGGTCGACACCGCCTCGGCGGCGGTGCCGCACTACTGGCTCGGGGTGATCCTGCTGATGGCCTTCGCGCTGCGACTCGGCATCGCGCCGGTGATCAGCGGGTCGACACCGGCCGGGCTGCTGCTGCCGGCCCTGACCCTGGCGATTCCCCTGGCCGGGTTCATGGGGCAGGCGACCCGCACCGAGTTCGAGCGCTCGCTCGACCAGCCGTTCGTCACGACCGCGCGGTTGCGGGGCATGGGCGACCTCGGCGTCCGGCTGCGGCACGTGCTGCGGCACTCGGCACTGCCGGCCGTCACGCTGTCGGGCTGGGCGCTCGGGGCCACGATCTCGGGGGCCGTCGTCGTCGAGTCGGTCTTCACCCGCCCGGGCATCGGCCGTGTGCTGGTGAACGCCGTGAACTCGCAGGACCTGCCCATCGTCACCGGCGTCGTCGTCCTGATCGCCGCCCTCTACGTCGTCGCGAACCTGATCGTCGACGTCGTCCACACCGCCCTCGACCCGAGAGTGACGACCGCATGAGCACCCTCACGACCACACCCGACACCTCGAACGAGGGCACGGGCACCGGCCCCGGCCCCGGGGGCCGAGCCTCCGACCCCGCCGCCGGCCGGACCGTGCCCCGCCGCGAGATCCCCTGGTCGCTCGTCGCCGCGCTGGTCGCGCTCGCCTGGTTCGTCGTCGCGCTCGTCGCGCCGGCCGCGCTGAGCCCGCACGACCCGCTCGCCCTCGACCTCGGGGCCGCGTTGCAGCCTCCCGGCTGGCTCCACTGGGCCGGCACCGACGAGGCCGGCCGCGACCTCTACGGCCGCATCGTCTGGGGCACCCGCGACTCGCTCGCCATCGGGGCCGGCGCCACCACGGTCAGCATCGGCATCGCCGTCGTGCTCGGGGCGCTCGCCGCCCTCGCCCCGACGCCGGTCGCCGCGGCCGTCGACGCGCTGCTCGAGATCCTGTTCGCGTTCCCGACGCTGCTGCTCGCCCTGCTGCTCGTGGCCCTGCTCGGCCCCTCGGCGGCGACCGCGATGATCGCCGTGGGGGTCGGCACGGCTCCCGGCTACGCCCGCATGATCCGTGCGCAGATCCTCGGCGCGAAGCGCTCGGGGTACGTCGAGGCGGCCGTCGCCCTGGGGCACAAGCGTCGGCGGGTGCTCGTGCGGCACATCGTGCCCAACGCGGTGCGACCGCTCGTCGCCGTGGTGGCCCTGTCGATCGGGCAGTCGATCGTGTGGGCGTCGAGCCTGAGCTTCCTCGGGCTCGGCATCGCGCCTCCGTCGTCCGAATGGGGTGCCCTGCTCGACGCCGGGCGCACCTACGTCACCCAGGCCTGGTGGCTGACCGTGATCCCCGGGCTCGTGATCGTGGCGCTCGCGCTGACCACCACGACGCTCGGCAAGCACCTGCAACGCGCACTCGAGAGGGGCGAGAGATGAGCACCACCCAGCAGACGTCCACGCGGGCCGGGAGGGCCGCCCTGACGGGCGCCGAGACGGCCGCCGAGACGGACCCGACGCCGCGCTTCGGCGTGCGCGACCTGAACGTCGCGTTCGAGCACCGCAGCGGCCGCCGTCCGGTCGTGCACGACGTGTCGTTCGACCTCGCGGCCGGCGAGTGCCTCGCGATCGTCGGCGAGAGCGGGTCGGGCAAGAGCGTCACGGCCCGCACGTTGGTCGGCCTGACCGGCGGGGCCTCGGTCGTCGAGGCGTCGCGCCTCGAGTTCGACGGCCGCGACGTCCGGGGCCTGCGTGGTCGCGACTGGCGGGGCATCCGCGGCGGCCGCATCGGCTTCGTCCTGCAGGACGCCCTCGTCTCGCTCGACCCGCTGCGCCCGGTCGGTGACGAGATCGCCGAGTCGCTGCGGCTGCACGGCTGGGGCGACGCGGCCCGCCGACGCGAGCGCGTGGTCGAGCTGCTCGCCGCGGTCGGCGTGCCCGAACCCGAACTGCGCGCCCGGCAGCGCCCCGACGAGCTCTCGGGCGGTCTGCGGCAGCGGGCACTGATCGCCTCGGCGATCGCGAACGACCCCGAGGTGGTGATCGCCGACGAGCCCACGACGGCCCTCGACGTGACCGTGCAGGCGCAGGTGCTCGACCTGCTCGAGGCGCAGAAGCGACGCGGGGTCGCGATCGTCCTGATCAGCCACGACCTCTCGGTCGTCGCGCGACTGGCCGACCGGGTGCTCGTCATGTCGGGCGGGCACGTCGTCGAGCAGGGGACGACCCACGACGTGCTGACCGACCCCCGCCACGAGTACACCCGGCGCCTCATCGCGGCCGTGCCGGGTGAGCACACGCGCGGTGCGCGGCTGACCGTCGCCGCGCCTCCTGCCGGGGTGTCGGGCGGCGCCTCGCGCGAGGGGGCGTCGACCGACAGCGAGGCCGGGTTGGTACGACGCACGCAGGAGGCGCGCGCCGACTCGGGCGACGACGCCCCGGTGCTCGAGGCGCGCGGCCTGGTCAAGACCTTCGCGAGCGGACGCCACGGGGTGCGGCGGGCCGTGGACGACGTGTCGTTCCGGCTGGAGCGCGGCCGGACCCTCGGCATCGTGGGCGAGTCGGGTTCGGGCAAGAGCACGACGGCGCGCCTCGCCCTGGCGTTGACGCGACCCGACGCGGGCGAGGTGACGCTGCTCGGGCAGCCCTGGTCGGCCCTGACCGAGCGTCGCCGGCGGGACCGCCGGTCCCTCGTGACGGTCGTGCAGCAAGACCCGCTGAGCTCGTTCGACCCGCGCTGGAACACCGAGCGCGTCCTCGTCGACGCCCTGCCGGCCGGCCGGTTCACGACCGCGGCGGCCCGGGCCGAGCGGGTGCGCGAGCTGGTCACCCGGGTCGGGCTGCCCGAGGAGGCGCTGGCCCGGTTCCCGCTGCAGCTCTCGGGAGGCCAGCGCCAGCGGGTCTCGATCGCCCGCGCCCTCGCCCCGGAGCCCGCCGTGATCGTGCTCGACGAGGCCGTGTCGGCACTCGACGTGTCGGTGCAGGCGCAGGTGCTCGACCTGTTGGCCGACCTGCAGCGGCAGCTCGGCCTGAGCTACCTGTTCATCTCGCACGACCTCGGCGTCATCTACCACGTGAGCGACGACGTGCTCGTGATGCGCGACGGGCGCGTGGTCGAGCGGGGCACGGCCGAGGACGTCTTCGAGCGGCCACGCGAGGCGTACACCCGAGAGCTCGTCGGGGCGCTGCCGCGGTTGGCGGACGGGGCGCTGCCCCGATCGCCGGGTCGGCCGCGCTGAGCGGCGGCGACACCGGCCGGGCGCCCCCGGCCGGGCAGGGGCCGGGCGGGTGACTACGCGGTGCGGATCGAGCCGGTGGCGGTGGCGGTGGCGGTGTGGATCGTGCCGGTCGCGGTGCGGATCGAACCGGTCGCCGAGCGGACGGACGACGCGAGGCGGTTCAGGGCGCTCGCGGCGTACCGGCCGATCGACAGGTCCCGTGCGGCGGACGTCGTGACGTAGGCACCCGGTGCCACGGGGGCGGCGACCGAGCCGACGTAGGTGCCGACGGCCGAGGGCGCGGGCGTGCTGACGTAGCGGCCGCCGAGCGGGGTGACGGTCTCGGTGCGGGTGGTGGTGTTCACGGTGGCTCCTCGGTGCGGGTCGGGTGGTGCGTGACGGTGGTGCTGGTCGTGGAGCCCGCGATCATGTCGATCGAGCGGGCGTCACCGTCGGGGAGGGCTCGGCCGTGATGCTCGACGGGGCCCGGGCCTCCGTCGGCGTGAGTCCGACTGTACACGTTGTTTTGAGTAAGTCAAAACAACGACCGGGACGCGGTGGCACGCGGCGCGAAGGGGTGCGCTGCGGAGCGGTGCGTCAGAGCGAGGCGCCGCCGCACACGACGAGTGCCTGCCCCGTGATGCTGCGACCGTGCGGCCCGAGCACGAACCCGACCAGGGCGGCGACGTCCGCCGGGTCGACGAGCGCCCCGAGCGGTGGCAGCACCGGAGCCGAGGAGGCGCGGGCCGGGTCGGACAGCATCGGCGTGTCGGTGGGCCCCGGCGCCACGACGTTCGCGGTGATGCGGCGCGGCGCGAGTTCGGCCGCCCAACTGCGGGCCAGCGCGACCTGAGCGGCCTTCGTCGCCGCGTACTGGCTCTTGCCGGCGACGCCGACGGCCGTGCGGCTGCCGATCAGCACGATGCGGCCGCCGTCCGCGAGCCGGTCGACGAGGGCGTCGACGAGAGCCGCGGCGGCGCCCACGTGCAGGGCGAACATGCCGTCGAGGGCGGCCGGGTCGAGCCGGCCCAGGGGAGCGGCGACCTGATGGCCGGCCGCGTGCACCACGGCGTCGACCGGGCCGAGGGGGGCCACCGCCGCGGCGACGTCGGCCGGGCGCGAGAGGTCGCAGCCGAGCCAGGTGAAGCCGGGCCCCGGCTCGACCTCGCGACGGCTGAGGCCGGTGACCCGCCACCCGTCGGCCAGCAGGTGCTCGGTGACGGCGCGCCCGATGCCCGAGCTGCAGCCCGTCACCACCGCGTGCGGGGCGGCGTCGTGTGCGCGGGAGGCAGGGTCGGCTGCCGGGTCGCGGGCGTCCTCCGTCACG
>Ga0265798_10003416_pt1 | contig 22566 bp, 28 predicted proteins | sample P3T30metagenome_FD_192430 | JGI IMG/M metagenome (GOLD analysis project Ga0265798, IMG submission 192430) | Plant litter microbial communities from East Loma Ridge, Irvine, California - P3 T30 | ecosystem: Environmental > Terrestrial > Plant litter > Unclassified | place: USA: California... | reverse complement strand
TGATCACTTCCTTCCTTCCTTCCTTCCTGCCGACCATGACGTTTAACAACCTTCTTCACAACCACTCCAAGCTCGATGACCTTCAACCAAGTTCCATCCATCAGATGTTCCATCCATCAGATGATATTCCAAGCCAGCCAACCTTTCCTCCATCCAAGCATCAAAGTCCAAGCCCGATCCAACCATGTCAAACCACAAGCCACCACGGACCAACCACCAAGCCAGAAGATCCAAACTGCATTCCTGACTTGACCTGACTCCGAAGAGCGCCATCAGGAGTGTGCAGGCCGAGCTGTACCAGTCAAGGGAGCACCGAGCGAGAAAACCGCGCTGCAAGGTGCTCCAAACAATGCATACTGTAGGCCACGTGCAAAGACGCTCTGTTCTCCCGCACCATATGCATGTTACGACATGACCAGCTGCGACTGAATCGTGTTCTGGTTGGGGAAGGTGAGTGAGTGGGATGAGGTGCGACCATACCAAGCGAGACCAGGTACTCCAAGCGCGCGAAGGGACCCTGCAGCCTTGAACTGCACCCTGTACCTGTTCCATGATAGTGCGGGGGGTTTCGAACTCAGGAGTGTCGCTGAGCCCAGAGCCTACATCTAGGTCATCTGTCCGTATGCGGTCGAGGCAGTGAGGTGTTGGTGAGAGGTGGTATGTGTACCAGTCGAGCATGAGCCGGTACATGAGGTGCCTCGAGGTGGCGTCGGTATGGTTGAGGTAGTGTGGAAAGTGTTGATGCATGTTGGTGTGAGGTAGACTCAAGGTTGTACCGACGATGACATGTGGTGAGGATGTTGAGGATGATGCGTCATGTTGAATGGAGGTGGAGGATGGCTCAGGTCGAAGTCGTTGTTGTTATGGTTGGTTGGTGTGGTGTGATGATGCGATATTGATGTGATGTCATACATCGTGTGTCTTGGCACGTGTCTGGCAAGATAGTGGTAGGAGAAAGAGAAGGGTAGGAAAGGTGTGACATGCTTGAGTGACGTAAGTCAAAGGACGTTGGAAGTAGAAGAGGTGGTTGAAGTTGACGTCGAAGTTGGCGAAAAAAGTGAGAGCGAGGGCAAGGCGGGTGGGCAGCGCTCTTCATATACCTCCACAAGAGCAGCGCGCTTCTGGAGCTTGGGCCACACTGCAGATTGATCTTTGGGGCGCTTTTGGGTCCAGGCGCTTCTGCCTGCTTCTGTTGTGCTTCCATGACGCTGGGATCGCAGGTGAAGGAGAGTTCGACAGCAAGATGGCCCCGCACGGACGCGCGCGCGCCGACAACAAGCATCCTCATTGGCCTGTGAGATCAACAGCAAGGTAGCGAGAACGTTGGGCGAGGCGGAGTCATGAGGTGAAGGAGAGAGATGTGTCGGGCTCGGTGTGGCTGGCAGGCTGAGGACAATCTGGCTTTGGGGACGCATTTGTGACGGAGATCTTCGCACGAGAGCGAATCTATCCAGCAATCTGTGTGAAAAATGTGGTCAGATTGGTGGGTTGGAAGCTGGTGACTTGCAAGCTTGTTTATCTGTCTGCAACCTTACGAAGGCTCCAAACCTCAATGAACTATGAGCAAACCTGTAGTCGCCGTAGACGATAGCATCTATCGCCACTGACCAGCGTTGAAGCGATTTAGGTGAAGGCGTGAGGGTGTAGAGCTCTCGAGCTCTCGAGCTCAAAGTCTGCGTCAAGATGAGTAGCATATACAAGATACCATACTTGAATGTGCTACCTGAACAATCGGACACATCGACGAGACTTGTTTAGGTTGGATGCCACTACGTGCTATTCAGAAGAGACCACTGCACTATTCATAAGAGAAGCACGAAACGAATGGCAGACTGGAGGCATACAGCTGAGAATGGCCAGACTGTGTCCTGGTTTTATCATACTCAAGTCGGATGTACACGTCGCTTGTTGCTGTAAATGCCTGCGTGAGAGAAGAAAGTGACATTGATTCCGAGTTTGAGGATGCTTTTGGTAAGGAAACGACACAAGTGGGAATTACAAGTTTGACCAAGCATGCAAATTTTGCCTACACGCTTACTTTCTCATCGTCCTTCGTGAAGAGCTTCTCATAAGTCGCAGCCATTCACTACGATTTCGTGCGCACAGGACTCATAACAAGGTACCTGCCATGACCGATGCGAATATCATTCCCAGTACACCAAGACTCATTTTACTCACGCCCTGCACCGCCGCACCAGTGTTATCCGGGGTATCTGTACCACTCGCTGCAGGACCACCAGTCGCACTTCCACTTGCCCCTGTATTCCTTGCGCTCGACGTAGGTGTAGACGTCGCTGTCGCCGAATTGGTGCCGTTACAGAAGATCTGGTTTGGAATGATGCCGCCATTCTGAAAGCATGTCTGCAGATCGGAGACACTTTGTTGAACCGCGAGGCAGTAGTACCCGCATGGGCCGTTGAAGGGCTCGACGGGCGCAGACTTGCAGCACTTGTCGAAGACAGTGGAGATGTTCGAGTTTATGCCATCTGTACTGCCAACCGCGCAGGCGACGTCGGGTGTGGGGAAGCGTGAGAAGTCGGCGGTGGCGCAGGATGAACTGCTGGGAGAGGGCGTGGAGGCGATGGATGAGGGGCGGGAAGCCATTTCGGCGGTTGGTAGGTTTTCAGGTTCGTGTCTGGCAACAGAGTCAGCTTGTCTTGCAAGGTAGAACAGTCTGAGGCATACCTTTAGCGTGCTATCTCGAAGAAGTCTGTAAGTTTGCGTGGTAGCAAGCGTGTTCCGAGATTCTGTTTGCTGAGGTGAGTTGGCAATCTCAGTCCGCGTGCTTGAATGTGTCACATTCGTGGCATCCTCATATTTATGTCGTTTGAGCTTGCAATCCAGCAACACGAGCGCATTTTGCCCTATGATTCAACTGCGCCGTTGCGTGCCAGGATGAGGTCGTGGCTGTGACGATGGTGTCCTGGACGCCGTTCGCCGTTGCTCAGGGAATCCATTCCTCGAATCTAATTTTGGAACGAATGACGATGGATCTCGGACTGCAGATGCCGAAGCTGCAATTCTCTGCAGCGCAATTGCACAGTCACAGGATGGTGAGACAGGCACACCATGTACGCGCAGCTGCGAGATGTGGTTGATGAGGTCTGGGCCGATTTCTGAAGAGGGCAAGTGCGGTTGGCGCGTGGCTGCATTTCAGCCCTACGATACTCCCAAAACAACATTCAAAGTTCACTGACATGCGAAACAGGCACCACTTTATAGCGACGGAAACTTATCTTCATTCACTGCCTCCTTTCAAAAGTGAATGTCGCACAATTACAGACCTGCCAGCTCAATCTCTGACGCCGCGTACATGAACGGCGCCGCGCCCTTCCCGTCGTTGATAGACAGCTTAACACCGACGTAATACTCGTACGAAGCGTTACCGCTCAAACTTCCAACCTCCACAGTACCTGTCCAGCTCAAAGTCCCATTATTCTCATACTGCACGAACTCATCGATCATCAGATCCCACGCCTTGAGGGCTGTGCACTGGTAAGCGGCGTCCAAAAGACCTAGTCTGATGCCCTTCAAATAGCTGTACGTAAACATTGCCGTGGCGCTCGACTCAATGTAGTTGCCCTTCATACCCGGGTACGGCTCATCCTGCGAGAGTTGAACGTACGATGTTAGTATACGTCTCACATGCACTTCGGACATCAGTACTTACCATGATGAGCCACCATCCACCGCTTACGTCCTGCGCTTTCTGTAGACCATCGGCGAGGGTTGTGAGATACGTCTTCAGCTTCGCATATCCCGGATGCGTCTCCGGGAATACCTCCAGAACCTCGACCAGGGCCACGAAGTACCAGCCGACCGCGCGGTCCCAGACGTGAGGCGAGGCTCCTGTGACTGGATCCGCCCACACAGTCGACTTGTCCTCGCTATAACCATGCTGCAGCAGATTCTAGGTATGGTTCCTGCAATGCTCCTCGATGAGGTCAAATTGCAGGGTGATATCGTCCCACGCGGTTACATTGTTGGGCTCGAAGTAGGCCGTATAGGTGGCGTAGAACGTATCGGCCATGTATATGCCATCCAGCCACATCTGGTTCTTATAGATTGGAGCGCGATGCCAGAAACCGCCAGTAGGTGTGCGTGGCCATCGGTCGAGCTGATCTCTCAGTCCTTTGGCGGCGATCTCGTACTTCTTCTCCTTTCGCCCGTGTGCATTCCAGAAGTACAAAATGTTGTTACCCATTCGGATATCGTCAAGAGTGTAGAACGTCGAGTTCCATCCAATCAGCGTTCCGTTTGCCGTGACCAGCGAGGATACCGCTTCCGATGCGTAAGCGAGCAGTGAGGAGTCGTTTTGTGTGGTGGCCGCCTTCTGCATTCCCTCGTGAATAACAGCTTGTACATAATGGTTGTTCAGCTTCTGGCCTTTCGACAGAAACGATGATGCCATCCATGTCGAAAACGGCCTGGTTGTATTCGTTGCCGCTAGGGTGCAGGTGGCGCTGGCGAACACTGCCAAAGAGAGGCTCTGGAGACGCATCTTGTAGAACAAATGAAGTGCAAGAGAGTTAACTGCGAACAATGGTGGTCAGCTTAGAGACAACAAACGCGATCCAACTTTTATATCATGCATAAGCATCAAACCCAAGTCTCGGTCATCCTGCCAATTTGGGTGCTGCCGCGGCTATTGCACTCTAGATCCATGTCTACCTTGACGGGCGGGACGCGGGATCACCTCGAACCATAGTCCTGGGTGTGCTAAGAGAGCTTTTCGCGGGTAAATGATCTCTTGATGCAGGTTAAGATCCGGGAAGGCAAGAGACCAAAGAGCTTGGCGATGGAGAAACTGCAGATTGGTGGGTGAATGTGCCACTTTTCTGGGCAAGGTCGCTTGAACAGTACACGAGCATGCTTATAAGATTAGCATCAGAGTCTATAGAGAGCAAATCAGGGAAGTCAGCATAATGCTCATCAGTGTCAGGAATGATGCTCCCGCGTACAGCTATCCTAGATAGCCTCTTGTAGCTTTCGAGCAACGGTCAATCAAACGTTGATCTCTTTGCATGTTTTGCTCGTATCCCAGACACGGTATCAGTGCCTCAGTCTCGAGATCTCAGTATGTTTCGACACCTTGAGTGGCTGTTCTTGATGGAGACTTTGGACTTAATTTAAGGCAAAGACGGCGAAGTGAAGCTAGCGCTAGCGGTAGCACACCTTTCGCACCAGTGTCTCGAAGACGATCAGATATAGGTCGTGCCTGCTGTGCTGTGTACATGCGGGAGGTATTGAAGTTGTTGTCGTGCGATCGCGACTGCAGAAGCAGAAGTTTGCTCTTTCCTCAACAGCAGCCATTCCGATTCCGGCAACGCTTCCGCAAACCCACGTCGACTGTACCTGTGAACTCAACCACGCAGCACTCCGATTATTTCTTACCTAAGAAACCAAAGATACTACAATTCTTCCGCGACACTGTAAGTCTCTAAAAGAGTTGTTCCACGTATATGCGTCGCGACACCACGATGCCACCGCGTTCCCAAGTGGACGATTCCTCCCTCCCCTCAATTTTCCAGTCCAAGTGGAAAAACAACCCAGATCCGAAAGCGCTACCATTCCCACGCGACAATCCACCTTTCGCGCTCACAGCAATTGATTGGCAACAACTCACGCTCGCGGACTCAGACTTCACTCCACACTCGTGGGCTAGCCTGCGCCACCTCATTTCCACCGGTCGACTCGACGTGCTTAAGCGTTGGCCTAGTGCACTCAAAGCATATCTAGCATGGACTGCACACGTCAAAGAGAAGTATGGAAGTGTCATGGCGTACCTCCTCCAACAGCGACTGTTCTGGGAGCCACTCGAAGACAGCACCGGTGCACTGAGATTTGAAGCACGAAGCGCAGTACCTTTCGCGGACCCTGAAGACTATTTGATCTTGCGGAACGACTGGCCGTACGCGTTTGAGCACGGCATTCGACACATCGTCGTTTGGCTGAAGCAAAGATTGCCGGTTGACGCTGAAGGCGCGTTGAATGAGGAGGGACGAAGGCTGGTCACGGATTTTGTTCGGCGTGAATTCAGACAAAATGCAGGAGAAGTGGAGGAGGGCAGCAAGATCTTGTGGTTCAAAAATACCACAAACTTGCAGAGTGTCAGGAGTTTGGAGCACGTTCATATACTGGTCAGGGAGGTGGACGACGATGTTTTGAGACAATGGATGAAGTAGGTAATAGCCTCAATGGCCGGATATGGGTATTGAGATCCGCCTTCCAAAAAGTTCTCAATAGCAAGTTGGCCCGTCAACCAACGTCGCTCGATTATGACCTTCAAGAAAATCTCAAAGCCACCCCGCTAATTCTCTCGCCATGTCGAACGCACCAAGGTCTGTTGGATAGCTCTCATCTGATCCCTCACGAGGTGTTTGGAGCAAATACACAGGAGGTACTTAGCCGTGCTTGCCTACCTGTATGTAGATTACTTCAATAAAGCTTTTCATCTCATCTCATGTTCGGAAGCTCAGCTCAACAAGGTCGGCCACGTTCAGGTCATCGAATATAGAGAAGTCTACCTGTGTAGCTTGATGCGAACCCTGCTGTCTCTGCTCGGTACCACCGCTGTCGTTTCGGCTCCCTTGGAGAACGGCCATCGTGGCTTCCACCATCGCATCGAATGTGTCTCTAAACCGCCTGATCCAGGGTGCACGCTCACCCATGATTGACAGTACACAGCTTGCAGCCCGAATATCGTTGCTGATGCCGAACGACCATACGCTTTCCTTCCCACGCCATAGCGTATACAACAGCGTTATGCCTGACACAAAGACGGTGTGTACAGCGATAAAGCTGTGTCCGTATTCAAGTGTAGAATGAAATCGCTTATGAATTTGGCAGATCTGGCCTGCAGCGTTTGTACACTTGCGGAAGAACTCTGAGCCAGGATCTAAGGTCGCAAGAAAAGGCTGAAGTAGGAGCCGTACCGCTCGGTGGTAGTGAAGCAGCACTCGGTCACGCTCGCCGGCTTGTAATGTCGGTGGTATAGTGTGCTGCCATGCTTCGAGGTCCGACATCAGTCGATACATCTTCGGCTGAAGTGCGATAATTGTCCTGTCAACGCGATAAACAGTCCTTTGGATACGTGCTTCGAAGATGTGGAGTTGTGACAGCAAGACAAATTGGCTCAAGTTGGTCTGTGGATAAGCTTCCTGCCCGGGGATTGACATTGCGTGAATATCGCTAGCGCGTACGTTGCTCATGCGATTATCGTCGTCAATGCTGCAGGGGAGCGGTTGGTCAACGTCACAGTCGGACAAACTGATCGGCCGACCCAGAGTCGATGCCAATATGCTCTCCAAAGCATACACAGACCAGAAAAGGCGGCGTCGCAGCTGGGCTTCAAACGGTGGGAGAGATTTTGTCGAGGCGCCTCGATGCAGGCCGATATCCGTTGCGGTGCGCATTGCAAGACCCGTCAGATGCCACAATCCATTTCGTGATTCCGATCGAAGGTGGTATAAAATCAGCAGGACCGTTGCTTCTAGATTGCTGGCCGGCGATGCCTCTCTAACGCTTGCGACATGCTGCATCGCAAAGACATAGAACTGTTCCGGAGGTGTATCTTTGTAGTCTTCTGTGAGACGAAGGTTTAGAGCGCCAATGGCATATACCTAAGGTAGTCACACGAAGTTAGCATTGTCTCAGCTACAATTCATGCACGAAACTTGGCTTACCATATTGAGGATAAAGAGGGCAAATCCAGACTCCATATATGCCGGAGACGTAAAGGATGTGGCGTCCCCGTTACGCTGCTGGTCCTGAGTGCCACGTTGAAGAGCGAAACGGCGACTATGAACCTCCCATATATCTTCTCGGAACAGAAATGGGAATCTCGGATGTATCCGCACAAGGTATGCGTTGATCAACCTCTCGCCCAAGGCATCTGACGGAGGTTCTGCTCGATCTGACTGTAACTCTTGCAGAGTGATCCTTCTCGCAGAATTAGAACCGGCAGAAACCTCCTCTCTCTCATTCCGAGTTTTGTCTTCCACCCAAAGCGCCTTGTTCCACACTGTAGCTTGCACCATGCGACCAAGATCAGTTGCGAGAGCATACCCGGAAGATGACCCAACGTACGTCGCTTGTGCGTTACCTCGTCCCAGAGATAACATGCCCACGACGTCAGCGACGTTGTGTTGGAACCCAGATGATGATTCTCCGAGAACATCGTCATGTCCAGCTCGTGCTGGGGGTTCAGGACATGTTTGCTGTCCTGTATGATACTCGTTGGGCCTCGAACTAGACGAGCTCTTTTGCTGCTCAAGTACCATAAGACGCGTCTCTAAATAAGCCACCTGATCTTCCAATGCCCGCGTGTACGAACGGCTTTGGCCTTCCCATTCCGGCGGCCTAGTGCAGGCAACGGATGCCCTCGCACAATTCTCACATTGCGGAAAAGCATTGTCGCACTAGCGGAGAGGACATGAGCGTGGTGAACAAGTAAAAGTTCTTATGTGATGCTCACTCGTTGTTTTCGAGACTTGCATCTGTCGCAAGCTGTTCTCTGGCGCTTCCGTGGGTTGCTGTTCTCCTCGACGTTGGGCGACTGCGAGTCATCGTGATTGAAATTGCTTGAGGACATGAAGGCCAGCACTCAATGAAGACGCGATGGAAGACATGGCTAAAGGATCGAGATAGGATGGAGATATGCCAGCAGGATGTAGTCAAGGTATGCGATAAGGTGCCGCGAAAACGCATGACAAAAGACAAGCTAGTGAAATTAGCGTGGCGATCGGCTTCAGCACCACAACGGCAATCACTTCCCACAATGAACACCACAATTACCACATCGCTGAATCCAACCACAACCCCATTCCCGTCGCTGCAAATCGCGTCGAATTGTAGATGTCGATTCACAAGCCCGTCCGCCACGATCACAACTTGCCGTGGTTTTTGCCGTTGGCTATCACGCGCACAGAAAGAGCTGAACAACAGACAAGTTACACTTTTACAATATCAAATAGTACCAGTTGTTATTTATGACCCTCCAGTTTTCGACCCAGGCACATAGGGAAAGGTCTTGCGATAATGGGTCGCAATATCCCGCCGGCTCGCCACCCAGACACCCTCTTTCTCTGAAATGTATTTCATAAAATTTCGCAAGCTTTCTGACCTGCCAGGCTTACCGACAATTCTTGAATGCATCGGTATGGTCATCATCTTTCCCCCCTCCCTATACAGACAGTCGAAAGTGTCTTTCAAATATTGCTCATAGGAAGTACCGGCTGAGCTCACAAACCCAGGAAGCATGTGGAACTTGCCGTCGTTACCTTGTACAGAGCGTCAGTCACGATATCGTGAATTTCAATCTCAAGAAATCTTACAATCGTAGTTGTACGGCAGCATCATCAGGCCTTCCTTCTGCTCGTCCGGCAGTTCCTTTTCCCAAGGGAGGTCGATCCAGTACGGTGAATCTTCGTTGTACACTTCTGACGTGTATAGCATCTTGTGTCCTAGCTCTTTCCATATGAGAGGAAATAGGCTGGCAGTGTTTGGCGTCCCACGACCAAAATAAGCTCCCACTGGAAACTCGCCTGTAGCAGCTTCTAGAGCCTGGCAGGTCTTTTTGATGTAAGCCTTGTCGTCTTCTAATGAGTAATCCCAAATATCAAGCCATCTGTACCCATGAGCACCGATCTCATGGCCATCTCTAACACACGCTTTTGCGAAGGTTGGATTTCTCTCCATGGCTACATATGACGTAGCAAGTCAGCGTACGCTTCATGAACACGTTTATGACCTACCAACAGCGATAGCCCACAGGGTCATGTTCCAGCCAAACTCCTTCATGAGCCTGAAGATGCGCCAGGCACCGCATCTACTGCCGTACTCGTAGTCTTGCTCGCCATTGAGATGGCGTTGCTCTCGACCACCACCGCTCGGACCCTTTTCCCACAGATATGGTTCACTAGTACCGTCGCCGTCCATGGGGTTACGTTCCCCACCTTCTTCGTAATTCAATACGAACGATACGGCTATGCGGGCACCATTTGGCCATTGGGCATCATGGCCATACTCTCCGAAGCCTGCGAGGGTGATCAGCTAGAAAGTGATGGTTCGGTATGCTCTGTCTACCTTCGAAGTCCCTTGGGAGCTGCAGCGACTCTTCCACATGTACCATTTCGTTTTCAAGCTTTGCGCAGTAAGTCGAGAAATCTCAGGTGACTGGCGATGAAGCGTTTCATCTGCAACTACCGGATCTTATACCTAAAAACCAACATGGTTGATGCAGCCGACGCGACGTAGCTTATCTACCCTGTCACTGGAGTATGGACTGGACCAATCGCGGCCAAGAATGAATCGTCGAAGATCGAAGATGGATTGCAAGCTGTTGGATAACGCGTTGCTTATCGAGAAGACCCACCAAGGTAACTTAGGCGACCCCGCCTTGGTCTTATCATTGCCGTCGGACCTGCGGACCCACTTCTGTCGTGCATCGCTGGATTGGTAACCTAACCCAAGTTTAGATTCATCACAGGAATGACAATGTGCTGGATAAGGCCAAGGGAACATGTTAAGGCTGTCAAATCAAGCCGTCGGCATGCGTTACGTATGCAAGAAAGGCAACTCTCCACCATACAGTCCTCGGTCACACAAAGCTCCCTCAAGACCTTTCAACAAATCGTAACAATTTGAGCGAGGACCTGTCGTTGAAATGTCTGTCTTTTCGCTAGACACCAGTCATGGTAATCCAGTGACCTCAGAGACTGTTGACAAATTATGCTCACAGCTCGGGGTCACAATGAAAGACAACGAGAAAGAGGACTACAGGCGGTTGCTGGCCGTCTTTCACGATGCAAGCGAACAGCTGATGGCCATGGACGGTAAGAATCTTGTCAAAATATGATCAAACGATATTCCTCTGAGACGGTTCTAGATTACGTGCCACAGACGGACGAGCAGCGCTTTCCACGCGAGAACATATATTTCCCCAACAAGACGCAAAACTCGCATGGAGCATGGGCGTGGCGGTGTAGTATCGTAGACCAAGATTCTAAAGATGGCAAACTTGCCGGCAAGACATTCGCGGTCAAGGACAACGTAGCTGTCAAAGATGTGCCTATGCTGCTTGGCACTAATTTCATCAAGGACTACAGTACGTATCTGCGTTCAAGCTAATTGACATGTACTGACCTTTTTTTCGCGTTCTGTAGTACCAGACTGCGACGCAACAGTCGTAACACGAATCTTGGAGGCTGGAGGGCAGATTCTTGGGAAAGCAGTTTGCGAGAACTTGTGCCATTCAGCCACCAGCCACTCATCGGGTACTGGTATAGTAGAAAGCCCTTTCGCCAAAGGCTATAGTGCTGGAGGAAGTTCCAGTGGTTCAGGCGTCCTTGTCGCACTCGGTGAGGTAGATGGAGCAATTGGTGCAGATCAGGGTGGCAGTATTCGAGTCCCGGCTGCTAACTGTGGCATTGTCGGGATGAAGCCCACGTTTGGTTTGGTGCCTTACACCGGAAGCGGGTCCAACGAGCCAACAAACGATCACCTGGGTCCTATGACCCGGACAGTGCTGGACAACGCCATCTTCCTCGAGGTTATTGCTGGCAACGACAACATCGACGACCGCTCATTCGCCGCACCACACCCGTCCGAGATCCCGTCGTACAGCTCGATAAGTAGTCTTCCGATCGACCTTCCTCTCAAGGGGAAACGCTTGGCCGTGATTACTGAGTCGCTGTCGACACCCGCACTGGACCCACGAGTTATCAAAACATTCCAAAACGCAATTTCGGAGTTCAGAGAGCTTGGCGCTACGGTCGACGAGGTCTCTATACCAATACATTCCAAGGGAGCAGCAATCTGGACCGGCGTTTCGAAACTGGGTGGGTTCCTTGCGAAGACTTCAGGATCATTCGGGAGAAGAGGACATCAAATGCTAGGTTTAAACGCTTTATTTCATCCCATGGGTCAACACAATTGGGATGAGGCCTACGCATCGACCAAGAACATATATCTCAATGGTCTCTATGCGACGGAAAGATTTCCTCATCTGCTCGCGAAAGCCACGAATTTGTCCCGCCAACTTCGGGATGCCTACGATACAGCGTTTCAGAAGTACGACGTACTTTTAACGCCGACCTTACCGTACGTCGCCACCAGCCATGCAGCGCCCGATGCGACTCCACTGGAGCAGATCACGAAGCAGATCGGATTGACTTCGAACACGGCGCCATTCAATCAGAGCGGCCATCCAGTTCTGGCATTACCTATTGGAATGCTGGAAGTTTTGGAAGGACCGGGGGTTCAGGCTGGCGTCAGGCTGCCGGTCAGTATGCAGGTTATTGGAAAGTGGTTCGACGAAAGGAGTGTATACGAGACGTCCTTTGCGTGGGAAAGAGCAAATGATTGGAGAAAGATGTAGAGTATGTCTAGCTATTGCGATTATTCCATGCGCTGGCAAGAAGATGCACACGCGTCAGACTAATGGTGGATCATGCTTGTATATCCTTCCCAAGACCCTGAATATACTCAACAATATTAGCACGCAAGCCGTAATTTACTTCAGAGCTCGAATGGTGTTTCCCTTGATCGAATTCGCCCCACAAGTGGAAAGGATTCATCAGCCATGAAAATTGCGGCAACAATTGAATCATGTCAAAACGGTAACAACGTTTGCTTGTGTCTAGCACGGTCTGGTTCGTGTTATGAAAGACATATGTAAAAAGATCTATCTTCTTTCTCCTCTACTTCCAGCTTCACCATCGTCCTCGGTCCCATCATCGTTCTTTTCGACTTGCACCACCTCCACGTCTTCACTCGGCTCCCTCTCTTGTAGTTCCTCGGGTCTCTGCAAGCCATGATCTTTGATGAGGAAGCAACCAACGAGACACAGTGATATGAACGGCACGTTCATGATGAACACTGTCCGACTCGCATGAGCGTATGCCTGAATTACTTCGCGGATCTGGTCCGGCGAAGCACCCAGTGCATCGAAATCCGGAACATTGTATGAAGAAAGCGCCAGTGATGCAAACTCGGCAGGCATCGCCTTTCTCAACGAGTTTTGCAACGTAGCAGCAGAGATAGCGAGACCAATAGCGCCTCCGAGACTGCGCAAGAAGTTTCGGTTCGAGATAACAATAGCCCGCTGTGCTTTGGTGCAGTGTGCCTGGAGCGCGACCAGGGTTGGTTGAAAGATGAAGCCAACTCCGATGCCTTGGACAAACAAGATGACGACAATGGCGGCGATGGGGGTGTTGAGATCGAAGATACACGTGAGGGCGACACCGAGTGTCCAGAGAAAGAAGCCAGTCCAGATTACTTCGCCGTATCGCTCTCTTCGGGAGATGTATTGCCCAGAGAGGATGGATGCAGCCATTTGTCCGCAGGTGATTGGTAAGACCAGTGCTGCTGAGAGGAGCGGCGACATGCGGCGTGCATTTTGGAAAAAGAGCGGCAGGTAATAAAGTTGTGAGTAGTATACCAAGCCGAAGAATATGTTCTGAACGAGCATGACGCATACCGGAGGCGATTTGAAGAGCGACACTTTTCACGTCAGTTCAATCTAGTACTGAGCACGGGATGAGCACTTACACGGCATCATAGGCAGTAGCGCGACCCGGTGTTCGATAAACAAGAATGCCAGCATACAACAACCTCCAATTGTGAGCATAGAGATGACCATCGGGGAAGCCCACGCGAAGTAGCTGCCGCCCCCGGATACGGGAATCAAAATCAGTACAATGGCTGCTGCGCCTGATAGGATGCCCAAGTAATCAATCTTGGCGGAAACAGCTTTGAAGTCCATGCGAGGTGCATTTTTTGGCGTGGGCAAGATGAAGAAGCATACGACGCAGCATACAGCAGCAAGAGGGCTCACAAGCCAAAATAACCCTCTCCATGTAGAGTGCTGCACGAACGCAGCAGCAATGAAGGGCCCGACCATGTTTCCGAGGCCAACACAAGCACCCAGAATACCCTGATACTTCCCCCGCTCTTTCAAAGTGATGATATCGGAAACTATCATCATAGTCAAAGAAGTGATACCGCCATTAGCTACTCCTGCCAGTCCACGAAACACGTAAAGCATTGTGGCGTTTTGCGACAGGCCGCATAGCAAGTCGCTTATGGTCAGGAGTGCTAATGCCGATAGAAAGACCGTCTTTCGTCCTGTCAATTGATATTAGATATATCGGCTGGAACAAAAACAGGTCAGACTTGCCAAAAAGGTCGCTCATTCGACCGTAGAGTACTTGAAAGATTGTGTTTGCAATGAGTGCACTTGTGCCAGCCCAACTGATCGTGGCTTCAGCGTGCAGCTCCTTTCCAATGGTAGGCAACGCCACACCAATGCCATTTTGGTCGACGAAGCAGATGAAGAGCGATACAGCCAAGGCACCGAAGACAACCAGGAGCTCTTCTTTGGCGAGTAGGTTGGTCTGATCGAACATTGCATCTTCTGCAGCTTTTTGACGGTCTTCCATTGCATCAGATTGAACGAAAGTTGTAAGAGTGTGAGTGATTAGTTGAGCCTCGTGTAATGCTACATAACGAAAAGATGGCACTTTCGGCTACCATGAACGTCGACCGCAGGTGTGGAGAGAGCTGGCGGAACGCCCGATATGCCCCTAATCGATCCTCGAGAGGCCCATCGGAAGGAGCGTACGAGGCTAGGCTGTCGGAGCTCCTACTTTATGCGAGTCAGGGTTGAGGAACGGGAAGGACAGACAGTGCGCGATGGAAAGGGCCATGGCAATGGCAGGCCAAAGCCACGTCTTCGCATCGGGACCAAGTCGTCTTTCGACACGCAAAATATTGCAAAGCAATACAAACTATACAATTACGGCCTGCGAGATCAAATCCTTGCATGAGAATGTAGCGTGGTTGAACGTGCGGGAGAAATGCGGCGACAAAGGCCGTCGATCATGGAAACCTTTGAATGTGGGTCTCTGACGGACGTCCGAAACCCAACCCCACTTCTACACCTTTACACGAACAACGACGGCTACCAGATACCGATCGGCTGTTCGGTATCGCTATCGTCTTATCTTGGTTGGCATTTGCCTCGTCCTCAATGGAGGCCTCACAGATATCTATCCTTGCCACACGACAAGCACTTGGCTGCTCCCACAATCCGATGACAAGATGTGCTATCGGACGCGATATATGCACATATGCAGTCACACTGTTGCTTGTTGATCAAGCGTCTTCAACTAATCATCGGGATCCGGACACGAAGAGCCTCTGTATTTTTGAGTCACCAGCATCGGCGTTCAGTGTGTGTCCTGAAGGTTGACACAATAGACACTCTCCCTTCGTACTTCAATCGATATGTCGCGCTTCCTCAAGCAGAGCAAAGCTGCCTTCCGCTCTCCAACGTCTTTCAAGGAGACGTTTCAGACGACTCATGGGGATGGTGAAGTGCGCTACAACAAGGACTTACTTCCCAGTCCACTGGGTAAGTTACGCAAAGAACAATGTATGAAATGACCATATTGACTCAATGCAGCGGACAGACGATGGCGGTTCCAGCATTATTTCGCGTACTACTTAACTATGACTTTCAGTCCCAGTAGCTACAATCTTGGCGCCTCGCTCGTATCAATCGGCCTCCTCTGGTGGCACGGTATGATTGCTGCAGTGATTGGGTCGGCCATCTTGACTGTGCTCGTGGTGCTCAACAGCCGTGGTGCGATCAAGTACTTTGTTGGCTTCCCGGTCTACGTTCGTGCAGCCGCAGGCGTGCGTGGAGCCAGTTTGTACATTCTGGTGCGTGCTATAGTTGCTGTGATATACTTCGCAACGCAGACATACTATGGTGGCCGTATCACGTCGGTCTTCATGCGAGGCATTTTCGGCAATGGATACCACAATATACCCAACCACCTTCCTGCAAGCGCTGGAATTACTTCGAGGGACTTGCTTAGCTTCTTCCTCTTTTGGATCGTGAGCTGTATCAAACCAGACAGCGGAAGATGCTCGCTGACATTCGCAGGTTCAAATGCCCATCATGTTAATTCACCCAACAGTGCTCCGCCACTTGTTCGTCGTCAAGGCGATTTACACGACAATTGCACTTTTCGGTGTGCTAGGCTGGGTTATAAGTGCCAACGGAGGCAGCATCGGAGATTTCAAATACACAACTCGCCAGACCCAATTGTCAGGCTCAGACCTTGTCTGGCCCATGATCCAAGCCATCAACTCAGTCATGGGGGCACTTGCACCTGTCCTCATCAACCAGCCCGACATCGCTCGTTACGGACACTCATACGGCGATGTAACCTGGAGCCAGGGCCTCGGAATCCTGATCAGCAAAGTACTCGTCATGTTCCTCAGCACTGCGACTACAGCTGCCGCGACCCAAGTTCTCGGCAAAAGTTATTGGAACGTGTGGGACCTCTACACTGCTATTCTCGACCAGTACTGGAGTGCTGGAGCTCGCGCGGGCATGGTATTCGCATCGTTCGGCATGATGCTCGCCGTTCTTGTAACAAACGCGGGCAGCAACTCTCTTCCCGTCGGCGCAGATCTCACTGGTATTTTCCCGCGCTGGTTGACAATTGTACGAGGTCAGGTGCTTTGCGCAGTATTGGCGCCGTTGCTGGTTCCCTGGAAGATCATCGCGTCTGCGACGTCTTTCCTCACCTTCCTGGGATCTTACACAGTTTTTCTGATGCCTATATGCGCATGTATGATCGTCGACTACTGGGTCGTCCGGAAAGGCAATTTCCACGTTCCCTCACTTTACATTTCTAGCCCGGACAGTCCGTATACCTACTTCAAAGGCTGGAATCTGCGCATGCTGGCGGCTTGGGTGTCTGGTGTTGCATTTACTGTGCATGGCGTGGCCGGGTCACTCGATCCCACGTCCGTTTCTGCAGCGAGTAAAAATATGTACAAACTCGGCTTCCTCCTGTCGTTTCTGATAGGTGGCGTCGTCTACTACATCTTGTGCCTGATATGGCCGGTGCAGGTACTGCCTCGAGGCACAGAGAGACCGATGGCTTTTGAACATTTGGCCGCGAATGAGGGCTTCTTCGACCATGAGAGCATTGCGACTATTACTGGTGTGCTTGAGGGAGAGAATACGGATGGAGTCAGCTCACAGCATTTCTATGCGAACGACAAAGAGAGGAAAGTTTAGTTGAATTCAATATGAGTGTTCCGCAAGCGGGCAATTAGAACCTGTCTGTCTTCAGTGTTGACGCGTCTGGTACTAGTATAAAATGCAAACGAACGCCACCGCCGATGTAAGTACATGCTGCATGTTCTCATGTACGAGCGGAAGCCGAAGTATGTACGAGGAGTGCGCTGCTGAATGACAACGCCTTGATCTACGTGATAAACCACACTTGTAGCAATCGTGGACTACTTTTAAATGACGGATACCCCAGTATTTACGTTCGCGTGCTTCAGCCTGCAGTACAGCAGCGCATTGCTTGTATGTCCATTTGCGCTCGTGGGTAATTATTTGGAGTGCGCGCCTCAAACATCTTCTGGCAGTGCCAGTGATGATTCGTCTCAGCTTCAATACGAGCCAACTGAACTTACTGGGTGATGTGGTCATTTTCACTCATGCGCGTTACTGAGATCAGTGAAGTGAAAGACAGCTAGCACAACTGCGCTCGTTTGTTCGCCGCACTACTTACACCCTAATAAAATTCTGCTCGCGACCACTTCACCTGAACGTGAACTTACATACATTTACTTCCTGGTTATCTATCAAGTATCAACTAGAGTTCAAAACAGTCACTAAAAGGTTCCGGGGATACAGATTAGCAACCGCCCAACTCGACAGGTGCTAAAATGGTCGATGCCCTGGTTCGAGCCTCTCTTCAAGCGGTTCTGGAGGTTCATATCCGAGGTCTCTGGTTTTCCTGGTGAAATCCCTAGAATTGCTCAATCCGTTCGTTTTTTTGCGTTTTGCACTGTTACCACGCTAGCGACGCCAGATGTCTGGGCTGTGTGGGACGTAGTAGGTAGTAAGTACGCTCGGCGTTAGTACTGAGTGTTTGTCTTTGAGGTGTTTTAATCTCCGTGACGGAGTGTACGGTTGCTGCAACCTTGATTTCTTGAGGCGTCTTGGTATCAACATGGAGTATCGGAGAATATGAGCCTGCGGGATCTAGACAGGTTCATACATACTACCCCCTAATACAGTATATGCTTTGGAAATACTCTGAGAACTCGACGGAAAGCGACAGCTTCCGCATTTCCTCCACCCCTTCACCTACACAAAATCAAATACATCGCCTTTGTCATTACACATCCTCCCCACCCTCTTCCCACCCACAATCCTCTCCAGCTCCATACGCTCCCACTTCGAAAACGCCACGCGCACACTCGCTTCCGCGCGACTAATTTCCGCGCGCTCGATGCTCTTACCCACAAAGCCCAATATCTCCTCGTAGAAAATCGGGTTCTCCGGCACCCCGTAAAACACCACGCGCTTCACGCCGCGGATATTGTAACGATGGAAATGGTGCGCGCGGCCTGTATACAGTAGGAGTGTATGTTTCCCGTTCATGAAATGACTCCGCGCCTTGCGCACGTCAGTCGCGTCAGTGTATTCAGAAATGCTCGCGAACGAGATATCAATGTCAACAAGCGAATTGCGAACACGCACGAAATCGAGATACGAAGGGATGAAGAGCAGCACGCCGGGTCCGCCTTCCAATGGCTTGGGGAGGCGGAGTATAGACGGCATGACAGTGCTGGTGAAGTACTTGAAGCGCGTGTCTGGGTCTGTGAGATGGGAGGGCGATTCGAATCTTAGGAATGTCTGCTTGATGCCGAAGGACAGGCTTTCGATGAGGCCGGATGTGTAGTCGGCTATGTATTTCAAGCGCCCGGCGACGTTGCGCATGTGTTTGTTGTACAGTGTGTTGATTTTCGGGGTCAGGTATGCGGACAGCACGATCGTTTGGCGTATATACTTTGCGTGGTCGTCTAGGTACCACGGACGCACGCGCGAGAAGTCGCAGCCGTGCGCGTCTTTGGGCTGCAGATTGAGGTGCTCGAAGACGAATTCTGCGTGTTCCCAGTTCTGCATTAGTGTTGCGTCGGCTTGTTCCATGACGACTAGCTCGATGGAGCTGAGGAAGTCTGAGTCGCGTTTCTTGGGGTCGCCGGACTCGATGGCGCGGCGGAGGCCGAGGGGCGAGGCGAAGATGATGTCGGAGTTGTAGAAGGTTGAATACAGCTTGAGAGTTTTGCGGGTTAATTTGACGCCGACACGGAATTCGTTCTCGTCGTTGCCTTCGAAGAGTTCGCGGAAGTCGGCGGGCTTGTCGTCTGAGAACTTTTGTTCCGTGATGGAGAAGCTGTCGAGGAAGCGTTTTTTGTTCTCCTGCTGCTCAAAGGTGAAGAACGAGGTGATGGAGTCTAGGACGCGGACGCATGCTTGCTTTGTTTCGAGGAGAAACAGAATCTTGGGCCGTGTGAAGCCTTGGTCGCGGTATTCGATGTCATCATCTTCTTTCGCGGCTGCTAGCTTTGCGTTGTTCTTTAGTACACGATCTCGTCCGTTCAAGATGTGGTTCAGTGCATGCAGGCAGGTAATGTCGCGAAGTCGTCCAGCGTTCTGCACTGTCCTTGCGCCAAATAGCAAGTCTTGATAGCCGAATATGGAAGGTGCAATGTCCTGTTCCACGCCAGCCTTGAAGGTGCCCACCATATTTTTCGCGTTTTCAACGAGACGAGCCTTCAATTGTAGGTCGTTTGTGCTTCGAATCTTCCGTCTGTCGAGCGACTCTTGTTCTGAAGCGGGAACCTGTATTATTCCCTTCCCAGCACTAGATTCCAGCTTTTTCGATGACCACTGATTCTCTGATATTCGCTTCAACCGGGTCGCTAGCTCGTTTTCGTCTGGATTTGCGAAGTGAGTTTCAAAGTGGGAAGTCCTGACCTCATCAGCATCTTCGACACCGTCTTGTTCCTCGTCTGGGGCATCGTGAGCCTGAATGTGTTAGTATGTGCTGAGTGTCCTCGCAGCAAAACTTGGAGCACCAGAGGTATTGCCAGAGTTCTGCAAATAGCCTCAAAACTACAGATGACATACCTCGTCAAGCTCCTCGGTCCCATCTTCCTTGGGCTCTGGTTCCGCGCATTCGACTTCGAGATCTGGCGCGTGATGCACCTTCCGCTTTTTTCTGGGCTGATCTTGTGGGACGGCGTATGATTGCAGCAGTGCAGCATAGGCGTTGGAGGTGGGCTGGACAGCTTCAATGTCCTCGTCGTCGTCCACATCTGAAGCTGATGCATCTGATTCCTCCGACTGACTAGGCTCGGATTCGGGTGGTGGTCGCTCATCGTCCACCTCGTCTCTCGTTCGCGCTGCCGTGTATCCGCCTCTCTTTGCGCCCCGGAAGCCACCACGTCCTCGCATTCCGCCTCTACTTCCCCCGCCTCTATCCCCACCTCTACCACGCCCACGAAAGCCTCCTCGTCCCCTTGCTAGTGCCATTGTGTATCTTGTTGCGGTTCTGTTCGGTTTGCGCCTCTAACTCGTGCACATAAAAGTTCTCCACCAGAAAATAAATCTCGGTGGCCCGTGCTAGCGAACCGCACCTGCCCAGATTTCGCAGAGAAATCGCCCTACCCCACCACGACATTCACGCTCACCACCCCCATCGCCTCAATACTCTCGCTACACTTCCGACATCACCACTGCCGTCATGTCTGAGCGCGACTCCTTCCTCCATCTGGCGCGTCCCCTCGGCCCAGCTCCCGTCGGCGCCCAACCGTCGACTGCGCCGCTGAACGTCGCCATACAGCCTCAAGTGCGCGCACACTTTGTCGACACTTTATGCCCGAGTGCTGACATAACGTGACCAGGCCGTCTTCTCGATACTCGATCACTCCCTCCGTCGCCCCGCCGACCAGGAACGCGTCATTGGCACCCTCCTCGGCACGCGCAGCGAAGATGGCACCGAAATCGAGATCCGCAACTGCTACGCCGTCCCCCACACCGAGACCACCGAGCAGGTCGAGGTCGACATGGAGTACCAGAAACAGATGCTCGCCCTCCACCTGCGCGCAAACCCACGTGAGGTACTCGTTGGCTGGTACGCCACCAGCAGCGACCTCAACACCTTCTCCGCCCTCATCCAGAACTTCTACAGCCAGCAAGGCGACGGCACGTGGCCACACCCCGCCGTCCACCTCACAGTCTCCACAGTCCCCGGCCAAGACATCGAGTCACGGACATACATCTCCGCGCCCATTGGCGTGACCGCTGAGCGCGCCGCAGACTCATGCCATTTCATTCCTGTCCCCCACGAGATCAAGTACGGCGAGGCCGAGAAGTCAGGTCTGGAGCTCATCTCATCCGCCAAGGACCGCGAGGACCGGTCACAGGAGATCATGACCGATCTGGACTCGTTAGAGCGCGCCGTGCAGCATGTTCTGGACATGCTTGAGCGCGTTACAAAATACGTTAATGACGTTCTGGATGAGGAGGCTACACCTTCGTCGGCACTCGGTCAATTCTTGATGAACGCTCTCAGTCTGGCACCAAAGGTCGACCCGCAAGACATTGAGCGTGACTTGTGCGTTGTAATCATCCAGAATGGCTGAATCTACTGCTAATGATCCTCAGCAACAACCACATCCAAGACGTTCTCGTAGTCTCGTACCTCGCCAACACCATCCGCACACAAATCGACTTGTCCAACCGACTCGCAACCGCAGCACTTACAATGGGTACTGGCGACCCTCTCATTGGAGACGGCCAGAAAGACGGAGGAGATCGGAAACAAGGTGGTGGCAACCGGAGGGGTGACGGCAAGGGTAGGCAGCAGCAGAGGGTACAGGAAGCATGAGGGCGAAACGACGGAGTGATTTAAAGAGCTTGGAGTTGGCGCCATGACTAATGCCCATCATTTAGGCGCGCCAGACGACAGCATGGACCGAACGCAGCGGGCGTTCGAGAGTCTGGAGTTCGCGGTAGAGCACAGCGCGCGCGCAGCAGAGTGGAGGGCCAAAAGTGGTGTTGATGAGTAAGAAACCTGCGTGCAGCGAGTCGTGTGGAATTATTTGTGAGGTTCTGTAACAGCACAACAGGCACGCATAAAATGCATGTACTAGATCCAGCTTCAAGAGAAGTTGGGAATGAAACAATTCAAACACACGTCCGCACTTGGCGCTGAGAAGACAACAGACTGGTAGTGAATAAGATGTGGTAAGATTCGGTACCTTAAGGGATGAACAGGCAGTGTGATCTGTGGAAAGCGCTGAGATCAGGTATCTGATCATGGTCATGACATGAAGAGCAGCGCAATTTGGCATTGCAAGGAGAACCTCGGACCAGACACTGAGGGCCATCAGGAGCTGGAGCTTGACAGTGTAAAGGACCTGGAGGACCACCTGTACAGGCGAATTCCTGCGAGGCCCGTATCATGGCACGCATATGATGTATGCAATACAACCAGCTTCTAGGATGCCGGCTACGAGACCTCGAAGTCTACCGCGCATTTCTGAAAATACAACCAACCAACTCATATGACGACAACCCAACCCAGCTCTTCAGAAGAATAACCAGCGACCCCAGAAAAGTTCAACTCCGAGGCACAGCACAACCAACAAATAAAAACCCCTTCCCTACATCCT
>Ga0265798_10003414_pt1 | contig 22574 bp, 19 predicted proteins | sample P3T30metagenome_FD_192430 | JGI IMG/M metagenome (GOLD analysis project Ga0265798, IMG submission 192430) | Plant litter microbial communities from East Loma Ridge, Irvine, California - P3 T30 | ecosystem: Environmental > Terrestrial > Plant litter > Unclassified | place: USA: California... | reverse complement strand
TCGACGCCAGTATAGTCGGCGATCCCGGCGCAGACGCCCTTCCACTTGGCGTTCTGCTTATCGAGGTAAAACTGTGTGCGGCTGCCGGACATCTCAGTTCCTCCGATCAGAAGTGCGGTCGGACTGATGGTCCGACAGATACGGCGATTGCGTCGTGCCGAGGCCCGGCTTCCAGTCGGGATTGTCGGCGGCGATGATCCGTTCGACGGTCATCACGCGGTCCTCGAGGCGGCGGGCGAGCATCTGCATCTCGTCGAGCAGGCGTTCATCCTCTTCGGTGATCCGCGGCGCCTGCTTCCACTTGGTGATGTAGTGCAGGATCACCCACGGCAGCCCGATGAAGAGCACGGCGCAGACGAGAACGGGCATCAGGTCATCCATCTCAATCGTCCTTCTTCATGCGCGCCTTGAGCGCGACGAGCTGGGCGTCGACCTTGTCGTTGCTGCGAAGCTCGGCGATTTCCTCTTCGAGCGTCTTGACGACCCCAAGCCCCATCGCATCCGCGCGGCCCTCGGCCTCGTCGACGCGGCGGTCGAGGATGTCGAAGCGGCTGAACGCCTCGTGCGTCTTCGGACCGTTGTACATCTCGCGCAGTCGGGTGCGGTTGTTCGCGCTCTCCAGTCGGGTCTGCACCGCGTTCTGTTTGGTGCGCGCCTCGCGGAGCTTGGTCTGGAGCTTGGCGATGTCCTCTTCCGACGCGCGGAGCGCATCGTCGAGCACGCCGACCTCGGCCTTCAACTGCTCGGCCATGTCGAATGCCTTCTGGCGCTCGACCAGGGCTGCCTTGGCGAGGTCCTCGCGGTCCTTGCTCAGCGCCAGCTCGGCCTTCTCGGTCCAGTTGTCCTGGAGCTGCTCCAGCTTCGAGATGTGGCGGCGCATCTCCTTCTGGTCGGCGATGGTGCGCGCGGCGGAGGCGCGAACCTCGACCAGCGTTTCCTCCATCTCGAGGATGATCATGCGGATCATCTTCGACGGATCTTCGGCCTTCTCGATGAGATCGGCGAAGTTGGCAGCGACGATGTCGCGGGTGCGGGAAAAGATGCCCATGTAAATCCTACTCCAGGGGTCGGCCCGAGGCTCTCAACGAGTCCGTCGGGGTCTTATGCCACGATTGCGGTATGGACCGCGATGGGCGTTACGTTGGTTGCGATCGCTGGGCCGACTGCGCCAAGGACGCAGGTTGCGCTGACGACGATGGTGCAGAGGGTGGCGGCGACGGTGCGGGCGATGTTGGTGTTGAACATGGTGGGTCCCCTTTAAGGATGGTTGGTTCCGCTATTCGGCGGGTTGCCTGAAGCTTTGCATCTCTCGTGCCAGTTTCGAAAATGGCCGAATTGCAGGGGTTTGCGCGATTTCGACTGCCGGGGTGGCACCGGAAGCTTGCCAAGAGTTGGGAATTCGCGCCACATCTTCGCTATGGAGCGAACAACCCAGGTCATCGGCGAGTCCGGCACGTTCATGGCGGCGCTCGAACGCGCATCGCGGGCGGCGGCGCTGGACCGTCCGGTGCTGGTGATCGGGGAGCGCGGTACGGGCAAGGAACTGGTCGCCGAACGCCTCCACCGCCTGTCGCCGCGGTGGGATCAGCCGCTGGTGATCATGAATTGCGCGGCGCTGCCCGAGACGCTGATCGAGGCGGAATTGTTCGGGCATGAGGCGGGCGCGTTCACCGGCGCGACCAAGGCGCGGGTAGGGCGGTTCGAGGAGGCCGATGGTGGCACGCTGTTCCTGGACGAACTCGGCACGCTGTCGATGGCGGCGCAGGACCGGCTGTTGCGCGCGGTCGAGTACGGCGAGATCACGCGGATCGGCTCATCGCGACCGATGCGCGTCGACGTGCGGATCGTAGCTGCGACCAACGAACATCTGCCCGACAAGGTGGATCGGCACGAGTTCCGCGCGGATCTGCTCGACCGGTTGTCGTTCGAGGTGGTTACGTTGCCCCCCTTGCGCGCTCGCACCGGCGACGTGGTCGTGCTGGCAGAACATTTCGGCCGGCGCATGGCATCCGAGCTGGGGCGCGAACGCTGGGAGGGGTTCGGCCCGGCGGCGATGGATGCGCTTATCGCCTACCGCTGGCCCGGCAACGTCCGCGAACTCCGCAACGTCGTCGAGCGCGCGGTGTATCGCTGGGAGAAGACCGGACCAATCGACGCGATCGAGATCGACCCGTTCCAGTCGCCACACCGACCGGGCGCTTCGACTGCTCCGAAGCCTATGGTTGTAACCCCACGCGCGCCCGAACCAGACGACGGTGAAGACCCGGTAGTCGCGTGCGAAGAAGGCCCCTCGGACTTCAAGTCCCGCGTATCTCGCTTCGAGCGCGACCTGCTCTCCCGAGCGCTGTCGGAACACCGCTTCAACCAACGCGCCACCGCCGAGGCGCTAGGCCTGAGCTACGACCAACTCCGGCACGCCCTGAAACGCCACGACCTGCTCAACGCGGGAGGTTGAGGTAATCCTCCCCCGCAAGGGGGAGGTGGCGCCGAAGGCGACGGAGGGGGAGGCATTCGAAACCTTTGCTCCGTGACCTCCCCCTCCGTCTGGCAAGCGCCAGCCACCTCCCCCTGGCGGGGGAGGATCGCAATCCTTTACGCGCTCTTCCCCACCAATCCCGCCAGCCTCTTCAACTTCGGCGCAACCACCGGCACGGTCAGCATCGTGCTCGCCAGCGCCATCAGCAACAGTGCCGTGAACGTCTCATTGGTGATAATCTTCTTATCCAGCAGGATGTTGACGAAGATGATCATGATCAGCGCCTTGGTCTGGAGCAGCCAGCCGATCGCCGACGCCTCGCCCGGCCGCCATTTCAGGATCCGCCCGGCGGCATGAACCCCGGCAAGCTTGCCGCCGACCGACGCGACCAGGAGCAACGCCGCCGCCCCGAACACCGCGTAACCACCGACCGCCCACTGCGTCTTCAGCCCGGTCGACAGGAAGAACACCGGCATCACCGCGAGCAGCACAAAGTGGCGGAACTGGTCCATCTTCGCCGTCGTGAACCATTTCGAATCAAGCACCGCGCCCGACAGGAACGCGCCCACCATGAAGTGGAGCCCCGCCCAGTCTGCCGCGAACCCGCAGCCGGCGAGCCAGATCAGGCTGACGTACCAGCGATCGTGCTCCTCGATTCGCGCCATCAGCTTGCGCACGACAAACGTGGCGATCGCGAACCCGACGAGGAACCCGCCCTGCCGCCCGACGCGTTCCCAATCGAGCAGGATCAGCGCGAGCACGCCCCAGATCGCGATGTCGTCGAGGCTGGCATAGCGCAGGATCCGTTGGCCGATCGGCTGACGCAGCACATCGAGCTTTTCGAGGAACAGCACGAGAATTGGCAGCGCGGTGACTGCGCATGCCATGCCGATGCCGAGCACCACCTGCCACGTCGCGCCGTCCGGCCCCCGCCAGCCCGGATAGCGCAGCATCAGCACCGCGGCGATGCTGCCCGTGATCAGCGGTACCGCGAGCGCGAGCCCTGCGGTCACGCCGGTTTCGCCGCGCCGCTTCCATGCCTCGCCGAGGTCGAGTTCGATCCCCGCGACCCACACGAACATCATCACCGCCCACCACGCGATGCCGTTGAGCGAGCCCAAGGTCGCAGGCGTGAAGACCGTCGCATAATAATCGGGATAGGCCGCGCCGAGTACGCCCGGCCCGAGCAGGATGCCGCCGAAGATCTGCACCACCACCAGCGGCGCCCAGTAATCGGTCCGCCCGAGCCGCCACACCAGATACGGCACGGTGAAGATGATGAGTATCGCGAGGAGGAAGACCTCCGTCGGCGTCATGGCGTGCATGTGGATCCCCCGCGCCGATCGGTTCCCCCCGCCGGCTTTGTTCCGGACGCACACTATCCGCGCGTGGGTGCGGCGGCAATTGGCTGATGGTCGCGGTCCACCACGTGGTGCATGCGCCATCGCGGGACACGCAAACCGGCTGACATGGAGCGGTGCGACCTGATACGCCGTGTGTCACCGTCGGTGCCGTGCGCCGGGCGGGCCGGTACCCGCGAAAGGATTTCCCATGAGACGATCGTTGTTTGCGCTGACGTTGCTGGCGGCGCCGGCTTGGGCGCCCGCCTTTGCTCAGGGCACCGCGCCGTTCACCGTCAACGGACAGGGATTCGCGACGTTGCAGGAGGCGGTGACGTCGATCCGGATGGGGACCGCGACGATCCTGATCGCCCCCGGCACCTATCGGCAGTGCGCTATCCAGCAGGGCGGCCACATCACCTTCAAGGCGGTTCAGCCCGGCAAGGCGATCTTCGACAGCGTTGCCTGCGAGGACAAGGCGGCGCTGGTGCTGCGCGGCAACGGGTCGGTGGTCGATGGCCTCGTCTTCCGCGGCTACCGCGTGTCGGACGGCAACGGCGCCGGTATCCGCACCGAATCAGGCGACTTGACCGTCACGAACTCCATGTTCCTCAACAGCCAGGAGGGGATTCTGGGCGGCCAGCCGACCAACCAGCGGATCACGATCGACCGGTCTACCTTCTCGGGGCTTGGCCAGTGCGACCAGTCGCCAAGCTGTGCGCACTCGATCTATCTCGACAACAAGGGCAGCATCTCCGTCACCAATTCTCGGTTCGAGCGTGGCAACGGCGGGCATTACGTCAAGCTGCGTAGCCCCACGGTCACGATCACCGACAACAGCTTCGACGATACGGCGGGGCACAAGACCAACTACATGATCGATCTCCCCGAAGGCGCAACCGGCCTGATCGCGCGCAACACCTTCGTCCAAGGCAAGGACAAGGAAAACCACTCTGGCATGGTCGTCGTCGCGGCGGAGGCGCGGACCTATCCGTCGACCGGGCTGCGTGTCGAGAACAACGACGCGCGGCTGTCGCCGGGTGATACCACCAACCCGGCCTTTCTGATCGACTTCAGCCACGACAAGCTCGCGATCGGCGCGAACCGGTTGGGTGCGGGGCTTCGGGCGTTCGAAACCCGGTAACGGGGGCGGGGTGGCGTGCCGGATGCGTCACTAACAAACCGAGGCACTGCTCCAACCCGGAACACTGTTCTCCCGCGAAGGCGGGAGCCCAGACTGGACTCCCGCCTTCGCGGGAGAACATGCTTTTCGGTGTGGGTGCGCGGCGCTCAGTTAGAGCACGTGCTCGCAGCACTCGGATCGAGATCGAGGCACCGCCCGTCGAGCCCCGACACCGGCAACCCGATCGTCGCCGCCAGCGTCGGCACGATATCCACCGTCTCCACCGACAGCGGCTGCTCGAACCCCGTCATGCCCTTGCGCCAGAACAGGATCGGCACGCGGCGGTCGTAATCCCACGGCGACCCGTGCGTCTCGACATAGCCGCCAGCCGGCGACACGATCGTCGTCACACGCGGCTTGAGCAGCACCACCATTTGCCCCGACCGCTCCGGATAGAACGACGCGCGCGCCCGCTCGATCAGCGTCCAGGTCTCGGGCGGAGACTTCGCCATCGGCGTCGCCATGATTTCGGCGGCGGAGTACGCGGCCGCGATCTGCGGCATCGCGCGATACCGGCGCAGCGCCTCGGCAAGCACCCTAGTCTGCGTCTTCGCCGGCAGCGTGTCGTCGATATACACGTCGCCCTCCGTCCCGAGCAGCACACTACCTGGCAGCCCCATGTCCTTCGCGATCGCGGTGCCCACCTGCTTGGCGAGCACGGTCTCGTCCATGTGCGCCTCCATCGGCATTGCGCGCTGCTGCTGGCGTTCGGTCGCGTCGTGCGCCCCGTGATCCGCGGTCAGCACGACTTCGTAATCGACGCCGGTCTCGTCCATCACGCTAAAGAAGTCGCCGAGCGTCTTGTCGAGCTGCTCCATCTGGATGCACATCTCCGTGCCCTGCGTGCCGTAGGTATGGCCGACATAATCGGTCGCCGACGCGCCGATATCGATGATGTCGGTCTGCGGACCCTTGCCGAGCTTCATGTCCTGCACCAGTGCCGCCGCCATCGCGAACACCGCGGCGTCGGAGGCCGGCGACACGCGGAACCCCTTCGCATCGCCAGCCTCGCGCTCAAAGCGCCCTTGGCCGTAGGTCTTGCCCGCGATCACGATCGGATGGTTCACGCCCGCGCAATAGCCGGGCAGGGGGAGCGCCGCCTGCGGCTTGGCGATCAGCGCGGCGACCGCGTCGCGCGTACGCTGCACCGCGGGCGGCACCGCGCGACCGGCATAGGAGACATAGGTCTTGCCGTCCCACCACCAGAGCTCGTCGACCTTGTGGCCGCCCATCATCACCGCCGCGCGATCCTTGCCCGCGACCGACACAGAGCGCGTCCGCGGATCGCGTGCCTTCATCATCTCGCCGAGCGTGGGCACCTTCAGGTGCATGTCGGACACGGTGTAGCTGTCGTGCGTGCTGCCGGTGACGCGCTCGTCCTCCGAGCAATAGACGACCTTGTCGGGCCGGCCGGCGCGCTGATCGACCCAGTTGTTGGCGATGATCCCGGTATGCGCGGGCCGCATGCCGGTCAGGATCGTCGAGTGGCCGGGGCACGTCTCGGTCGCCGCATGGCTCTGATACCCGCTCGGAAACACTGCGCCGTTCAGCAGGCGCGTGAAGCCGCCCGTATAATGATTGCGATATTGCTGGAACAGGTCGGCGGCGAACTGGTCGACCGAGATCGCGACGATCAGTTTTGGCGGGGTCGTCGGAGTCGCCGCGGGAGGCGCCGCCGTCTGGGCAGAGACCGAAGCGGCAGAAGTCAGCAGGAGCGCGGCGATAAGTGCTTTCACGAACAGTCCTTTAGCAAGCGACCACCATCGAGCGAGGCCGTCGCTTTGAAGTGCAATACGACAAGGTCATCGCTATGGCTTTGCGCGATGAACGAAACAAGGATGGCCATGCGCGGATTACGTTGCGCCGTGATGACGGTCTTGCTGGCCGTCTGCGGGCTGGCGAGTGCGCCCGCGCTTGCGGAATCGCTGAACGGCTCGAGCCAACATCTGATGATGAAGCTGATTGCCGAGAGCGATCACCCCAAGGCTGGCGCGCCGCTGACGATTGCGCTGGCGACGACGCCCGAGACCGGCTGGCACGGCTATTGGCGCAACCCGGGCGATGCGGGCTTTCCGGCGACGTTCGACTGGACGCTCCCAACGGGCGCGAAGGCAGGCGATCCCGAGTGGCCGGTGCCGACGACGCTGCTGATCGCGGGCCTGATGAACTATGTCTACGAAGCGCCGTACGCGCCGCTCGTGACGATCCAGGTTCCGGCGGGGCTGGCGGCGGGGACGAAATTCCCGATCCGCCTGAAGACGAGCTATCTCGTCTGCTCGGCGACGATCTGCGTGCCCGAGGAAAAAGCGCTGTCGCTCGACCTCACGGTCGGTGATGGCGCGTCGTCGCAGGCGGCCGCGTTCGCGGGCTGGCGTCAGGCGATTCCCAAACCGCTCGATGCCAGCGCGACCTACGCGGCGAGCAACGGGACGATGCGGATCGCGGTGCCGTTCCCGGCGGGCGCGAAGATCGACAAAGCGTATTTCTTTCCGGTCACAGCCGGTGCGATCGAGAATGGCGCGGCGCAGAGGGTCACGCGCGACGGCGACCGGTTGACGATAACGACGAAGACCGCCGCCAACGCGAAGACTGGCGGACCGATCGAGGGTGTACTCCGGATCGGCGAAGGGCAGGGGCTCGGCGTCAAGGCGACGCCCGGCGTTGTTGCCGAAGCGGCTGGCGGCGACGCGACGAGCGCGAACGGCGAGAGCCTCTGGTTGACCGCGCTGATCGCATTCGCCGGTGCAGTGCTCGGCGGCCTGATCCTCAACATCATGCCCTGCGTCTTCCCGATCCTGAGCCTCAAGGCGCTCAGCCTCGCGCGCGGCGGTGCGAGCGAGAAGGACGCGCGGGGCGAGGCGTCGGCTTACACCGCGGGCGTCGTGCTAGTATGCCTCGGTCTCGGCGGCGCGATCCTGGCCTTGCGCGCAGGCGGATCCGCGGTCGGCTGGGCGTTCCAGTTGCAGCATCCCGGCGCGATCGTCGCGCTGCTGCTGCTGAGCACCGCGATCGGGTTCAACCTCGCCGGGCTGTTCGAGGTCCCGACCCCACGCTTTGCCGGTGAGAGTGGCGCAAGCGGGGCGTTCGCGACCGGCGCGCTGGCGGCGTTCATCGCGACTCCGTGCACTGGGCCGTTCATGGGCGCTGCGCTCGGCGCGGCCTTGGTACTGCCGTGGCCGGCGGCGCTCGCCGTGTTCGGCGGGCTCGGGATCGGGCTGTCGCTCCCGTTCCTTGCAATCGGGTTCATCCCATCGTGGCGGCGCTGGCTGCCAAAGCCCGGCGCGTGGATGGAGACGTTCCGTCACGTCCTGTCGGTGCCGATGTTCCTGACCGCGATCGCACTCGGCTGGGTGCTCGGGCGACAGACTGGCGTGGACACGCTGACGCTCGCGCTAGTCGCGGTGCTGGCGGTCGGCGCGGTGCTGTGGATCGGCGGCTCGCGCCAGCGCAAGGGCAAGTCGTTTGGCATCGTCGCGCAGGTCCTGCTGCTAGTGGTGTTCGTGGGCAGCGCCGTGCTGATCTCACGCGCGCCGCCGGTTGCCGCGAAGACGGCTATCGCGGGCGACGAGGCGTTCACTGAAGCCAAGCTCGCCTCGCTACGCGCCGAGAAGCGTCCGGTGTTCGTCTACTTCACCGCCGACTGGTGCCTGACGTGCAAGGTCAACGAGAAGGCAGCGATCGATACGACCGGCGTCCGCGACGCCTTCGCCAAGCACAAGGTCGCGGCCTTGATCGGCGACTGGACCGACGGCGACCCGGCAATGGGCCGCTTCATCCAGTCCCACAACCGTGCCGGCGTGCCGCTCTATCTATACTACGCGCCGGGCGCAGCCGAACCCACCGTCCTCCCGCAGGTCCTCACGCCAGGTCTGCTCGAAGGGTTGGGCGCCTAAATCGCATCGACTACCACTCGATCCCGTCATCCTGACGAAAGTCAGGATCCAGAGTACCATGTGTCACCGTCGATTACCCTGGATCCTGACTTTCGTCAGGATGACGGGCGTGTGCGGCGGCAGGCCATATTCAGACCTTGTGCACCGCAGCGATGCGTTGCAGCATGGAACCGCAACGCTTGATGGGGAATTGACCGTTTCGATGGGGAAACAAGCGTTCGACGAAATAATGGGAACACCGGGCGACACGACCGCCCGGCCCGAACTGGCGGCTCTCGGCAAGTGGATCGAGGATACGCCCGACGCCGAGCTTCGACGCCGGCAGGAAGCCGCCGAGACGACGTTCCGGCAGCTCGGCATCACCTTCGCGGTCTACGGCGAGAACGAAGCGGCCGAGCGGATCATCCCGTTCGACATCGTGCCGCGCGTGTTCCTCCACGACGAATGGACCCGCCTATCGGATGGCCTCGTTCAGCGCGTCGAGGCGATCAACGCGTTCCTTGACGACATCTACGGCGAACGGCGGATCCTGAAGGAGGGCATCCTTCCCGAGGACCTCGTGCTCGGCAACGCGCAGTTCCGGCCCGAGATTGCCGGTATCCGCCCGCCACACGGCGTATGGGCGCATATCTGTGGGATTGATCTCGTCCGCACCGGCCCCGACGATTTCTTCGTGCTCGAGGACAACGCGCGCACGCCGTCCGGCGTCAGCTACATGCTCGAAAACCGTGAGGCGATGCTCCGCCTCTGCCCCGAACTGTTCCGCGAGTTCCGCGTTGCGGCGGTCGACAGCTATCCAGACCTTCTGCTCGAGACGATGAAGTCGGTCGCGCCGCACGGCACGGGCTCCAACCCGACCTGCGTGCTGCTGACCCCCGGCCACTACAACTCCGCCTATTACGAGCACAGCTTCCTGGCGGACTCGATGGGCATCGAGCTCGTCGAGGCCGCCGATCTGGTGGTGGACGACGACGTCGTGTGGATGCGGACGATCGCTGGGCGCGTGAAGGTCGACGTGATTTATCGCCGGATCGACGACGATTATCTCGATCCGCTCGTGTTCCGTCCGGATTCCGCGCTTGGCGTGCCTGGGCTGATCGCAGCCTATGCCGCCGGCACCGTCGCGATCATGAATGCGCCGGGCAACGGCATCGCCGACGACAAGGCGATCTACAGCTACATGCCCGACATCGTGAAGTTCTACTCGGGCGGCGAGTGCAAGCTGCGCAACGTCGAGACGTGGCGCTGCCGCGAACCACAGGCGTTGAAGTTCGTCCTCGACAACCTCGAAGACGTCGTCGTCAAGCTGGTCGACGGCTCGGGCGGCTACGGCATGCTCGTCGGCCCAACCGCATCGAAGCAGGAGATCGAGGACTTCCGCGCTGCGCTCATTGCGGAACCACATCGCTACATCGCCCAACCGACGCTAGCACTCTCCACCGTCCCGACGATGGCGCAAGGCGGCCTAAGCCCCCGCCACGTCGACTTCCGCCCCTTCGTCCTGAGCGGCGCGAAGGGCGTGCAGGTGGTCCCTGGCGGCTTGACCCGCGTCGCGCTCAAGGAAGGATCGCTGGTGGTCAATTCCAGCCAGGGCGGCGGCACCAAGGACAGCTTCGTGCTGATGGCCGACCAGTCGCAGCGGATGAACGCCGGCGGGATGACGCAGACGATGGGCGGCATGACGCAGACCCTCGGCCCGCAGACCTCCGGCGGGAATTCCTGATGCTGTCGCGCACCGCATCCTCGCTCTACTGGCTCGGTCGCTATTTCGAGCGCGCCGACTTCATCGCCCGGCTGGTCGAAGCCACCGTCCGCCTCGACGTGCTCTCGTCGCAACCCTCGGGCGACGCCGCCTGGGCATCCGCTTTGGCCGTCACCGAGACCGACGAAGCCTTCGCCGCGACCGGCGTGGAGATCGGGCAGCGCGACGTCGTCCGGTTCCTGACGCTCGACTCGAGCCATCCGGGATCGATCGTCCGCTGCCTCGACATGGCGCGCAACAATGCCAAGGCGGTCCGCACCGCGCTGACCCGCGAGGCATGGACCGCGATCAACCGCGCATGGCTGCTGTTCGAGAACCGCGCCACGCCCGGCAGCACGACCTCGCAGCTGAACCTCGTCGAGGCGGTCAAGAACGAGACCCGCGGCTTCGAGGGCGCGGTCCACCGCATGCTCCGCAACCAGACGACGTGGTTCATCCGTCTCGGTCAAGCGGTTGAGCGCGCGGACAACACCGCGCGTCTGCTGGACGTCAAATACCACATCCTGCTGCCCGAGGGCGAACGGCTCGGCGGCGCGATCGACCGCGATCAGTGGACGACGATCCTCCAGACCGTGTCCGCCGTCACCGCCTATCGCTGGCTCTACAATGACGGGCTTCGTCCCGCCGATGTCATCGACCTGCTCCTTGCCCGGTCCGAACTGCCGCGCAGTCTCGCTGCGTCGGTCGAGGAAACGGTCGACGTACTCAACCTGCTCGCCAAGCGCACCGGTAACCACGGCGAGGCCGACCGGATGGCGCGGATGCGTGCGTCGCGGATGGCGAAGACGCGGTCGGGCGAGGTCATCGCCTCCGGCCTCCACCAGTATCTGCAGGCGTTCATCGCCGAGAACGCGTTGCTGCACGGCGCGATCGGCCGTCAGTTCAAGTTCCTCTGATGCGGTTGTCGATCGACCATCACACGATCTACCGCTTTGCGCAGCCGCAGGGCCGGTTGGTGCAGATGCTCCGGCTAACGCCCGAGAACACGCATGACCAGACCGTCGCGTCATGGCGAATCGACGTCGATTGCGACGCACGGTTGCGGCCGGGGCGCGACGGCTTCGGCAACGCGGTGACGATGCTGTATGCCGAAGGGCCGGTCGACGGGATCGAGATCACCGTCAAGGGCGAGGTGCTGACCAGCCATTCGGACGGCGTCCTGCACGGCGTGCACGAGACTCTCCCGCCCGCGCTGTTTCTCCGGTCCACCGAGGCGACCGTCCTCGATACGGCGATCGCGAAGTTCGCTGCCAATGCGGCCGAAGGTGCGCGCGATCGGATCGGCGCACTGCATCGCCTGAACCGAGCATTCCACGAACGGTTCGCGTTCGACGCCGGGCGTCCCGAACCGGGTCGGACGGCCGCCGCCGCGTTTCGCATGGACAGCGCCACGCCACGCGACATGGCACAGATGTTCGCCGTTGCTGCGCGGTCGCTCGGCGCGCCTGCGCGGTACGTGTCGGGCTATCATCATAACGATCACGAGGTCGTGCATCTGCCGACGCCGCATGGCTGGGCTGAGGCGTTCGTCGATGGGCTCGGCTGGGTCGGGTTCGATCCGTGCACGGGCATGTCGCCGGAGGAGCATTACGTCCGCGTTGCGATGGCACTCGATGCGGCGGGAGCTGCGCCGGTGGCGGGCTCGCGACTGGGCGAGGGTGGCGAGGAACTCGACGTCGACGTCGTGGTGCAGCGCGAGGACTAAGACTTGTTTCCCCGCGAAGGCGGGGACCCAGACTGGGATTCCGCCTTCGCAAGAGAACAAGAGGCGGGATTTTACTGATTCACCACCCCGGCGAAGGCCGGGGCCCAATTGGCAAGGTAGTTGTAACAAAGCGCTGCGCTTAATCAGCAGCGTTACCCAATTGGGCCCCGGCCTTCGCCGGGGTGGTGGTTCTTGAGGGACGCAAGCGGGCTAGACGACTTCCAAACTACACCTCAAACCAACGCCGGAATGCACGCAGCCTGCGTCGCCAAGTCCGCATCCTCCAACCGCCGCCACCCCGCCGGCCCCAGCACTTCCAGCGGCCGGTACCGCGTCTTGTACTCCATCCGCGGCGAGCCCTTCACCCAGTATCCGAGATACACATACGGCAGCCCGGCATCGCGGGCCCGCAGGATGTGGTCCATGATGATGAAGTTGCCGAACCCTGGCCGCGCCGCGTCGTCCGCCGCAAAGAAGCTGTAGACCATCGACAACCCATCCGCCTGCCGATCGGTCAAACAGGCGCCAATCAGCGCGCCCTGCACCCCATCAACCGACGGCTCGCGATACTCGACGATCACCGAATTGACCGGCGAATGCTCGATCATGTCGGCATAGTCGTCCTCGTCCATCCCCGCCATGCCGCCACCGGGATGCCGCGTGCCGAGGTAGCGACGCAGCAACTGGAACTGCTCGTCGGTCGCCCACGCCTTGCACGCGGTCACCTCGATATCGCCGAGCCGCTTGAGCAGTTTTCGCTGCGTTGCGTTGGGCACGAACTCGTCGGTCACCACGCGGACCGAAACGCACGCGGTGCAGCCCGCACAAGACGGCCGATACGCCACGCCCTGGCTGCGACGAAAGCCGATCCGCCCGAGCGCATCGTTCAGCTCGTTGGCATGCGGACCGGTCAGCTCGGTGAACACCTTGCGCTCCTGCCGATCCGGCAGATACGGGCACGGCGCAGGGCTGGTGACGAAAAAGCGCGGGAAACGAAAGGGCGCGGTCACCGAGCGGAAAGTCCTTCAGGCAGGCGCGATCAGCCGCGTCGCCTCGTATATGGCTGCCCCGCGCAAACGTTCAATCGGTTTACCACGAATGTCGGTTAACGCGGTAAATCACCGTATCAGAATGGGATCACGCCAGTTCGACGGTCGACGTCTCGTACCCGCCAGCCCGCAATGCCCCCACCAGCCGATCGAGATGCGCACGGTCGCGAAGTTCGCATTCGATGTCGGTGATGAGCCCCTTCGCCGGCAACGTCGTGAAGACGCGCTGGTGATAGATCTCGATGATGTTGACGCGTTCCTGGTCGAAGATGCGCGCGACATGGAACAGCGCGCCGGGCTTGTCCTGCAACCGGATCCGCAACCGCGCGAGCCGCCCCGACCGCGCCAGATCGCGCAGCAACACGTTGGCGAGCAACCGCGTATCGATATTGCCACCGCACAGCACGATGCCGACGGTCTTCCCCGCGAACCGCTCGGGATGCGACAGCAGAGCGGCGAGCCCGGCAGCCCCCGCGCCCTCGACCACGGTCTTCTCGATCTGAAGCAGCAGGCTGACGGACTCTTCCAGGCTGCGTTCGCTGACCAATACGATGTCGTCGACCAGTTCGGCGACGATCTTCGAGGTTATGGCGCCCGGCTCCTTGACCGCGATGCCCTCGGCCAGCGTATCGCCGGCGCAGGCCATGTCGGTGCCGTTGATGCGGTTGTACATCGACGGGAACAGCTCGGCCTGCACGCCGACGATCTCGATCGGGTGACCGCCTGGCGCTTCGCTTAAAGCCCGCGCGACCGTCGACATGCCCGAGATCAACCCGCCGCCACCGATCGGGATAACCAGCGTGTCGAGTTGCGGCACGTCCTCCAGCATCTCGATTGCGACGGTGCCTTGCCCTGCGATGACGCGGGGATCGTCGAACGGATGGACGAAGGTGAAACCGCACTCGCCTTCGAGGATGCGGGCGTGGGCATAGGCCGCGTCGAACGTCTCGCCGTGCAGCACGACGTTGGCGCCGTGGCCTTCTGTCTGCATGACCTTCACGGTCGGCGTGTTGGTCGGCATCACGATCGTCGTCGGAATGCCGAGCCGGTTGGCGTGATAGGCGAGGCCCTGCGCGTGATTGCCCGCCGACGCGGCGATGACGCCCTTCGCGCGCGCCTCCGCCGACAGCTGCAACAGTGTGTTGAGCGCCCCGCGCTCCTTGTACGCCGCAGTGAACTGCAGGTTCTCGAACTTCAGATACACCGTCGCACCGGTCATCTTGCTCAGCGTCTTGCTGATCAAAGTCGGGGTGCGGACGATCGAGTCGCGGATCCGGTCATGCGCGACGCGGACGTCATCGATCGAGACGGGGAGGGTGGGTGCCGCTACGGCAGCGTGGGTAGCCATGCCCGACCCGCTAGACCATCTGGCGCGCGTGGGAAACACCGCTTATGCGCGGACGCTATGGCAAAACTGGCATTCATCGGAACCGGCGTCATGGGCGCGCCGATGGCGGGACACCTCGCCGCGGCAGGGCACGACGTCACCGTCTATAATCGGACTCGGGCCAAGGCGTTGGCATGGGCCGATAAATACGGCGGCAAGGTCGCCGACACGCCGGCCGCCGCGGTGAAGGATGCCGATGCGGTGTTCGCCTGCGTCGGCAACGACGACGATCTGGCCTCGGTCACTTTAGGCGAAGACGGCGCGTTCGCGGCGATGCGCGACGACGCGGTGTTCGTCGATCATACTACGGTCTCCGCCTCGATCGCGCGGCGGCTCGCGGGCGAGCGTGCGCTGGTGGTCGACGCACCCGTATCGGGCGGGCAGGCAGGCGCGGAGAACGGCAAGCTCTCGATCATGTGCGGCGGCTTGGCCAAGGCGATGGCGAAGGCCGAACCCTTCATGCAGGCCTATGCGGCGCGCATCGTCCATGTCGGCGAGGCGGGCGCGGGCCAGACCACCAAGATGTGCAACCAGATCGCGATCGCCGGCGTGATCCAGGGCGTCGCCGAATCGCTGCGGTTCGCGCAAAATTCCGGGCTCGATCTCGACAAGGTGTTCGAGGCCATCTCGGGCGGCGCGGCGCAGAGCTGGCAGATGGTCAATCGCTGGCCGACGATGGCGAAGGACGAGTTCGATTTCGGCTTTGCGGTCGATTGGATGCGCAAGGATCTTGGGCTCGCGCTGGACGAAGCGCGGCGCAACGGCGCGGTGCTGCCGGTCGCGGCGCTGGTTGATCAATTCTACGCCGATGTTCAGGCAATGGGCGGCGCCCACCAGGATACGAGCGCGCTGGTACGGAGATTGCCGAAGTGATGCGTCTGATGGTCTCCGCAGCCGCGATCGCGCTGCTCTCGACACCAGCTTTTGCGGATGGGATCGTCGACAACGTCAACGGCATCACGGTCGCCGACGGTGGCCGCGTGATCCACTTCAAGGCGATCCTGGTCGACAAGGACGGTCGCGTCACGCGGCTCGTGCCTCCCGGCGAGGAGGCACCCAAGCTCAGCCGCAAGGAACTCAAGAAGAACGCCGGTAAGCCGCTCTACGACTGGCGCGTCGACATGGGCGGCAAGACGGTGTTGCCAGGGTTCGTCGATGCGCATGGCCATGTCCTCGAACTCGGCTTCGGCGCGTTGTCGCTCGATCTGTCGACGACCAAGTCGCTCGACGAGGCGAAGGCGCGGATCGCGGCGTACATCGCGGGCAATCCCGATCGCAAATGGATCCTCGGGCGCGGCTGGAACCAAGAGGTATGGGGGCTGGGTCGTTTCCCGACCGCCGCCGATCTCGAATCCGTCTCGGGTGGCCACCCGATCTGGCTGTCGCGCGCCGACGGCCATGCCGGCTGGGCGAACCGCGAGGCCATGCGTGAGGCCGGCGTTACCGCCGCCACCGTCTCGCCTTCTGGCGGACGCATCGAGAAGACCGGCGGCGCCCCCGCGGGCGTGTTCGTCGATGGCGCGCAGGCGTTGATCGAGAAGGTCGTACCGCAGCCGCTTCCCAAGGAGCGAGACGCCGCGTTCCTGACCGCGCAGAGCATCCTGCTCGGCTACGGCGTCACCGCTGTCGCCGACATGGGCACCACCCTCGACGACTGGCTCACTTATCGACGGATGGCGGATATCGGCGGGCTTCGCGTGCGGATCATGAGTTATGCGCTCGGGATCGACACCGCGAGCCGGATCGGCGGCAAGGGGCCGACGCCTTGGCTCTATAACGATCGCCTGCGGATGGGCGGCGTGAAGCTGTATGCGGACGGTGCGCTCGGATCGCGCGGCGCGTGGTTGCTGAAACCGTATTCCGATGCGCCGGGTCAGTCGGGCCTCGGCTTCCTGACCGATGCGCAACTCCAGAACCAGATGAGCCGCGCGGCGATGGACGGCTATCAGGTCGCGGTTCACGCGATCGGCGACAAGGCCAACCAGGAAGTGCTCGATGCGATCCAGGTCGAGAGCGATACCTATACCGGCGATCGCCGCTGGCGGATCGAGCATGCACAGATCGTCGATCCGAGCGATCTGCCACGGTTCGGCAAATACGGCACGATCGCGTCGATGCAGCCCACGCACGCGACCAGCGACTGGAAGATGGCGGAGGCGCGGCTCGGGCCGAACCGGCTGGTCGGCGCCTATGCGTGGAAATCGATGCTCACGAACGGCGCCAAGCTTGCGTTCGGCACCGACTTCCCGGTCGAGAAGCCCGATCCGTTCGCGACTTGGGCGGCGGCGTTCACGCGGCAGGATGCCGACGGCCAGCCGCAGGGTGGGTGGCAGCCGCAGGAACTCGTGACGCGCGAGCAGGCGTGGTGGGCGATGACGGGTGCGGCCGCCTATGCCGGGTTCGCCGAGAAGCAGTTCGGTGCTTTGGCGCCGGGCCAGCGCGCGGACTTCATCGTCGTCGACAAGGATCCTACGCTTGCCTCGCCGACCGATCTGCGCGCGACCAAGGTCAGCGAGACGTGGATCGGCGGCGAGAAGGTTTGGGTGCGCAAGTAACCGGGCAAGTTACTGGCGCATCCGGATCAGGCCTTCCTGCGCAACGCTGGCGACGAGGCGGCCGTCCCTTGCGTAGATCTTGCCGCGGTTGAAGCCGCGCGCGTGGCCCGACCACGGGCTGTCGCACGCGTAGAGCAGCCAATCGTCGGCGCGAAAATCCTCGTGCAGCCATAGCGAATGGTCGAGGCTGGCGGTCTGCATGCCGGGCGTGATCCAGTTCTTGCCGTGCGGCAACAGCGCCGTGCCCAGCAGCGCCATGTCCGACGCATAGGCCAGGATCGCGCGGTGCATCGCCGGATCGTCGCCGATCGGCGCGACCAGGCGGAACCAGTTGGCGTAGTGCGGCTCCTGCGGGGCAGGGTCGATCCAGCTGCGGGGATTGACCGGGCGCACTTCGATCGGCCGCCAGCGGAGCATGTGCGCGCGGAATTTCTCGGGGATGCCATCGATATTCTCGAGGCGCAGGTCGCGGTCGGAGCGAAGGTCCTCGGGCGGCAATACGTCGGGCATCGCGTGCTGATGGTGCAGCCCCTCTTCGGGCATCTGGAACGACGCCGCCATGTTGAGGATCGGCTGGCCCTTCTGCATCGCGATCACGCGCCGGGTTGCAAAACTCCGCCCTTCAAAGTCGCGGACCACGCGGAAGACGATCGGATAGTCCTCGTTGCCCGGCCGCATGAAATACGCGTGCAGCGAGTGCGCGGCCTTGGGGCCTTCGGTCGAGCGTTGCGCCGCCTGCAAAGCCTGCGCGATCACCTGCCCGCCGAACACGCGGCCGACCCCGCCGGGCTGGCGCTTCCCGACATAGAGATCGGTGTCGACCTCCTCGATTTCGAGCAGATCGACGAGACCCTGCGCGAGTGCTTCGGGCGACGTATCGACGATATTCAAGTCCATCTGACCTCCGTGTTCACCCGCGAAGGCGGGCGCCCAGTCTGGGCCCCTGCCTTCGCGGGGGTACACCCTAGGGTCAATACCCCGCCGCTATCGCCAAACGATCCGCATGGAAGTTCGCATCCCCGAACATCTCGGCGAGCACCCGCGCACGCTTCATATAGAAGCCGATGTCGTATTCGTCGGTCATGCCGATGCCGCCATGCATCTGCACGCCCTCCTGCACGCTAAGCGTCGTCGCCAGCGCGGTCATCGCCTTGGCCACCGACACCGCCTCGTCGGCGCGGTCGCTGCCCTGGTCGAGCAGTTGCTGCGCCTTGAGGACGGCGGCACGCGCCACCTCCATCTCCGAATAGAGGTGCGCGGCGCGGTGCTGGAGCGCTTGGAAGCTGCCGATCAGCGTCCCGAACTGCTTGCGCTCCTTCATATAGCCGATCGTCATGTCCATCGCCCCGCCACCGACGCCGAGCAGCTCCGCCGACGCGCCGGTCCGCCCCGCGCGCAACAGCCGATCGAGCGGCGTACGCCCGGCATCCACCTCGCCGATCACTGCGTCCGCATCGACCTCGACGCCCTCGAACTCGAGCCGCGCGGCCAAGCTCGAATCCGCAAGGCGTTCGGCGTTTGCCGTCAGTCCTGCGGCATCCTTCGGTACGGCGAACAGCGTGATACCGTCCGTGTCGTTATCCGACCCTCCGGTGCGCGCGGCGACGATGATCAAGTCGGCGGTATGGCCATGCATCACGAACCGTTTGGCGCCGGTCAGCTTGAACCCGTTACCCGAGCGTTCGGCCTTCATCGCGACAGTATCGCGGTGCTTGGCGCCCTCGTCGATCGCCAGTGCGGCGACGGTTTCGCCGGCGATAATGCCGGGGAACCAGCGTTCGGCCTGCGCCGTGCTCTTCAAGGCCTCGACCGCCGCGACCGCGGTGGAGAGGAACGGGGAGGGGGACAGGTTGCGGCCGATTTCCTCCAGCACCACGCCAGCCTCGACATGCCCGAGCCCTAGCCCGCCTTGGGCCTCACCGATCAGGATTCCGGTAAAACCCATCTCCGCAAACTGCTTCCACAGGTCGCGCGAGAAGCCGGTCTTGTCGTCGGCATCGCGCAACGCGCGCATGTGGCTGACCGGCGCGTGCTCGGCGACGAAATCGCGGATGGTGTCCTGAAGGACGGTCTGGTCGTCGTCTAGATACAGTGGCATATTTTCGTCCTTCTGCTCCCTCGCCCCGTCGGGGAGAGGGTCGGGGTGAGGGGCTGTTGGGTCGGATCGTCTGAGCCCCCTCTCACCCGCCTGCGCCTCGCTGCGGCACCCTCTCCCCGAAGGGGCGAGAGAGTTACGCCGGCAATTCCAAGATGCGCTTGGCGATGATGTTGAGCTGGATCTCGCTGGTCCCGCCCTCGATCGAGTTCGCCTTGGTGCGCAGCCACGACCGCGGGATCGCACCGCCGCGCGACCGTTCGCTGTCCCATTCGAGCGCGTCCGATCCGCCCGCCGCCATCATCAATTCGTACCGGCCCTTGTTCAGCTCGGTGCCGTAATATTTCATCATGCTAGGCTGGGCCGGGTGCGCCTTGCCCGCCTTCAGCTCGTCGATGAACCGCTCGGACATCGCCCCGAACGCCTTCGCCCGCACTTCGAACAACGCGATCGACGCGCGCAACAGGGGATCGGCCAGCCGCCCGTCATGCCCGAGACCAACGGTCGCGATCGCCCCGTCGATCAGCGGGTTGCCGCCGCTCGACGCGAGGCCCATCCCCGAGATCATCTCGCGCTCATGCCCAAGCAGATACTTCGCGACGTCCCAGCCCTTGTTCTCCTCGTAGACGCGGTTGACCTTGGGCACCTCGACATTGTCGAAGAACGTCTCGCAGAACGGCGAATTGCCGCTGATCAGCAGGATCGGCTTGGTCGACACACCCGGCGAGGCCATGTCGAACAGCACGAAGCTGATCCCGCCCTGCTTCGACGTCTTGTCGGTGCGGACGAGGCAGAAGATCCAGTCGGCCTTGTCGGCGTAGGACGTCCACACCTTCTGGCCGTTGACGAGATAATGGTCGCCCTTGTCCTCCGCCGAGGTGGCAAGCCCGGCAAGATCGGACCCCGCATTCGGCTCCGAATACCCCTGGCACCAGCGGATCTTCCCGCGTGCGATCTTGGTCAGGTGATCGAGCTTCTGTTCCTCGGTACCGTATTTCAGCAGTGCCGGCCCGAGCATCGAGATCCCGAACGAGTTGAGCGGGTTGCGCGCCTTTATTGCCGCCATCTCTTCGCGCAGGATCTTCGTCTCCGCAGGCGACAACCCGCCGCCGCCATACGCCTTGGGCCAATCCGGCACAGTCCAGCCCTTCGCGGCCATCTTGTCGAGCCACTCCTTCTGCGCAGGCGACGAAGGCTTGAACTGTCGCCCGCCCCAGCAGACGTCGTCCTCGGAACGCACGGGTTTGCGCATCTCGGACGGGCAATTTTCCGCGAGCCACGCACGCGTTTCGGACCGGAAAGTATCGAGGTCGGACATCGGATCAGCTCCTGCTTAGTCGATTACACAGCGCGGCGACGGCGATCGCGTCGTGGTCGCGGTAACGGTTGGTGATGACCTGCACGCCGATCGGCAGGCCGCGCGGGTCGATCCCGACGGGCACGCTGGTCGCGGGCAGATTGGGGAAGGTGGCGAGCCCGGCCCAGGCGAACTGGACGCCGAACGGGGTGTCCTCGCCATCGATCGACAGCGTGCGCCGCGCGACGTTGCGCTCGGCGATATGCGCGAAGGCGTTCACGCCGCTCGCCGGCGCGATCACCGCGTCGAACTGCTCGAACAGCGCACCCCAGGCGCGTTGCAACCGCGCCTGCGAATCGAGCAGGTCGAACCAGTGCGACAGCGTCGCGACCTTGCCGTCGCGTGCAGGCCCGCCGCGGGTCATCGCGATGCCGAGCATCCGCATATAGTCGGCGTGCTGCGCGGCGAGGTCGATCGGTGGCGGTGCATGCGATACGGTTGCGCCCGAGCGGGCCAGCGCTTCGCCGACATGCTCGATAGCCGACACGATCGACGCATCGACGCGCGCCGCCGGATGCGCCGTCAGCAAGAGGATACGCGATCGGGCTAGGTCGACGCTCGGGCGAGGCAGCGGAAGATCGGCTAGAACGTCGAGCGCAACGGCCAGATCCTCGGGATTGCGCGCGAGCGGCCCGATCACGCCGAGAACCGCGCTCGCTCCATCGGTGCCGGGTACGCGATGTCCGATATCTGACAAGGCGCCATAGGTCGGCTTGTGCCCCCAGACGCCACAGAACGCGGCCGGCACGCGGATCGAGCCGCCGATATCGGAGCCGAGCTCGAGCGGTACCATGCCCGATGCGAGCGCCGCCGCAGCACCACCCGACGATCCGCCGGGCGTCAGCGTCGGATCGAGCGGATGGTTCGTCCGGCCATGGATCGGGTTGTCCGCCTGCCAGTCGCTCAGCCGCACCGGCACGTTGGTCTTGCCGAGGATCACCGCGCCCGCCGCCTTCAACCGCGTGACGGCTACGGCATCGCTGTCGACGACATTGTCGCGGTGGACCCCGACGCCCCAGCTGGTCGGCAAGCCGGCGACGTCGAACGATTCCTTGACCGTCATCGGTACGCCGAACAGCGGACGGTCGTCCGGACCCTCCGCATTGAGCGCCCGCGCCGCTTCTCGCGCCCGTGCAAAATCGCGCACGACAACGGCGTTGATCGCACCGTCGCGTGCCTCGATCCGCGCGATCGCCGCATCGCACTCGGCGAGCGCGGTCGTCTCGCCCGCACGGATTGCCGCCACCGTCTGGAGTGCGGACCGCTCCATCAGCGCGCGACTACCGGCAAGAAACGACCGCGACCGATCACTTCAGTCGGCCACCCGATGCCGCGGCGTCCTTCAGCGACTTCGCCACCGGGAACCCGTATTTCTCCAGCCCCGCGACGACCTTCGCCAACCCCTCGGACTGCGCCCAGAACATCGGCCCGCCGCGATACACCGGCCAGCCGTAGCCGTAGATCCAGACCACATCGACGTCCGACGCGCGCTGCGCCTTGCCCTCTTCGAGGATCAGCGCGCCCTCGTTCACCATCGTGTAGAGCGTCCGCACGACGATCTCCTCGTCGCTGATCTCGCGCGGCGTCACGCCCGACTTCTTGCGGAAATCGTCGATGATCTCGGTGACCCGCGAAGAGTTCGATGGCGTCCGCTTCTCGTCGTAATCGTAGAAGCCCGCCTTGATCTTCTGGCCCCAGCGGTTCTCAGCCGCCAGCGCATCGCGGATGTTCTCGATCCGGCTCGGGTCGCGGTGCCAGCCGATGTCGACGCC
>Ga0265798_10003413_pt1 | contig 22574 bp, 9 predicted proteins | sample P3T30metagenome_FD_192430 | JGI IMG/M metagenome (GOLD analysis project Ga0265798, IMG submission 192430) | Plant litter microbial communities from East Loma Ridge, Irvine, California - P3 T30 | ecosystem: Environmental > Terrestrial > Plant litter > Unclassified | place: USA: California... | reverse complement strand
GTCGTCCCTGCGAATGCAGGGACCCAATTTGGACGCGTCAACGCAAGGCTTGACACTTAGATCCCTGCCTTCGCAGGGACGACGCTTTATTGGCTGCTGGACGGATCCATTTCTTGCTCGGCCAAAGCGTCAACATCGCGGACGCGCTCTTGGTGATGCACCGAAGACCGTCGTCCCTGCGAAGGCAGGGACCCAATTTGCACGCGTCAACGAAAGGCTTGACACTTGGATCCCTGCCTTCGCAGGGACGACGTTTTTGGGCTGCTGGACTGTTCTATTTCTTGCTCGGCCAGGGCGTCAAAATCTCGAACCCGTTCTTGGTCACCGCAATCATGTGCTCCCACTGCGCGGAGAGCGAGCGGTCGCGCGTCACCACGGTCCAGCCGTCGTCGAGCTGTTCGACGTCGGCCTCGCCCAGGTTGATCATCGGCTCGACCGTGAAGGTCATGCCTTCCTTGATCAGCATGCCGGTGTTCGGACGGCCGTAGTGCAGCACCTGCGGGTCTTCGTGGTAGACCTTGCCGATGCCGTGGCCGCAGTATTCGCGCACCACCGAATAGCCGGCGGCTTCGGCCAGCTTCTGGATCGCGTGGCCGACGTCGCCCAGGCGCGCGCCCGGATGCACGGCGCGGATGCCGGCCATCATGGCGTCGTAGGTGGTGTCGACCAGCTTCTTCGCTTCGGGGCTCGGGGTGCCGGCGAAGTACATGCGGCTGGTGTCGCCGTGCCAGCCGTCCTTGATCACGGTGACGTCGATGTTGACGATGTCGCCGTCCTGCAGGATGTCGCTGGGACTGGGAATGCCGTGGCAGACCACCCCGTTGATCGAGGTGCACAGGGTCTTGGGGAAGCCGTGGTAGCCGACGTTGGCCGGCGTGGCCTTCTGTACCTTGCGGATGTATTCGTGGCAGCGGCGGTCGAGTTCCTCGGTCGAGACGCCGGGCACCACGAATTCGCCGATCATTTCCAGCACCTCGGCCGCGAGGCGGCCCGAGACGCGCATCTTGGCGATGTCTTTGTCGTTCTTGAGTTTGATAGCCATGTTTCAGGTTCGATGAGCCGGCGCGGAAAGGGAAGGGCGCGGCGGCCAAACGCTCATGATACCGTGTCGCGGCGAAGCGCGCCGGTACAAATAATAATGCCCGCCGGGCGAACCCGGCGGGCATCGGTCAGGTCTTCATGCAAGCGGCCCGGGGGCCGCCGTCATCAGAAGGCCTGGTTGTAGCGCACGTAGACGAAGCGGTCGATCGGCAGGTTGGCGTCGACAGCCGACGACGAAGCGGCGCCGAGCACGGTGGTGCGCGGGTTCTTGTCGAAGATGTTGTTCGCGCCGACCATGATCGTGCCCTTCCACGGGGTCTTGTACGACACGCTCACGTCGTTGTAGACCATCGCGCCGAGGCGGTTGTAGCCGGTGCCGAAGCTGGTGCTGGCGGTCGGGTACTTGCACTCGGTATCGTCGTAGCACAGGTCCTTGACGCGGCCGAAGTAGCGCGCGGTCCAGGTGGCGTTCCAGTTACCCATGTTCCAGTCCAGGGTGACGTTCGACTTGACGCGGTAGTAAGCCACACCGTTCTCGTCGTAGTCGCCCAGGTAGCTGATCTGCTCGGAGCCGTCGCCCGGATTCGTGGTGTACTTGGTCACGAAGGTCGATTCGGCGCGCACGCCGAACTGGCCCCACTTGGCGCTGCGCGGGAAGCGGTAGGCCAGCGACAGGTCGTAGCCTTCGGTTTCCAGCGAACCCAGGTTGGCGTTGCCGCGCGACAGGTTTACGACCTGGCCGCTGGCGTCACGCACGATCGACTGGCAGTAGGCCGAGATGTTCTGGGTGTAGCAGTACTTCAGAACATCGTTGGCGGTGATGCCGGTGATGATGTTGGTGACCTTGATGTTGTACCAGTCCAGCGAACCCGAGAAGCCCGGCAGGTAGGACGGGTTGTACACGAAGCCCAGGGTGTTGGTCTTCGCGCGTTCCGGTTGCAGCGAGGAATTGCCCGCGCCCGACAGGAACGGCGCGATACTCTGCGTGCCGCGGGTGCTGGTGATCGGGGTCTTGGTCTGGTCGACCTGGGCGAAACCTGCGCCGGCGCCGGCGCCGGCGCAACGGGCGGCCACGGCCGGGTTGCGTGCAGCTTCGCCGAACTGGCGGTCGCAAGGATCGAGGTAGGTGTCGTAGGTCTGCGAGCCGCCGCCGAAGGTATCACCCACGGTCGGTGCACGGAAGCCCTGGGCCCAGGTACCGCGGACCAGCACGTCCTTGATCGGCTTCCACATGAAGCTGGCCTTGCTGTTGTGGGTGCTGCCGAAGTTGCTGTAGTCCGAGTAGCGGGTAGCCAGGTCGACGCTCAGCAGGTCGGCGAAACGCACGCCCTTCAGGATCGGGATGTTGGTCTCGAGGTAGGCTTCACGCACCTGGTACTTGCCGCGGGTCGGGTTGCCGGCCAGGTCGGTCGAATAGCCCGACTGCTCGAACTGGCCCGGCTGCTCGTAGCCACGCACTTCGCGGTGCTCGATGCCGCCCGCCACGCCCAGCATGCCTGCCGGCAGCTGCAGCACTTCGCCGCTGATGTTGGCGGTGGCGCTGTTGATGGTGCTGCCGTAAGTTGCCTGGCCGACGCTGTTCACGTAGTTCAGCACTTGCTGGTTCGATGCCGACGGACCGCCGATGATGTTCCACGGGGTGCACTCGGCCAGCGGGATCGGGCTGCCTGCGGTGCCGCACTGGACCTGGCCGCCGGCGTTCATGAAGGACGGGCCCAGGGCCTTCTTCAGGTTCAGCAGGTTGATGTTGCCGGTGCCGTAGGTCGAACCGCGCACTTCGCTGTGGTTGTAGCCGACGTCCCAGTTCCAGGCCTTGCCCTTGACTTCGAAGTTGCCCGACAGGGTGGCATCGACGTGGAAGGTGCGGTTTTCGTTGTCGGTGACGCGCGGCATTTCGATGGTGCGGCGCGAGAAGTACAGGTCTTCACCGAAGGGGTTGTAGTAGCTGTTCTTGTCGATGTAGACCGGATAGTTCGACTGGGTGTCGCTGCGCAGCGGGTAGCCGGCGATCTGGGTGGTCGACTTGCGCTGCGAGTACATCGCAGTGGTGGTGAACTGCATGTCGTACGGCAGTTCCAGCGTGCCCTTGGTGAACAGGGTGTCCAGACGGTTCGGCATCAGGAACATCATCTGGCTGGCGCTGTTGAACTTGTCGTCCGGCACGTCGCCGTTGTACGGGTGATAGTTGTTGATGTTACGCGGATCGGCGCCGACGCCGCCCGGGTGGTTGATCACGTACTGCTGGAGCGCGCTGTTTTCGTTGAGCGACGAAATATTACCCCACGGTCCCGAACCGAGGCCGTCGGTCGGGTGCGTCGGGCCGTTCGGGAAGCGCGTGATGTCGCGCTTGCTTGCCCACACTTCGCCCTGCTCGGTGTGCGACAGGCCGAACATGACCGAAGCCTTGTCGGTCGCGGCGCCGTAGCTGATCGAGAAGTCCTTGGCCTTGCCGTCACCCTTGTCGTTGGCGCCGCTGTACAGGCTCAGCTGGCCGCCGTCGAGGCGCTTCTTCAGGATGATGTTGACCACGCCGGCGATCGCGTCCGAACCGTAGATCGAGGAGGCGCCGTCCTTCAGCACTTCGATGCGATCGATCATGGCCGACGGGATGGTCGACATGTCGGTGTAGCCGTTGACGGTCTGGGTCCAGCGCTTGCCGTCCACCAGCACCAGCACGCGGTTCGAACCCAGGTTACGCAGGCTGATGTACTGGCCGCCGTTTTCGTTGTCCGAGGTCAGGGAGCCGCCGCGGCTGAAGTCAGGGGTGCCGGCCGAGGACAGCTGGTTCAGGATGTCGCCGACGGTGACCAGACCGGTCTTCTGGATCTGTTCCTGGGTCATCACCTGGATCGGCTGCGCCGTTTCCATGTCAATCTGGCGGATACGCGAACCGGTCACTTCGACGCGCTGCAGGGGAGCGCTGTTCTGCGCTTCTTGCGCATAGGCTGCGTGCATCCCGAAGGCGACACCGCCCACGCACATCAGGCGGATCGATCGAGACAAGACTTTTTCCATCATGTTGCAAAACTCCTAGGGGTTGAGGCACGGCAGGCTACGGCCGTGGAACACGTTCGCTCACGCGACTGTCTCGGAAAACATGCAAAAGTGTTTTTCCAAGCGGGCAATGGAATCACCTGGGGCCGCAGCCTGTCAATGACGCACATACGCATATTTGAAAGTGTTGCAGTCTTGCGTACTGACGCGGATTGTCACGACAATGTCAATACGGTTCAATATTTACAGAGGATTAAGACACAAAATTTCCATTTTGAAAATGGTGGTCTCGGAAATGCGGTCGCGAAGTGTCGCACCAAGATAGTGCTTTGAAAAGTGGGATCGCACTAAATAGGAACGTAAATGTGGCGTAATTGAAAAATCTGTCACATTTTTGCAACAACAGATATGTAAGCGATTACATACATATGTTACGAACCATTGGCCATTTTTCGCACGGAAACCGCCTCCGTACGCCTGATGAACGGTGACAGGGGTATGACAGCCGCGTTGTTAATCTACAACAGGCAAGAACATGGGTGGGGGAGGGAAATACCGGCCTTTGGGCCGAAAAAAATGCCCGCCGGGCAAGCGCGGCGGGCATTGGCAGGACGCGGCGGCAGGGCGCCGCCGCGTTTGCTGCTTAGAAGGACTGGTTGTAGCGCACGTAGACGAAACGGTCGATCGGACGTTCCGGATCCACCGAGGAGGACGAGGAGGTACCCCAGGTATAGGTGGTGTTGCTGTCGTAGACGACGATCGGCTTGCGGTCGAACACATTGTTGGCGCCGACCATGATCTTGGCCTTCCATGGCAGCGCGTAGGCGATCGACAGGTCGCTATACGACATCGAACCCAGTTCGGCGTAGCCGGTGCCCCAGCTGGTCTTGGCGTTCGGGTTGCTGCACTCTTCGTTGCGCACCGCGCTCCAGCAATGGACTTTCACGCCGCTGTAGTAGCGGGTGGCCAGGGTGGCGCTCCAGTTGCCGAGGGTCCAGTCGAGGGCCAGGTTCGACTTCACGCGGTTGTACGAGAATTCGCCGGCATATTCGGTCGGGTCGGCGGTCGCGGTGCTGCGGATCTTGAAGGAGTCGACATAGGTCGATTCCGAGCGGATGCCGAACTGGCCGTAGGGCGTGCGCGGCAGGCGGTAGGCGAAGGTCAGGTCGACGCCCTTGGTGGACAGCTCACCCAGGTTGGCATTGCCGCGCGACAGGGTCGAGATCATGCCGGTGCTTGGATCGCGCTGGATCTTGTCGCAGAACGATTGCACGCTGTTGATGTAGCACTCGTTGATTTCGTAGGTCGCGGTGACGCCGGTGATGCGGTTCTTCACGCGGATGTCGAAGTAGTCCAGCGACATGGTCAGGCCCGGCACGAAGGACGGGCTGTAGACCAGGCCGGCGGTCTTGGTGGTCGCGGTTTCCGGCTGCAGCGCGTCGTTGCCGGCGCCGGTGTTGAACGGTACCGGGCTCTGGGCGCCGCCGGCGCTGACCGGGGTGCCGGCCTGGTTGCGCTGGCGGAAGCCGGCCGGGACGCCGGCGGCGGCGCAGCGTGCCGCCACGGCCGGGTTCTTGGCCGCCTCGCCGTACAGGCTGTCGCAGGCGTCGAGGTAGGAATCGTAGGACTGCGAACCGCCGCCGAAGGTATCGCCCACGGTCGGGGCGCGGAAGCCTTCGGCCCAGGTCGCGCGCGCCAGCAGGTCCTTGCTCGGCTTCCACATCAGGCTGACCTTGCTGTTGGTCGTATTGCCGAAGTTGCTGTAGTCCGAATAGCGCGAGGCCACGTTCAGGCTCAGCAGCTCGGCCAGGGGCACGCCCTTCAGCAGCGGGATGTTGAACTCGACATAGGCTTCCTTGACCGAGTACTTGCCGACGGTCGGGTTGCCGGCCAGGTCGGTCGAGAAGCCCGATTGCTCGAACTGGCCCGGACGGTCGTAGCCGCGCACGTCGCGGTTCTCGAGGCCGGCCGCCATGCCGACGGTGCCGGCCGGCAGGTTGAACAATTCGCCGGTGATGTCGGCGGTGGCGCTGTTGACCGTGCTGCCGTAGGTGGCCTGGCCGGTCGACATGACGTAGTTCAGCACCTGCTGGTTCGACGCCGACGGACCGCCCAGCACGTTCCACGGCGTGCACTCGGCCAGCGGGATCGGGCTGGCGGCGGTGCCGCATTGCACCGCGCCGCTGGCGTTCATGAAGGACGGGCCGAGGGCCTTCTTCAGGTTCAGCAGGTTCAGGTTGCCGGTCTGGGTCACGGTGCCGCTGATGGCGCTGTGGTTGTAGCCGACGTTCCAGCTCCACTGCTTGTCCCAGACCTTGAATTCGCCGTCCAGCACCGCATCGATGTGCAGGGTGCGGTTTTCGTTCTCGGTCACGCGCGGCACTTCGGTGGTGCGGCGCGAGAAGTACAGGTCCTGGCCGCGGCCCGGCGCCACCGAGTTGCCGTAGGGATTGTAGTAGCTGTTCTTGTCGATGAAGACCAGGTATTTCGACTGCACGTCGCTGCGCAGCGGATAGCCGGCCACCTGGCGCGAGGATTCGCGCTGCGAATACATGGCGGTGGTGGTCAGGCGGGTGCCGTAGGGCAGGGCGATGCTGCCCTTGGTGAACAGGTTCGTCAGCCGGGTCGGCGACGTGTACATCATCTGGCTGCTCGAGTTGAAGACGTCGGCGTCGGCCCCGGTATAAGCGTGGTAGTTGGCCGGATTGCGCGAATCGGTGCCGGTGCCGTCGCCGAGCGGGCCGCCGGTGTGGTTCAGGATCTGGTTGAAGCCGCCGTTGGCGGCGGTGGTGTTCGAGGCGCCGGTGGCGGTGACCGGGGTGATGCGGCCCCAGGGACCGGCGCCGTAGTTGGCGTTCTTGTGGTTGGGGCCGAAGCTGTAGGCGGTGATCTCGCGGTCCTTGGCCCACACCGTGCCTTCTTCGGTGTAGCTGAGGCCGACCATGATGTCGGCCTTCTCGTTGCCGGCGCCGTAGCTGAGCGAGTAATCCTTGTTCTTGCCGTCGCCCTTTTCGTTCTGGCCGACGTAGGCGCTGGCCTGGCCGCCTTCCATGGTCTTCTTGAGGATGATGTTGACCACGCCGGCGATCGCGTCCGAGCCGTAGATCGAGGAGGCGCCGTCCTTCAGCACCTCGATGCGTTCGATCATCGAGGCCGGCACGGTCGACAGGTCGGTGTAGCCGGCCACGGTCTGGGTCCAGCGCTTGCCGTTGACCAGCACCAGCAGGCGGTTCGCGCCCAGGTTGCGCATGTTGATGAACTGGCCGCCCTGCTCGCGGTTCGAGGTCAGGGTCGAGCCCTTCGAGAAGGCCGGCGTGCCGGCTGCCGACAGGTTGTTGATGATGGAGCCGACGGTGACCAGGCCCGTTTTCTGGATCTGTTCCTGGGTCATCACCTGGACCGGTTGTGCCGTTTCCAGGTCCACCTGGCGGATGCGCGAGCCGGTCACTTCGACGCGCTGCAGCGATTCCTGCGCCTGGGCAAAACCTGTCATTACCTGCATGGCAATGGCGACGGCCATTGCGATCTTCGTTCGTTGTTGCATGAGCTCTCCGAAATGGGACAGGGGCGGCGCGACTCGTGGCCGCGGGCCTCCTGCGACTAACAACCAAACAACCCGTACGCGCCGGCATCCGCCGCTTCCATCGCCGTGCATGCACGCATGGACAAGCGTGCGTTTTCGTACATACGTGAACGCTATGGAAGCATTCGGTATTGACTAGTGTCAATATAAAAAAGTGGTTTTTTGGAAAGGTGGAGTAAAAACAACATTTAACAAAATCGCGTGCACTGTGTCGGACGGCGGATGCACGGCAGGGGGGCGCGGATGCACGGCTACAGGGCACGGCAGCGCCGCCGGAAAGGCGGCAAGCGCTGCGTCGTGCGAGCTGGAGCGGAGGTTGGAAGCGGAGAAGCGGACGCGCGTCAGGCGCCCAGGCAGGCTTGCCACAGGCGCGTCACGCTGGCGGCGTGCCCGGCCACCAGCGCCGGGTCGACGCTGGCATTGTCCTGGCCCTGCAGGCGCACCTGGTGCTGCAGGCGGCGCATGGTGCGGTAGGCGTCGGCGCTGCCTTCGGCCAGGACCGGGTCGATCAGGCCGAGCTGGCTGCACAGGCGCAGCAGGGCGATGTTGCCGACGTTCGCCGTCAGTTGCGGATAGGTGGCGGAGTGCAGCAGCACCAGGTACTGGACGATGAATTCGATGTCGATCATGCCGCCTTCGTCCTGCTTGAGGTCGAACAGGCCGCTGCGGTTCGGGTGGGCCTCGCGCATGCGCTGGCGCATCTTGACGACTTCGTCGCGCAGTTCGGTGGCGCGTTCCGAACGGTCCTGGCGCAGCACCCGCTCGCGGGTCGCCTCGAAGCGCGCGCCGATGGCGGCGTCGCCGGCGCAGAAGCGCGCCCGCGTCAGCGCCTGGTGTTCCCAGATCCAGGCCGAACCCTGCTGGTAGCGCTCGAAGGCGTCGCAGGACGAGACCAGCATGCCGCTGGCGCCGTCCGGACGCAGCGCGGTGTCGATGTCGAACAGGATGCCGGCCGCCGTGTGCGTGGTCATCCAGGTAATGAAGCGCTGGGCCAGCTTGGCATAGTTGGACGGCGCATCCTGGTCGTCGTCGTCGAACAGGAAGATGACGTCGAGGTCGGACACATACCCCAGTTCCTTGCCGCCCAGCTTGCCGTAGGCGATCACGGCGAAGCGCGGCACCTCGCGGTGGCGCTTCGGAATCGTCAGCCAGGCGCGCCGCACCACCTCGGCCACGACCAGGTCGGCCAGCGCCGACAGGTGGTCGGCCAGGCGCTCGACCGAAAGCTCGCCGGCCAGGTCCAGCGCCAGCAGGCGGAACATGTGGGCATGGTGGGCTTCGCGCAGGATGTCGAGCTGGCGTTCGGTGTCGCCGGCGGCGGCGTCCAGGCGGAAAGCGAGCTCGGCCGCCACCTGGGGCAATTCCCCGGCGGCGTCGCCGCGGTCGTCGAGCAGCTCGTCGAGCAGGATCGGATGCTGGGTCAGGAAGGTGGCGGCCCAGCCGCTGGCATTGATCATGCGGATCACGCGCTCGAGCGTGTGCGGGTATTCGGTCAGCAGCGACAGGTAGGCCGAGCGGCGCGCGATGGCCTCGAAGAAGTCGAGCAGGCGTCCGAGCGTGGCCGCATGGCTGCCCAGGCCCGCCTCGGCCACCACGGTGGCGATCTGGGGCAGGGCGGCGTTGACCAGCGCCACCAGGCGCTGGCGGCTGGCCTCGGGCAGGGTCTGCAGGCGCGGCGCCTGCCAGGTGGCGACCAGGCGGTTGGCGCCCGCCCGCGCATCGTCGAAGCCGAGCGCGGCCATGCGTTCGGCGATGGCGTCGCGGTTGTCCGGATCGGAAATCGACGCGTCCGGATCGACGTCGTCGTTATTGCCGCCCTTGTCGGCGAAGATCGCATCGAACTGGCTGGCGACGAAGCTGCGCCGCGCATCGAGCGCGGCCAGCAGCGCGGACTCGTCGGGCATGCCCATCATGCGCGCGACGATGGCGCGGTCGGCGGGCGCGGCCGGCAGGGTGTGGGTCTGGGCGTCTTCGAGGTATTGCAGGCGGTGTTCCAGATTGCGCAGGAAGGTATAGGCTTCCAGCAGCGCCTCGACCACGTCGGCCGAGAGCAGCTCGCGTTCGGCCAGCAGGCGCAGGGTCAGGCGGGTGGAGCGCTCGCGCAGGGCGGCGTCGCGCCCGCCGCGGATCAACTGGAACACCTGGGCCAGGAACTCGATCTCGCGGATGCCGCCGCGCCCCAGCTTGACGTTGTGGCTACGCTCCGGATGCATGCGCTCCTGGCGCTTGACCTCGGCGCGGATCTGGGCGTGCATATTGCGGATCGCATCGATCACGCCGAAATCGAGGTAGCGCCGGAACACGAAGGGCCGCACGATGGCGTCGAGCGCGGCGATATCGACGGCGTCGCCGGTGACCGCGCGCGCCTTGACCCAGGCATAGCGTTCCCATTCGCGGCCCTGGACGATCAGGTAGTCCTCGACCATGTTGAGGCTGGCCGCGAGCGGGCCGGATTTGCCGTTCGGCCGCAGCGCCATGTCGACCCGGAAGGTGAAGCCGTCCTCGGTGATCTCGGACAGGGCCGCGATCAGCTTGCGCCCCAGGCGCACGAAGAATTCGTGGTTCGACAGGGATTTCTGGCCGGGGCCGGCCTGGGTGTCGCCATCCTCGGGATAGACGAAGATCAGGTCGATGTCCGACGAAACATTGAGCTCGCCGCCGCCATGCTTGCCCATGGCCAGTACCATCATCTGCTGGGGCCGGCCCGATTCCTCGCCGACCGGGGTGCCGTGCACGGCCGTCATCTCGGCCATCAATTCGCCGAGGTGGGACTGGACCGCGAAGTCGGCGAAGCGGCTCATGGCGCTGACGACTTCGTCGAGGTCGGCTTTTCCTTCGAGGTCGCGGCGGATGATGGCGCACACCAGCAGGTTGCGCAGGCGCCGCATGGCGCGTCCGAGCGGCAGGGGGGCGCCGCGTCCGCTGTCAGCCTCGGTCTTCAGCGCTGCGCCAAGATCGAGCCGGGCCAGCGATAATCCGGCCAGGGTGGCGACGCGCGCGGCGCGTCCGGGCTCGGCGGCCAGCCAGCGTTGATAGAAACGCGAGGCGGCGGCCGGCGTGGCTTCAGGGGAAGAATCGGGAATGGACGGGTCCTGATCGGACGAAGCTTGCATCATTGGGGCGACTCCAGACGTTTTTGTGCGTTCCGCGAGGCTTTCTATGGGGTAAAATTGCCCGCCACGCTGCCCTGGGTCAGCGTGATGGTAGTGAGACGCCGCGAATGTTGCAAGCGCTATCTTATTGACGAATATACACGGGACATCGACGGCCGTCGCGGCGGCGGTCGGGACCGGCGCCGCAGCGAGGCGCCCGGTTTCGCCGGGCTGCAACGGCCGGCGGGATTCCTATTGACGGCGAGCTTTTTGAGCACCTTGATGCACAACCCGGAACCGCAGGCGGAACAGCAGAGCGAGCAGGAGCGAGGGCCTCCGCACGCCCATGCCCAGCCGCACGCCCATCCCGACCTGGCCGAGCGCTGGGCGCGTGCACGCGCATGTTATCGCTATGCCAACCTGGCTTCGCATCATGTGCTCGGCTTCACCATCAAGGCGGTGCTGCTGGTCTACTTCGCCTTCATGCTGCTGTTCCTCCTGCTGCGCTACGCGATCCTTCCGAATATCGACGTCTATAAACCCGACATCGAGCGCGCCGCCAGCCGCGCCCTTGGCAATCCGGTCACGATTTCCCGCGTCTACGCCTCCTGGCGCGGCCTGCATCCAAATCTCTACCTCGGCGACGTCCACCTGCGCGACCGCGCAGGGCGCCAGTTGCTGGCGCTGCCGTCGGTCTCGGCCACGCTGTCCTGGTGGTCGGTGGCGGCGGGCGAACCGCGCTTCGAGTCGATCGAGATCAACCGTCCCGAACTGGACGTGCGGCGCGGCGTCGACGGCACCGTCTATGTGGCCGGAGTACGCATCGACCCGGATAAAAAGGACGATGGCGGCGGCGGCGGCGCCGACTGGCTGCTGCGCCAGCGCGAGATCGTGATCCGGGAGGGCAGCCTGTCCTGGAACGACGCCTTGCGCGGCGCGGCGCCGCTGCAACTGTCGAGCGTGACGATGGTGCTGCAGAACCGCTGGACCACCCACCGCTTCGCGCTCAAGGCGGCCCAGCCGGCCGGCCAGGGCGATCCGCTCGACGTCCGCGCGCGCTTCACCCATCCGCCCTTCGGCGCCCGGCCATCGGACGCCACGCGCTGGAAAGGCGAGCTGTACGCCGACCTGCGCAACACCGACCTGGCCGCCTGGAAGCAGTACTTCGACTATCCCTTCACGCTGCAGCAGGGCCGCGGCTCGGTGCGCGCCTGGCTCGACATCGACCATGCGCGCCTGGCCGGCTTTACCGCCGACCTGGCCCTGGCCGGCGTCAGCGCGCGCCTTGGCCCGGGCATGCCGCCGCTCGACGTGGCGCGCATGTCCGGCCGGCTGTCGGCCAGCGAAACCCTCGCGCCCGGCGTCGACGACGGCAAGCCGACCTTCGGCGCGCTCGGCCACGAGATCGGCCTGGAAAACTTTTCGGTGGTGACCCACGACGGCGTGGTGCTGCCGCCGGCCACCCTGTCGGAATCCTGGCGCCCGGCCGCGCGCGGCCAGCCCGAGCGCTTCCGGGTGCGCGCCGAGCAGGTCGACCTGGCGCCGCTGGCCGCCCTGGCGGTGCAATTGCCGCTTACGCAAGACCAGCGCCAATTGCTGGCCGAGCTGGCCCCGCGCGGGCGCCTGGTCGACGTCGATGCCGAATGGCGCGGCCGGCTGCCGGCGATCTCGGCCTACCGCGTGCGCGGCCGCGTCGAGGGCCTGGGGATGCAGCCGCTGGCGGCGCGCGGCGCCGTCGCGGCCGGCGCCGGCCGTCCGGCCCAGGTCGCGCGTGCGGCACTGCCGGGTTTCCGCAACCTGAGCGGCAGCATCGATGCCAGCGACGAGGGCGGCAGCGTCAATATCGATGCCGAGAAATTCGCGCTCGACATGCCGGCCTGGTTCGCCGACCCGGAAATGGCCTTCGACCGGCTCGGCCTGCGCGCGCGCTGGAACTGGCCGCAGGACAAGCAGTTGCTGGTCGAAGTCGACAATATGAACTTCAGCCAGGGGGCATTGAAGGCCACGCTGTCCGGACGCCAGCTGCTGCCGCTCGGCCCCGGCCACGGTCCCGGCAGCAGCGACCTGACGGCCACCATCGACAATTTCGACATCGCCAGCATCGGGCGCTGGCTGCCGCTGGCGACGCCCGAACACCTGCGCGACTGGCTCGGCAATGCGCTGCAGGGCGGCACCCTGCGCGAGGCGCGCCTGCGCCTGCGCGGCGACCTGGCCCAGTTCCCGTTCAAGGCGGGCACCGCGGCCGAACGGGCGCGCGGCGAATTCCGCGTCGGCGGGCGCATCGAGAACGGCAAGCTGGAATACGTGCCCGGCCACTACGCCGCCGACGGCCGCTCGCCACTGTGGCCGCTGCTCGAGAACATCAACGGCGCCATCCTGTTCGACCGCGCGCGCATGGAAATCCACGCCGACAACGCGCGCACCGGCGGCGTGGCCCTGTCCAATGTGCGCGCCGTGATCCCCGAACTGGGTACGCACGAACCGGTGCTCGACATCGACGGCAACGCCGCCGGCCCGCTGCAGGAATTTCTGCGCTACGTGGCCGTGACCCCGGTGCTGGAATGGATCGGCCATTTCACCGAGGCCACCCAGGGCAGCGGCCCGGCGCGCCTGGGCCTCAAGTTGCACCTGCCGCTGGCCAGGCTGCACGAGGCCAAGGTGCAGGGCGCGCTGCAACTGCAAAACAATGACGTGACCCTGTTCCCGGAATTGCCGCCGATCCAGGCGGCGCTGGGCCGCGTCGAATTCTCCGAGCATGGCGTGAACCTGAACGGCATCGGCGCCAGCTTCCTCGGCGGTCCGCTGCAATTGTCCGGCGGTACCCAGCGCGACGGCGCCATCGTGATCCGCATGGCCGGCAGCGCCAGCGCCGAGGGCATGCGCGCCACCGCCGCGCTGCCGGCCCTGCAGCGCCTGGGCGCGAAGATGTCGGGCAGCGCGCGCTTCGGCGGCACGGTCACGGTGAAGGACCGCGCCACCCAGATCGTGCTCGACTCGAACCTGGCCGGCCTGGGGCTGGAGTTGCCGGCGCCCCTGAACAAGCCGGCCGCCGACGCGCTGCCGCTGCACTTCACGCTCACCGGCCAGCCGACCGGCGCCGACGGCGTGGGCCGCGACGAGATCCGCGTCACGCTCGGCAACCTGGCCGCGGCGCGCTACCAGCGCGAACACCAGCCGCACGGCCCCTGGGTCGTGAAACGCGGCGGCATCGGCGTGAACGCGCCGGCGCCGGAACCCGACGGCGGCATGATGATCAACGTAAGCATGAAGGCCCTGAACGTCGACCGCTGGCTGGCGGTCGGGGCCGAGATCGCCGGCCAGGGCGAGGGCGCCGCCGGCGCACCGGCGGAAGGCGGCGCCAGTGCCGGCATGGCCCAGTACGTGGTGCCGGACACGATCGCCGTGCGCGCCGGCGAACTGGTCATCGGCGAGCGCGCGCTGCGCGACGTGGTGGTGGGCGTGACCCACCAGCCGGGCTCCTGGCAGGCCAGCATCGATTCGCGCCAGGCGGTCGGCTGGATCACCTGGAACGATACCCCGACCGGCCCGGGCAAGGTGACGGCGCGCCTGGCCTCGCTCGACATCCCGGAATCCTCGGCCAAGGAAGTCAAGGACATGCTCGAATCGAGCAAGGGTCCGGCGGCCGGGATTCCGGGCCTGGACATCGTGGCCGAGCGCTTCGAGCTGTTCGACAAGCAGTTCGGCCGCCTGGAGCTGGTCGCCAGCAATGCCCAGGCCCTGGCCGGACGCGAATGGCGCATCGAGCGCCTGAGCATGACCAACCCGGACGGCCAGCTGCGCGCCAACGGCCGCTGGCTGACGCGCGACGGCAAGAGCAATACCGCACTCAATTTCAATCTCGACATCACCGATGCCGGCCGCCTGCTCGACCGCTTCGGCTTCGCCGAGACCCTGCGCCACGGCAAGGGCAAGCTGTCCGGCGACCTGTCCTGGGCCGGCCTGCCGTATTCGCTCGACATTCCGAGCCTGTCGGGCCAGATCGCGATGAACGTCGAGGACGGCCAGTTCCTCAAGCAGGATCCGGGCGCTGCCAAGCTGCTGGGCGTGCTCAGCCTGCAGATGCTGCCGCGCATGCTCAAGCTCGACTTCCACGACGTGTTCTCGGAAGGGCTGACCTTCGACGGCATCACCGCCAACGCCATGATCCAGCGCGGCGTGGTGCGCACCGACAACCTCAAGATGCACGGGGTGGCGGCCACGGTGCTGATGGACGGCTCGGCCGACATCGCCAACGAATCGACCAATCTGCACGTGGTCGTGATTCCCGAATTTAACCTCGGCACCGGTCCGCTGGTGTATGGCCTGGCGGTCAACCCGGTGATCGGCCTGGGCGGCTTCCTGGCCCAGATGTTCCTGCGCGCGCCGGTGATGAAGGCGCTGACTTATCACATGCAGGTGACAGGACCGTGGAAATCGCCGAATATCGTCAAACTGGACAATCCGGCAGCCAGGGAGGCGCCGCCCGCCGGCGCGGCGCGCCCCAAGAAATAGGGAAGCTCATGAGCAAAACCACGGTCGCAGCGGTACAAATGGTGTCCTCGCCCCACGTCGAGGAGAATCTTGAAACGGCGCGGCGCCTGGTGGGCGAAGCCGCCGCGGGCGGCGCCAGCCTGGTGACCCTGCCCGAATACTGGCCCATCATGGGCATGGCGGACACCGACAAGGTGGCGCGCGCCGAAGCGCCGGGCAGCGGCCCGATCCAGGACTTTTTGGCCGGCCTGGCGCGCGAACACGGCATCTGGCTGATCGGCGGCACCCTGCCGCTGCGCTCCGCCGACGCCGGCAAGGTCTTGAACACCACCCTGGTCCACGACCCGCAAGGCCGGCATGTCGGCCGCTACGACAAGATCCACCTGTTCGGCTTCAACAAGGGCAGCGAATCCTACGACGAGGCGCGCACCATCGTGCCGGGCGCCACCGTCGGCAGCTTCGAGGCGCCGTTCGGCCGCGTCGGCATGTCGATCTGCTACGACTTGCGCTTCCCGGAACTGTTCCGCGCGATGGGCGACTGCACCCTCATCGTGGTGCCGGCCGCCTTCACCCACACCACCGGCCTGGCGCACTGGGAAGTGCTGCTGCGCGCCCGCGCCATCGAGAACCAGTGCTACGTGCTGGCGGCGGCCCAGGGCGGCCTGCATCCGAACGGCCGCCGCACCTTCGGGCACAGCATGCTGATCGACCCGTGGGGGGAGGTGAAGGCGGTGCTGGCGGAGGGGGAGGGCGTGGTCAGCGGAGAGATCGATGCGGCGTACCTGGCCAGGGTGCGCGAGAGCTTGCCGGCACTAAAACACCGCAAGATGTAGGGTGGACGGGTTCCCCGTCCACCCTACGACGCTGCGGCAACGGATATGGCACAATGCCCTATCCTTACCAGAAAGACCTGACGCACATGACTCCATTCGAACCGAATCTTTCCTCCCTCGCGGTCGCGCGCGACGTCCTGCTGACCCCGTTCGGGCTCGACGAAGGCAAGCTGATCACCACGCTCGGGACCATGTTCACGCACAAGGTCGACTACGCCGACCTGTATTTCCAGTTCACCAAGAGCGAAGGCTGGAGCCTGGAAGAGGGCATCGTCAAGAGCGGCAGCTTCTCGATCGACCAGGGCGTCGGCGTGCGCGCCGTGTCCGGCGACAAGACCGCCTTCGCCTATTCCGACGAGATCTCGCAGGCGGCCCTGCTCGACGCCGCAGCCGCCACGCGCACCATCGCGCGCGCCGGCGCCGGCCGTGTGAAAGTGGCCGGCCAGGTGCTGCCGAGCGGCGGCCGCTCGCTCTACCTGCCCAACGACCCGCTGGCTTCGCTCGACGCCACCGCCAAGGTCGCCCTGCTCGAACGCGTCGAGAAGATCGCACGCGCCAAGGATCCGCGCGTGGTGCAGGTGATGGCGGGCCTGGCCGGCGAATACGACGTGGTGCTGGTGGTGCGCAGCGACGGCGTGCTGGCGGCCGACATCCGCCCGCTGGTGCGCGTCTCGGTCACCGTCATCGCCGAGCAGGACGGCCGGCGCGAGGTCGGTTCGTCGGGCGGCGGCGGCCGTTACGACTACGGCTACTTCAGCGACGAGCTGCTCGACAAGTACGCCAGCGAAGCCGTGCAGTCGGCGCTGGTGAACCTGGAAGCGCGTCCGGCCCCGGCCGGTCCCATGACCATCGTGCTCGGCCCGGGCTGGCCCGGCGTGCTGCTGCATGAGGCGGTCGGCCATGGCCTGGAAGGCGACTTCAACCGCAAGGGTTCCTCGGCCTATGCCGGCATGATCGGCCAGCGCGTCGCCGCCAAGGGCGTCACGGTGGTCGACGACGGCACCCTCAAGGACCGCCGCGGCTCGCTCAATATGGACGACGAGGGTAACGCCACCCAGTGCACCACGCTGATCGAAGACGGCATCCTGAAAGGCTATATCCAGGACACCATGAATGCGCGCCTGATGAAGATGCCGGTGACCGGCAACGCGCGCCGCGAATCCTTCGCCCACCTGCCGATGCCGCGCATGACCAACACCTATATGCTGGCGGGCGACAAGGATCCGGCCGAGATCCTGGCGTCGGTCAAGAACGGCCTGTACGCGGTGAACTTCGGCGGCGGCCAGGTCGACATCACCAACGGCAAGTTCGTGTTCTCGGCCAGCGAAGCCTATATGATCGAGAACGGCAAGGTCACCTATCCGGTCAAGGGCGCCACCCTGATCGGCAACGGTCCGGACACCATGAACCGCATCTCGATGATCGGCAACGACATGGCGCTGGATTCAGGCGTGGGCGTGTGCGGCAAGGAAGGCCAGAGCGTGCCGGTCGGCGTCGGCCAGCCGACCCTGCGCATCGATGGCGTGACGGTCGGCGGCACGGCCTGAGCGTTTAGTTGCTGGATGAACGTCGCCCCTGCGAAGGCAGGGGTCCAATCTGCACGCGTTGCGACAGCGCGTAAAACTTGGACCCCTGCCTGCGCAGGGGCGACGTTGTTTCACGTCGCGTTTTCGGCATCAGAAGGTGTATTGCCTTCAGATAAACAAACGAAGCCTATTGACCGTCGCCCCTGCCTGCGCAGGGGCGACGTATTTTTGAGCAGTGTTCTGGTCAGAACGTGTAGCGCCCCCCCAGCGTGAACAGGCGCCCGCGCGCGCCCTCGAAGTCGAGCGGGTTATAGGAGGTGGCGCCATAGGTCAGCGGATCGAGCGGCGCCACCTTGTCGAAGATGTTCTGGATCGAGCCGAAGATTTCCCATTGCGGCATGGGCTTCCAGCGCGCCACCAGGTCCCAGCTCGTGAAGGAAGCCAGTTCGCAATCGCGCGGTGCGTCGGCGCCGCCGGCGAAGTGGCTGGCGCATTCCGTATCGCCCTTGAACAGGGTGTTGTCGATCTTGCCGCGGTAGTTGGCGTTGAGCGATACGCGCCAGTCCCGGCGATCCCAGCCGATACGGAAATTGGCCTTGTTGTCCGGCGTGCCCGAGCAGTTGGAGATGTCGCAATTGCCGTGGGTGCCGGCGAAGTCGCGCGAGGTGCCGTCCAGTTCGGTGCGGGTCCATTCGAACATATGCGTGTACTTCACGTCGAAGGACAGGTTGCCCCAATCCTGCGGCAGGCGGTGGTTGTAGCGCCCGTCGATGTCGACGCCGCGCACCTCGGTCGAGGCGGAGTTGACGTAGCGCGTCTGCACAGCGACGATCTGGCCCGGGTCGCCCGCGACATTGCTGACGTTGGTCGGATCGCGCACCAGTGAGCCGGCGGCGATGGCGGCGTCGATCTGTTCCTGGTTGATCTCGTTCTTGCGCTTGATGCGCCAGTAGTCGACCGAGATGCTGGTGCGCGGCAGCGGATCCCAGATGATGCCCGCCGTATAGCTGCGCGAACGCTCGGGCGACAGCGCCGGGTTGGGCGAGGTGATGACGGCCACCGAGAGCGGGTCGCAGGTGCCAGGCACCAGCAGGGCGCAGCGTACCGGGTCGTCCGCGGTGGCGTAGGCGGCCAGGCCGCCGACGCCGTTTTCCGCCGGGCTGGGCGCGCGGAAGCCGCGTGCGAAGGTGCCGCGCAGGGCGAATTCGCGCGTCGGGGTCCACTTCAGGCCCGCCTTGGGCGTGTAGGCGTGGCCGACGTCGCTGAACTTGTCGAAGCGGATCGCGGCCGAAGCTTCGAGCTTGAAGGGCAGCGGGACCAGCGCTTCGCTGTACAGGGCAAACACGTGGCGGCTGCCGGCATAGGCGGAATAGCCCAGGCCGATGATGTTGCCCAGTTCGGTGCCGGTGGTCGGCCGCAGTTCGCTGCTCTGGTAGCGCCATTCGCCGCCGAGGGCCAGGCCGATGTCGTCCCCGCCCAGCGGATTGGTGAAGGAGCGCGTGCCCTTGAAGTCCCATTGGCTGAGTTTGGTGCGCGCGGCGCTGTTGATCTCGGGCGACAGCGCGGCATACAGTTCCGGCGAGTTCAGGAAGGCGTTTTCGCCGATGCGCCAGAAGGTGCCGGGGGGCAGCGCCGCATAGCGCGGATTGGCCAGCGCGGCATTCACGTTGGCCGCGCTCGGGTCGAGCAGCGCGAAGGCGACGTTGCGCTGCAGGTAGCCGTTCTGGGTGTTGTTGGTGTGGTTGCGCGAGAACAGCAGGGCGGTGTCCCAGTCCCAGCCGAAGTGGGTGCCCTTGGCGCCGCCGACCCAGCGTGCGAAGTCCGACTCGATGAGCGAGCGGCGCGGCCCGACGTCGGCCGCCAGGTAGCGCAGGGTCGCCGCGCTGCTGCCGAAATACGGATTGTCGGGATGGTTCGCTCCCAGGGCCACGATGGAGTTGTTGACCGGTCCGCCCGGATAGCCGACCGAGCCGTTGACGCCGGAGGGCGTGGTCTGGGAATTCGCGCGGCTGCTGTAGTAGTTGAATTCGCTGTAGACCTCGATCTCGGGCGTGGCCTTCCAGGTACCGCGCGCGAAGAAGGTGAGGTTTTCCTGCTTGGGCAGGGCTTGCGAATAGCGCTGGCTGGCGTCGATCAGGCAGCCGCCGCCCGGGTCGCCCTGCGGGTAGAAGCTGAAGAAGGCGGGGCAGGCCGCGGCCGGGAACACCTGGGTGAAGCCGGTGCCGGGGCCGAGGTTGCCGCGGTTGAAGAAGTCGCCGCTGGATCCGACCGGCCGCACGTTGCCGTTGATGGCGCTGCCGGCGCCGCCGCTGCCGGGCACGATGGCGCCGGTGCCGCCCAGGCCTTCTGCCGCCGAGAAGCCCCAGGGCCGCAGGTCGGCGCGGCCGATCCATTTACGGTCGTCGCGGCTGCTGTACCAGATCTCGCCGAAGCGCTTGTACTCGATGCTGAACAGGGCGTTGTAGCGGTCCTTGTCGAGGTCGCCAAAGCCCTTGGTGAAGGACAGGTTGGTCTGGTGGTTGTCGCCTTCCTCGGTGACGCCCTGCTGCAGGCGCAGGGTGTTGCCGGAAAAGTCGCGGCGCAAAATGACGTTGACCACGCCGGCGATGGCGTCGGAACCGTAGATGGCCGAGGCGCCGTCCTTGAGCACCTCGATGCGGTCGACCGCGTCGGTGGGGATGATGTTCAGGTCGGTGAACTGTTTCTGGCCGTCGTCGGCCAGGCCATAGGGTGCGACGCGGCGCCCGTTCAGCAGCACCAGGGTGGAAGCGGTGCCCAGGCCGCGCAGCGAGACCCCGGAAGCCCCGGCGGCGAAGCCGTTGCCGAAGGAGGCGGGCACCGAGCCCTGGTTGTCGACCGCCAGCGTCTGCAGCAGTTCGGCGACGGTGCTCTTGCCCGAGCGCTCGATGTCGGCGCGGTTGACGGTGATGACGGACGAGGCGGTTTCGGCCTCGGAGCGGCGGATGTTACTGCCGGTGATCTCGACGCGCTGCACCGGCTTGGGATTGGCGGTCTGCGCAGCATCCTGCGCGTGGGTAGGCGCCGGCAGCGCCAGCAGCGCCAGGCCGACGGCGCCGCCGCCTGCGAACAGGCGGCGGATGGCGCGCGATAGCGGTGTTTCGTTCAGCGGAGTTGCGGTCATGTCCAGACTCCAGGATGGATGTGGGAACCCTGCCGGCACGACGGCAAAACGGCCGGGGCTTGCCCCGACTCTTGCATTCATGCCGCGTGTTGGACTGACATCTCTCAAGCGCGTCCGGCGAGACGGCGTAGGCTGTCTGCTTGACGCAACCGATCGCGCGTACACGTAAATATAATCGACCGCATTGTTCCAAATAAACCCTTGCCAATGCCGACGACTCCTTGTTATAGTCAATTGAACACATTGGAACCCCACATGCGCCACGCCGTCTTCTTTAGCTTTTATTTTTGGTTCAGCCATTCCAGCCCAACGGCGGTGGAGTAGCGGCAGGTTCACGCAACAACAGAACGCAGTCCGACACGAATTCCAGAAAAACCGCCAGCGATGGCGGTTTTTGCGTTTCAGGCCCGCGGTTTCAGCAGCATCACACACTCATAAGCAGTCAAACACCCTACGGAGAACCGCAATGCCCCGCACCGACGACTTACGCATCCGCGAAATGAAGGAACTGACGCCGCCCTCGCACCTGATCCGCGAGTTTCCGGTCACCCCGGAGGCGGAACGGACCGCGTCGCAGGCACGGGTGGCGCTGCACCGCATCCTGCACGGCCAGGACGACCGCCTGCTGGTGGTGATCGGCCCCTGCTCGATCCACGAGCCGAAGGCCGCGCTCGAGTACGCGCGCCGCCTGGCCGAGCAGCGCACGCGCTTCGCGGGCGAGCTCGAGATCGTGATGCGCGTCTACTTCGAGAAGCCGCGCACCACGGTCGGCTGGAAGGGCATGATCAACGACCCCTACATGGACAACAGCTTCCGCATCAACGACGGCCTGCGCATGGCGCGCGAGCTGCTGCGCGACATCAACGAACTGGGCCTCCCGGCCGGCACCGAATTCCTCGACGTGATCAGCCCGCAGTACATCGCCGACCTGGTCAGCTGGGGCGCCATCGGCGCGCGCACCACGGAGTCGCAGGTACACCGCGAGCTGGCTTCGGGCCTGTCGTGCCCGGTCGGCTTCAAGAACGGCACCGACGGCAACATCAAGATCGCCGCCGACGCCATCAAGGCCGCCTCGCAGCCGCACCATTTCCTGTCGGTGACCAAGGGCGGGCACTCGGCGATCGTCTCGACCGCCGGCAACGAGGATTGCCACATCATCCTGCGCGGCGGCAAGACCCCGAACTACGACGCCGCCAGCGTCGAAGAAGCCGTCAAGCAATTGAACGCCAACGGCCTGGCCAGCCGCCTGATGATCGACGCCTCGCACGCCAACAGCAGCAAGAATCCGCAGAACCAGGTGCCGGTCTGCGCCGACATCGGCCGCCAGATCGCCGGCGGCGACGACCGCATCGTCGGCGTGATGGTCGAGTCGCACCTGGTGGGCGGGCGCCAGGACCTGGTGCCGGGCAAGGAGCTGGTCTATGGCCAGTCGGTGACCGACGGCTGCATCGACTGGGAGACCAGCATCGGGGTGCTGGAAGACCTGGCGGCGAGCGTGCGCCAGCGCCGCATCAGGGAAGACGCCTGAACAGCCGTGGCGAGGGTACTGAAACGGATGACGGTATCAAACAAGGTCGGCGGCGCATGAACCGTCGCCCCTGCGCAGGCAGGGGCCAAGTGTTGGGCGCCGTCGAGCCGCATGCGAATTGGACCCCTGCCTTCGCAGGGGCGACGGTACTAAAGCGGGGCGACGGCATCAACCAAGCTCGACGGCATATGAACCGTCGCCCCTGCGCAGGCAGGGGCCCAAGTGTTGGGCGCAGTCGAGCCGCATGCAAATTGGACCCCTGCCTTCGCAGGGGCGACGGTATTGAAGCAGGGGACGGCATCAAACAAGGTCGGCGACGCATGAACCGTCGCCCCTGCGCAGGC